>BNJS01002528.1_pt1 | contig 150183 bp, 152 predicted proteins | sample 8540461 | NCBI WGS metagenome assembly BNJS01 (sample SAMD00202454, study PRJDB9452) | human saliva metagenome | isolation source: human saliva | place: Japan | reverse complement strand
AACCGCTGGGTCTTGGATGTGAGACCCAGCGGTTTTTGTTTGTTTGAGGGGTTGACATTGGTTCTCGCCGTTGCTGTTTGATAGACCATAACCTGCACCAATGCCATACCCTAACCCCATATGTACACTCAATCGACATATCCCCCGAATATGTCGATTTTTCCGCTCAAAATCGACATATCACTGCATCGCTCCTGGTCTAGGGCGCGGTGAGAACGTCGAGTGCGCGTTGGTTGATGAATACCTTCTGCCGTCCGTGCTTCACTTCGACGAGGATCCCAAGATCCGCAAGAGTGCTCAGCCAGTGTGCGGCTGTTTGGCGTTTCGCCAGGCCAGCCTCGTCAATGTTTTTGATACGGATGTAGGGGTGGGTGAACAGGAGTTCTGCGAGTTCCTTGGCCGGGCTGATGCCAGCTTTTTCGCGAAGCTCAGAGGCTGTCTGGTCTTGTAGTCGCCAAAGTTTCTCAATAAGCGTCGACGCAGTGCGCGCAGATTCTTCAATACCTTTGACAAGGAAGATGATCCATTCTTCCCATGCCCCTTCAGTGGTGACGGCGCGTAAAAGCCTGTAGTAGTCGGCCTTGTTGTTCACAACGTAGCCGGATAGATACAAAACTGGTAGGCGAAGTAGCCCTTCTTGCACCAAGAGCAAGATGTTGAGAATGCGTCCTGTTCGCCCATTACCGTCATAGAACGGGTGGATGGCTTCAAACTGGTAATGCAGCAGTGCCAACAAAACAAGCGGGTCAAGTCCATGGTCAGAGTAGATGAAGCGTTCCCATTGGCTTAGGTGCTGTTCAATGATCTCTTTACCTTCCGGCGGGGTATAGAACTTGATTTTTTTTACCGGATCGCCAATGTACGTGCCAGGCATGGATCGCACTACTGCAGGTGCGTCGTGCAGGGCGGAACAGACCTGCTGCGCGGTGTGGATTGATAGTGGGCGTGTTGCTAAAGATTCCACACCTAAGTGAAGTGCCTTGTTGTATCGCAGAGCTTCTTTGGTCGCGGGTGTTGGTTCGGCGTCCACTGCATAGGCGGCGCGGAAAAGCTCGTCGTTGGTGGTCACAATGTTTTCAATTTCGCTGGAGGCTTGGGCTTCTCGTAGCGGAATTGTTGAGGTGATAATGGCCGGGTTAGGAATGAGACGACATGCAGAATCCAGTGCGCCAAGTTCTTTATTGGCGGCGATGACGGCCTTGAGTACCGCGACAGTTTCTACTTCGTCACGTGGCGGTAGTGGCGGCAGGTTGTTGTACGGGATATTTGGGTCGAACGGGCTGTGGTCGCTCATGTCTAGAGAATAAACATATCCCCCGAATATGTCGATTTTCCCGCCCAAAATCGACATATCACTGCATCGCCGCTGCTAGAGCGGCTCTTCGAATCTACTCTTCGTCGCTATCCTCAGGCGTCTGGGTGGTGTAGACCAACCGTGATTCGACGTAGTCGTCGCGGGAGTGTTCTTCCACGCGGGGCGGCTCGGTGCCGGGTTCTTCGGCGGTGCTACGTGCCCACCAGTAGTAGATACCGCCTGCGATACCCGCGAAGAGGGTGCCAAACAAGGCGAACTTGCCTAGTTTGCCGACTTTGCGGCAGCACTTTTTCTTTCCTGCTTTTTTGGCTGCGCGCTTTTCCAGTTTCGCGGCCTTGCGGCGGGCTGCACGGGACAGTTTTGCCGGTGGCGCTGGTTTCTTTGACGAGTTCTTGGCGGCGATTGTTCAGTTCTTCACCGATGTCACCTGCGAGTTCGCGGACGTTGGCGCGGAGGGAGTGGTAGGTGTTCGCGGCGTCGTTAAGCACCTCGGAGGTGGCATCGTAGGCTTCAGCGGTTTTGCGGTTGCGGTAGTCTTTGAAGGTGCGGTAGGCGGTTTTCCCGGTTTTGTAGGCGAGACGCACTGTTTGTGGAGTCATCCGTTGTCCTTTCGGTGGGTTTTCATCCAGGGTAGCGATATTTCCCTACGGGTGACAGCAGGAGGGGTGTTCATTACGATGGTGTGCATGACAAAGAAAACCGCTACGGCGATTATGCACACCAATCGTGGTGATATTGCCATTGAGCTTTTTGGAAACCATGCCCCTGTGACTGTTGAGAATTTTGTCGGGTTGGCTCAGGGCTCGAAGGAGTACCAGGCCCCGAATGCCGCTGGCAATGCTGAGGGTCCATTCTATGACGGATCAATCTTCCACCGTGTCATTGATGGCTTCATGATCCAGGGCGGCGACCCCACTGGCACCGGTCGCGGTGGCCCCTGGCTACCAGTTCGCCGACGAGTTCCACCCCGAGCTGAGCTTTGACCGTCCGTACCTGCTGGCCATGGCGAATGCTGGCCCCGGCACCAACGGTTCGCAGTTCTTCATCACTGTGAATGCGGACGCAACTCGTCACCTGACCAACCATCACACCATTTTCGGTGAGGTCACTGACCCAGAGTCCCAGAAAGTTGTGGACGCCATCGCCACAACCCCCACCGCTCCCGGTGACCGCCCGGTAGAGCCTGTAGTGATTGAAAGCATCGAAATCACTGAATAAAGCTTTCCGCATCTGTTGCGGCTCTGCTCGTTTATTGCTTATCGACGCTCGCTCGTTGTCAGCAATCCACAGCAGGGCCGCTGTTTTTATGCGTACCTAAAGGAGGAGATAGTGCGCGAAGTCAAAAGGGTGCTTCGCCGGTTGTTTAGGCAAGCACCCGCAACCTTTACGCTGTGCGCCGCCAATGTGGTGGTGTACCTGCTGACGGCAGTGCAATCCCTGTCGTTTCTACACAATCTTGATGAAAGCTCGCTGGCCCAGCATTGGGTGCTGTACCTGCCGGACATGGTGGACAGCATCGTCGGGCCGTTGCGTGCAGTGGGGGCGACATTCCTTCATGATGGACCAGCTCATCTGCTGTTTAACATCGTGATGATCTACTTGCTGGGCAGGGAAGTGGAAAAGAAAATAGGCCACGCGCTATTTTCCACAGTCTATTTTGCTGGGGGTGTGTCCGGCTCGGCGCTATCGGTGTGGTTGGATCCGCAGCATGCGGTAGTGGGGGCGTCGGGAAGCGCCTATGCGCTGATGGCGGTGTTCGCTGGGCTGGCAGCGAAACGGCGGGGGAGTACCGACCTCCGGGGAGCCATTACATTGATCCTGGTCAACCTAGGTTTCAGCGTGCTCAGCCCGGGAGTCTCGCTGGCCGGGCACGCTGGTGGATTGACAGCGGGGATTGTGATGGCGGTGGTGCTCACCATCGCCAGAACCATGCTCATGCGCTGGGGTGGTGTGCTGGCCGTGTTTGGTTCGGTAGTGGGGGCGTTGATGACACGCGTTATTGAGTTCGCGGATCAGTTTTCCACAGGGGGCCTGTGGAATTCACTGCACTAAATCCACTGGCCTGTGAGTAGTTACGGATCAGTTGTCCACCGCCCGTGGGGATATTTTGTTGATATATCCCCACCGGTAGGTTATCCACAGTAGTTATCCACATTGTGGACAATAGCAGGAGTGGTGCATACCAGCGGGCTATCTAAAACCCTGATGAAATAAGGGTTGTACGTGCAAAAACCGCTGGTTACTCGAACGTGTGACCGCGCAGCGAGACTAGTGCACAGGTTTATCCACAGGCTGTGGAAACGGTGTGAAAAGAGTATCCTGGGCAAAAATTCACATGTTCTTTCACAGCCTGTGGATAACTTTCCCCACACACGGTGAATTGTGGGTAATCCAGTTATCCACAAATTACCTGTGTGTAACTCGCTCAGCCTGTGGATAACTTTTGCGCTGAGCTCCTGGTATGCGCCCCGTCGCAGACCCTGATGCTTGCCTCTGTGGAGTGCCCTGTAGCACCCGTTATGAATTGCGTACTAGCATACGCATGTTTACTGCACTGGGTGGTAGCGACACGCCGACAATAGAAGCTTTTCTTACCAGATGTGCCTATGCCCAGGCACGAAAAAGCACCCCGTCCAGCGGTGGCGGGGTGCTTCAGAAAGTATGTGTGGCTTAACGCCATCCCATGGTCATCAGCAGACCAATGATCAGAAGCGTGAAACCAATGAGGTAGTTCCATGCGCCCAGCTGCAGCATGAAGTCGATATCCGGGCCAGCAAGATAGTTGACCACCAACCACAGGAGGCCAACAATCATGAAGGCAAACATGATGATCTTGTACCACATGGGTGTGCCCGAGGTGTTGATCTTCACCGGGGTCCGGCTGGCAGACGTCACAGGGGCCGGGGAGGAACTCTTAGTGACCTTTGACTTTGGCATGGGGTAAAACTCCAGAAATTGATTGGTTGCAGCCACGGCGCGGCCAAGGGCTCACTGCGAGGCGCAATTTATATGCTCACAATGTACCATTATGCCGCGCCGGGGTGGCAACGTTGTTGGCATGTACTGGGACTATTAAGGCTGCACCGCCAAGAGATCGAACACAAACACTCCGACCGTGACGGTTCCGTCCTTGCGAACAAGGGCACCACCGTTGGGAGACTGGTTGGCGATCTTGCCTTGGTCAAGCAACGCTCCCGTGCGGACCTGCTGTTGGTGCAGCGAGTTGTTGGATCCCTGCCAACCTGCGGCACGGAGAGCATCAAGAGCCTGTGACACGTTTAGCCCGATCAGCGACGGTGCCTTGATCATCTGACCGTTGGACACGCGGACGGTGACAGTGGAGCCTTTGTCCACGCTGGTGCCTTCACCGTCGATACCCACGACGGTGCCTTCCGGCTGGTCAGAGTCAACATTAGCCACCCGAGGATTGAGGCCGATAGAGGTGATGTTGTCTTGCGCTTGCTCCCACTTCATGCCAGTGATGGTGGGCACACGCACCTGGGCCTTACCAGTGGACACGGTGATCACCACCTTGGTGCCCTTACTCACCTGGGAACCGGCCGACGGGTTCTGTGAGACCACAGCACCATCATCAACAGTGTCCGATTCTTCTTCCTTGACCACAGGATCAAGCTCCAAACCAGACTCTTCCAGCAGGCGCGATGCCTCCTCCGTGGTCTTGCCGGTAAGATCTGGCACCTCAGTGACTTCCTTACCAGAGGAAATAAACAGCGTGACCGTGGCACTGGATTGTACAGACGACCCAGCGGCGGGATTGGTTTTAATAGCCACGCCGCGTTCCACATCCGGGTTGGTTTGCTGCACAACTTCCACGTGATAGCCAAGCTTCTCCAACTTGGCTTTGGCCTCATCTTCCTTCTGGCCACTCACATCAGGGACCTTCTCAGTTTTGGAACTGAGGCCAAGGCCCTGGCCAATGTAATCCCAGGCGAAATATCCACCAACGCACAGTGCAAGCACCGTGAACAGGGCGATGATCCAGGTCGCGGCGGAACGCTTCTTTGGCTCGTCTTCTTCGTAACCGTCGTCATTGCCGTCGTTGTAGTCGGTGCTATAGCCATTCTCATAGCCATTGTTGTACGTCCCACCGGAGTAATCCACTGGGGATGATGCACCCGTGGGTTGTATCGGAGGGACCACCTCGGTCGCTGGGTATGCCTGCTCTGACGATGGGACTCCGGCACCTGCTACAGGAACAATCTGCGTCGCAGCAGTGTCCGCAGCACCACCTAACGCCGCAGCGCCGGCAGCTCCAGCGGCACCGGCCGCAGCACCAGCCCCACGTCGTGGGGCATCCGTCGTGGTCAGGTGCGAACGCGCCGCCTGCGACACAGCGTTGCGGCTGACTCGCTTCAAGTCTTCCGCAAATTCCGCCGCAGACTGGTAGCGATCCGCAGGGTGTTTGGCCATGGCTGTCAGTGCCACGGCGTCGATATTCAACGCGGCAGTGGGCGACAAATCCGCGATGAAATCTGACGGCGGGTTCGGATCCTCCTGAACATGCTGGTAAGCGATGGCAAAGGGGGATTCGCCTTCAAAAGGTGGGCGTGCGGTGATCATCTCGTAGAAGACGCAGCCGATGGAGTACACGTCGGAACGGGCGTCAGCCATCTTCCCGCGAGCTTGCTCTGGCGACAAATACTGCGCGGTACCAATCACTGCTGACGTTTGCGTCATCGCTGAATGCGAGTCATCTAACGCACGTGCAATACCAAAGTCCATCACCTTCACCGCGCCGGTGTTGGTGATCATGATGTTTGCCGGTTTAATATCACGGTGAATAATCCCAGCATCATGCGATGCTTGCAGCGCCTCACAGGCGGTGACCAGGATCCTTGCTGCATCCGCAGGGCTGAATGCGCCTTCCTCGCGCACAATGTCACGCAACGTGCGGCCATGCACCAGTTCCATGACAATAAATGGCACCGCAGTGCCACTAATATCAATCTCTCCGGTGTCGTACACCTGCACAATCGCCGAGTGATTCAACCGACCCGAATTTTGGGCTTCGCGTCGGAAACGTTCCTTGAACTTTACATCCCGAGCTAGCTCAGGGCGCAGCATTTTTACAGCTACGCTTCGGCCCAGCAGCGTGTCATTGGCCTCATAGACATCAGACATGCCACCGGTACCAATGATTGCGCCAAGCTCATAGCGGTCTGAAAGTATCATGGCCGTCACTGAGATGCTCCATTTTGCTCACTAGTCGGTTGTTCAACGCTGGGCACCGATGCAGCGGAGGACGGTTCTTGATAATACTGCGAAGGATAAGTGTCCTCGTCGCGTCGCCGCCGTTGCTCCGAATTGCTGTTTTGCTCCGACATAAACTCCGAGGGCGCAGCATTCTGCGTTTCCGGTGCTCCTCTTGAAGGCTGAACAGGCTCCAAGGACGTGCCGCCTGTTGGGGCTTGTGATACAGGCTCGTCATTCCCACCCGTTGGGTTAACCGTTGTGGTCACCCACTCCGTCACCAACGGTGTACTGCTTGTCGACGTCTCGTTTGCCGAACCGCCACTCAAGATTCCAGAATTGTACAGCATCCAAATAAGTAATGCTGAAACAACAATGAGCACGATAACCACAAGCGCAATGACACCGCCGTTGCTACGCCCAGACTTGGACGATGCCCCCTGATCCTGCGGGCGTCGAGTCTGCGGCGGCCGCGCGGAATGGGCCGTCTGCTGCGGAACATGCCGCTGCACATTCACCGCTTCACCCAGCTTTGTTGCTGGCAGCGACGCTGGTGGTGGGCTATGGACGGCGGTTGCAGCCGCAGCGAAACGCGGCTGCGGGGGACGCTGCCCCAACCGAACAGCCGACACCGCCCGCTCCAGCTCCTGACCATCGGAGAACCGGCGCTGCGGATCCTTACGCAATGCAATACCAATAAGCTCACGCGCCGGGCCGGTCACTGTTTGCGGCAGCTGCGGCGGGGCTTGGTTGATGTGGGCAATGGCCACTGACACCGAGGAATCCCCGTTGAAAGGACGCCTGCCCGCCAGCATCTCGTAACCCACAACACCCAGCGAATACACGTCAGATGCCGGACTGACTTTCTGGCCTTGAGCCTGCTCAGGGGACACATACTGTGCGGTGCCCACCACCATGCCAGTCCGGGTCAGTGGCACGGCTGCGGCGGCCTTGGCGATGCCAAAGTCGGTGATTTTCACGTGCCCAGAATCTGTGATCAAAATGTTGCCGGGTTTAATGTCGCGGTGGACCATGCCCAGGGAGTGGATCACGGACAGGCCGTGGGCCACCTGCTCGAAATATCGAGGGCGTCCTCCTCGGGGACAACGCCGTCACGTACCAGACGGTCCGCCAGGGATTCCCCAGGGACGTACTCCATGACGATGAAACAGAAGGTGTGGTCAGCGGCGTCGGTAATCTCGCGGTAATCGTAGGTTTGCACCACATTATCGGAGTCGATTTTCTCCGCAGCTAGGGCCTCGTTGCGGAAGCGGCTCAGAAACTCGCTGTTGTCGGAAAACTCGGGGCGCAGAACCTTGATCGCGACCTCGCGGTTGCCGTTGTTGACGTCGTCTGCCAGCCACACTGTAGACATGCCACCGTGCCCAATGATCCACTTCAGGGTGTAGTCGGGGCCGATGAGTTGCTGGAGGCGCTCAATCCCGGTTGTATCGTTGTTATCACTCATGTGCTTTGACCTTTCCGGGACTACCGTGCGCTACGTAACGCGGCGTCGATAACCGCACGACCAATTGGGGCGGCAACGGAACCGCCAGTTGCTTGCTGGCCCCGATCACCACCATTTTTCACCACCACGGCGACAGCGACATCCGCATCCTGGCTTGGCCCGAATGCAATGTACCATGCGTGGGGGTTGGAATTGCGGGAATCCTCGCCGTGCTCGGCGGTACCCGTCTTGGAGGCAATATCTGAACCCGAGTAACCGGCGGTGTTTCGCTCGGAAGATTTCATGAGTTCCGTGATCTGTGATGCCACCTCAGGGGAGACAGCCTGGTTCAGTTCCTTTGGACCAATGGTTTTAATCGGCTTGAGGTCCTGACCCACGACCTTGGACACAATATGGGGGTTCATGCGCTTTCCACCGTTAGCCACTGTGGCCGCAATGACAGCATTTTGCAGCACAGAAAGGGAGACGTCGCGCTGACCAATCGACGACTGCCCCAGGGCAGCATCATCTGTGATCTCGCCAACCGTTCCAGCGACCATAGGAACACCCAAGTCGTAGCTTTCACCAACACCAAAAGCCTCAGCTGTCTTGTTAAATTCCGACGTACCCACGCCGATGCCCATCTCCACAAATGCCGTATTACAGGACTTTGTGAAGGCGACCGTCAACGATGTAGTAGCACCTGGCGCGCAGGCCATGCCACCATAGTTTTCCAAAGTAGCAGTTGTGCCAGGAAGCGTCACTTCAGGCCTGGCATTCAACTGCGAATCCGGGGAATAGCCGTTAGCCAAACCCGCAGCGGTGGTGATCACCTTGAAGGTCGACCCGGGCGGCAGGGTTTCCTGCGTCGCGTGGTTCAGCAGCGGCGAATCCGAATCGCTGGTCAGTTCAGCCCACGAATTTTCCGCCGTCTCTGGGTTCACAATGGAACTGGGGTCAAAACTCGGTGTCGAAGCCATGGCCAGAACCTCGCCAGTCTTTGGTCGGATAGCCACCACGGCACCCGCGTAACCCTTAGAACTCAGCTGCTGGTAGGCAACGTCCTGTACTTCTGGTACCAGCGTGAGTTCCACATTGGCACCCTTCTTTTCTCGGCCCAGAATCACGTCTTTCCACTGCGCCGCGAACAACGACGGATCGTCGCCGTTCAGGATGCCGTTGTAGCTCGACTCAATGCCTGATGCGCCATAAATATCCGACAGGTAGCCCTCCACGGGGCCGTACTGAACCGGATTGGTCACATATTCACGCTGGTAAAAACCATCCGCACCCTGTACCGAGTGTGCCAAGGTCAGCCCGCCCGTGGAAATCTGTCCACGCGGAATGGACTTCATCTCAAAAAACTGACGCTTATTCAAGCCGTTTTGGGCATACCGTTCCTCGCTGAATACCTGGATCCTGGTCAGGTTCACCATCAAGATCACTGTGAGCAGCAAGGCAAAAATAGCAGCAAAACGAATAGAACGGTTCATGGTTAACGCACCGCCCCTTCCTCGACAGGTTCGCTATTCGACGCCTCAACCGCTGGGGCAATCATCGACTGCTGGGCCGTATCCGAAATGCGCAGAATAAGAGCCAGCAGAATGTAGTTGGCCATCAGCGATGATCCGCCCTGAGACATAAACGGTGTGGTCAGGCCCGTCATCGGCATCAACGCCGAAATGCCCGCAACCACCACGAACACCTGAATAGCCAACGTCAACGACAACCCAGAGGCCACCAGTTTGCCGTAGGAGTCGCGAGTGAGCAACGCTGTGCGGAAACCGCGCGAGACAAAAATGGCAAACAGCACCAAACTCCGGCGAGACCCACCAGGCCAAGTTCCTCACCCAAAGCGGCGAGGATGAAATCCGATTCCGCAACTGGCACCTGCTGGGGATAACCTTGGCCCAAACCCGTACCAGTGATGCCACCAAACGACATGCCAAACAGCGCTTGCGACAACTGATACCCAGTGGTGTCGTAATGGCCGATCGGGTCCATGAAGTTATGGACACGGGACTGAATCTTGTCTGAAATTTGGTACACGCCAAACCCACCAATGGCCACCAGCACAGTACCGATGATCAGCCACGATGAGCGGCCCGTGGCCAGGTACAACATGCCCAACACTGTGCTGAACAGCAGCAATGCGGGACCGAAGTCGTTTTCTCCGGCCATGATGAGCAGTGCCACTGCCCACACGCCCAAAATCGGAGCCAAATCGCGGAACCGCGGGAAGACCAAACCCAAAAAACGGGCGCCAGCTACCTGGAATAATGCGCGCTTATTCACTAGAAGCTGGGCGAAACAGCAGCAGGAGGATCTTGGAAAACTCACCAGGTTGCAGAGAAAACGGGCCGATGGAGATCCAAAGTTTCGCATCAGCATTGGTTCCGCTCGGCCACACCATAGGTAGCGCAAGCAGCACCAAACCCACCAAACCCAGCAAAAAGGAATAGCGGGACAAGGTGCGGTAATCCCGCACCACCAGTAATACGACGATCATCAACACAATGGCCACCAACGCCCACATGACCTGCTTCGGTGCCATGCTGGTGCCACGCGCCACATCAAGGCGGTTAATCATGATCAGGCCTAGGCCATTGAGCAGGGCAGCGACGGGCAACATCAGCTGGTCCGCATAGGGGGCCAGGAAACACAGAGCCAGGTGCGCGATGCTGAACACGCCAAAGTAGCCGCCGATGACCCACAGCACAGAGCTGGAAAGCTCGTTGCCTTGGGAAAGCTCCAGGTTAACGACAGTCACCGCCATGATGAGGGCACCTAAAAGCAGCAGACCGAATTCAACACGACGCATTGATACGCGCTGCCACATGCTCATTTAATTCACCTCCCGGCAGTTCACGCCTGGTGTTGTGAGATCGCCTGAATTTGCACCAGTGGACGATGGATCACTGGGATTATCGGGGTTTGGTGCACGGGTCACACATGCAGGAAGGGCCTGCTGCGCGAGACGCTGCGTCTGTTGCAGCACATCGTCATAGGAGCCTTCCGGCAGGGTGCTCACACTGCTACGCAGCGATTCGGGAAGGTCCTGCAGCTTAAACGTCCGGCACTTAGGGTCGTTGCTTGTTGTTTCAGTTGCCTGCAGCAACGACAAATCCCCCTCTGCGTCCATGCAGAGATTGTGGGCGCGTGTGTGCAGGTCACGCCCGAACACCGAATAGTTCAGCCCTTTTTCAATAACAATCGCGTCCTTAGAGGTGGACACGAAATATGTTTTTTTTACCTGGTTATTACCCCACCAGCCAGCAGCAACGATCCCCCCGAGAAGAATCAGGAGGATGGAAAACGTGAGAAAAAATCGGCGTTTTCGACGTCGTGGTTTCTTCGGTTTTTCCTCTGCGGTTGGCTCCTCTTTGTCTTTGTCCGCTGGCGCGCTACCCGCCGGGGGAATGGTCTGTGGTTCCCGTGCAGCCATGGCCGCAGCTCGTCCAGCGGCGGTGTCGGGGCGCGGGTCTTCCGGGGCGTCGCCAAGCAGGGCACCAGCAGTGAGGGGGGGTTGAGGGGACGGCGGTGGAGTGGTCGCTGCTGCTGAGGATGTCAGCAACGACGACGGTGACGTTATCTGGGCCGCCGGACCGCAGCGCTAGTTCCACAAGACGGCGGGCGGCCTCGTCGGGAGTGCCGTAGCGCAGGGCGTCGGCAATAGTGGAATCGGTCACCGGGTCGGACAGACCGTCCGAGCAGAGCATGAGGCGGTCACCCACCTCAGCGGGAAATGGTCCGCAGCGAGGGTTTCACGGGACGACCGTTGTATGCCTTGAGAATCAGTGAACGCTGGGGGTGCGTGGATACATCTTCCTTGGCAAGTTTGCCCTCGTTGACCAGGGACTGGACGAACGTGTCATCAACGGTGATTTGCTCCAGCTCGTCGTTGCGCATCATGTATCCGCGGGAGTCGCCCACGTGGCACAGCGCCAGCTGCTCGCCGTCAAACATGATGGCAGTGAGAGTCGTGCCCATGCCGTCGGTTTCCGGGGCGTCGCGCACAGCGCGGGCAATAGCGCGGTTGGCGTCATCAGCGACGGAGGCGAGCATGGCCAGCATGTCGTTGTCGCCCGGGTCACCGTCCAGGTTCTGGAGGTGGCGGATCATCATCTGGGAGGCGATCTCACCAGCCGCGTGGCCGCCCATTCCGTCCGCTAGGGCCAGTAAGTTCGGGCCAGCGTAGGCCGAGTCTTCGTTGTTCCCGCGGACCAAACCCCGGTCAGACGCGACAGCATAATTTAACTTCAGCATTAGGGTTCGAGCCTCACAATTGTTCGACCAATTTTGATATCACTATTGGAATTCACACGTTCCGGTTGATCAATCCGATACCCACCAACAAAAGTGCCATTGCGGGAGTCCAAATCCTCCACAAACCACTCCGAACCATGCTTAAACAAACGAGCGTGACGTGCCGATGCGAAATCATCACCCACAACAAACGTGCATTGTGGACTGCGGCCCATCACAACTTCATCCAACGAGGAAATATCCATATGTGATCCCACCAACGGGCCTTCAATCACCCGAAGCTGGCTTGGCGCATCAGACTTTTTTAATGCAGACACAATGCTTGGTTTAGCTGGGCTGGCGGTCTGTACAGCACCGCCGCCTGTGGCCAAACTAGCCGTTGTTTTTGTGTCGGCTCGTAATGCGCGAAGTGTCATCAGCACGAAAAACCACAGCAAGACGAGCAAACCTATGCGGAATGCAAGCAATACAACAGAGTCCATGGTTTCTCCGTGCCTCCTAGAAAAGAAAAATAGATGAAATTAATCTAATCCTCTACAATACGGACCTCAATATAGGAGTGACCAATAGCGATCACATCGCCATCCGCCAGCAACCAGTTTTCGATCGGCATATCGTTGACGGCCGTGCCGTTCGTGGACTGTAAATCCACCAAAATCGCATCGCGACCGTCCCACGTAATCTCCGCATGTTTCCGAGAAACCCCAGTATCTGGCAGGCGGAAATCCGCCTCGTTGCTGCGGCCAATAATGTTTGAGCCTTCCTGCACCATGTACGAACGACTCGACCCATCCTGCAACAGCAAACTCACAACGGGGTTCTTCTCGGGGGTACCGTACATACTTCCCGCAGCCACAACCACCGTCTCTGGGTACTCATACGAGCTCTGCCGATCGGGTGCCGCGGCCGGGGCAGCAGGAGCTGCCGACGGGACGTCGATACGCGGTGCCGCCGTGTACGGTGCCGCCTGAGGCTGTTGCGGGTACTGAGGCTGCGGGTCACGACGCCGTGTTTCCTGACGCCGCTGCGGAGCCTGCCGCTGCTCATGGCGCGACTCCTGATGCCCTGCCTGCGGGGCGTCAACGCCTTCAAAACCTGATACCAACTGGGTACCAGCATCCGCGCGGGACTCAGCCTTCAACTGGCCGGTGCGAAGCCCCTGTTCACTGAAAATCTCCACCACAACCGGGCCTGCGGCAACCCAGCGCTGGTTGCGGAAAAAACGCGACAAACGATCAGCGAAATCACCAGGCAACGTCGGTGCCTGGGACGATAGATTCTTAAAATCCTTCGGGCTTACAGCCACGCGGAACTCGTTAGGTACCTCAACGAAACCCTCATAAGTGTGAACAACGTTGTCCTCAGCCTCCTGCTTCAGCAGTTCCTCAATCTCGGCCGGGACGACCTTGCCACCAAACACGAAGGCAAAGCCATTGTCTAAGCCACGCTGCAAAGAACTGTCTAGCTTTGCGAACCGACCCATCACAGACATCGCACGCCTACCTTCCTAACTCAACGAATTACCACCCGCATGGGGCCGCCAGTAAGCCAGCGATCGGCCGACGGTCAGCTGACGGCCAAAGGAACCACCATACGGAAACGAAAAAAGAGTGTCCTGCCTAGTATAGGTTCCAAACGCTCAACTCCCTAGGTGAGTTCCCCACTAAAAGAGAAACCAAAGGCAAACGGGGTGGTAAAGTAGTCAGGCTAAGCCTCAAGGTAAACGTTAAGGTGGCGCTTAAGGTCGCATCTTCGGCGAGGGTTGGGTGGGTGATTGGTGGGTGTGAGGCAGAGGGTGTGGGAGCTGCTGGTGATGTATCTCGGCAGGTGGGCGGCAGCGGTGGATAGACTGCGCAGCTGCTTGGATGAAAATATGCTGTGATCAGCGTATTTGACGCAATGCTGCGACTGTGTGCTATCTTAAACAAGTCGCTCAGCGGCCAAAAACACTCGGGCGAGTGGCGGAATGGCAGACGCGCTGGCTTCAGGTGCCAGTGTCCTTCGGGACGTGGGGGTTCAAGTCCCCCTTCGCCCACCATGACAAAACCGTGGATCCCTCTGTAGGGTTCACGGTTTTTGCGTGTTTTGGGTTGTGGGGGGAGCAGAGAGGGTGCCGCAAAGTTTGCACCGACTTTGTTCAACGGCTGTGGTCCATCCCTGTCAAGTGTGCTTATGCTCAAGCACGAAAATGCCCTGTTTTGCAGCTTGGGGATAAGCACATTTTACGCAGACCTTTAAGGCTAGAGCCTGTCTAGCTCGCCAAGAATCTCCACCGCGTGCTCAAGGTCATGTACCGGGCTGGTGAACGGAAGCCTGAGCGCATGTGACCAGTCCCGCTGGCTGGGGGAGAACATCACGCCCGGCAAGAGCTCCACGCCACGTTCTTTGGCGCGCTGGACCAGCTCGTGCGCGGGAAGAGTGAGGTTCTGGCACCACAGCGATAATCCGCCCTCTGGTGCCTGATAGGTCCAGTGTGGAAGGTGCCGCGCCATCGCGTCTGTGAGCGCTCGATACTGCGTGGCGATGAGTTCGGCGTGGCTGGGGGCTTGAGCATTGGCGGTGCGGTTCATAAGTTGCGCTGCCATCAGCTGCTCGATTACTGGTGCACCTAGGTCAACACCCAGCCGAATGTTTGCCAGGGCATCGGTGGCGCGTCTCGACGTCCTGATCCATCCGACGCGCAGCCCCGCCCACAGGGATTTCGACGTCCCGCCCACCAGGAATGTTGGTGCGCTGTCGCGATCAGTGCTCACCATTGGTGGTGGCATCTCTTTGCCGCGCCAGTTGAATGTCACAAGGGACTCGTCAATGATCAGTGGGGTGCGGCTCACGGCGGCTGCACGCAGGATGTTGGTGCGATGGGCTTCGGAAAGCACATGCCCAGTGGGGTTATGAAAATCAGGTGTGATAATTGCCGCATCAAGTGTGCCTGAGTGCAGCACCGCCGTCAGCGCGGCCGGGAAGCCGCTGGCGACATCGAGGGGGGGTGATGCGGCGGCGTTCGGTGTTCACCACGCGCGGGATGTTGGGGTAGGTGGGGTTTTCGACGCCCACCAACGCACCCGGGCGCGTCGCGGCAATGAGAGACAAATGTAGACCACTGATCACGCCGTTGGTAACCACCACCTGCTCTGGGGAGGTGGGCAGGCCGCGGCGATTGTAATGCTGGCAGATAGCGTCGATGAGTTCGGGGACGCCCTGTGCCGGACTCGCTCCCAACGAGGTAATCGAACCAATCCCCGAGGCGACGGCCGTGGCGCACTCCTGGACCAGCGGGTGCGGCGGCATGACGGTCCAGCGCAGGTCAATCGCGTCATTGCTCGCCAGGGTGGGATGGGGGTCCAGCGACTCAACTGGGCGGGCAGCTCGTTTAGGAAGGCGAACACGGTGCCCCGAACCTCGCTTGCTGTCCAGCATGTCGTGCTCAAGCAGCTGTTCCATCGCGCGCGTGACAGTTCCACGCGACACATCAAGCGTGATTGCCAGCGAACGTTCCGACGGCAGAATGGATCCAGTACGCAGCCGTCCCTCTGCGACCAGCGCCATAATGTGACTGGATACCCATGCACTGGTTACGCGATCAGGGAGCGGACCTAGGAGCTCAACCAGTGCCGGTGCGGCGATGGTGGATCTGCTACTTTTGTTCGCCATAAAAAACAGTGAATCACAGGTGGCTTTTTTTGATAAGTCCACTTGTTAAAGATCACACTTTTGAGGCTGGTGTGACTATTGTGATTGGTGGGGCTGCAGTGGCGATTAATGTAGGGTGATCAGCGATCTTGCTGATGATGTGAGGGTAGATGGTGCGAAATTGAGGCACCCCCAAAGGTGGGTGCAAAGGTATGCCTAGGCTCAGACTCAAGAAACGCCATTTTCGCGCCTGAGCGTAGGCAGACTGTACGCAAATCTGTTGCACCGACGTTGTTCAATCTTCGTTCAATCCGTGGGGCAAAGGTGGGTGAATAAAAGTCGCACTCTATGATGTGACGGCATGCTTAAGGCAATACCCATCGGTGTGTTGATAGTCGCGGTGATGCTGCTGTGCTGGCTCAGCATCGTCCTCCGGCAGAGGTGAACTTCACACGGAATGCAATAATCGCCCCTTGCGTTGGAGCGCACTCCAGCGCCTAGTGTCGGGGACATGGACTTTACAGACCCCCTGGGGATCGCGGACGTCGCAAAGCAGACGGGACTGACGCAGGACACTTTGCGCTGGTATGAGCGTCAAGGGGTGATCCCTCCCGTGCCGCGCCAGGGTGATGGTCGACGGTCCTATGATGAGGCGAGCGTGCGGATTATTCAGTTGATTGTTCGATTGCGGCGCACGGGCATGCCGGTGGAAGATATGCGGCAGTTCTGCGGGATGGTGACGGAGGGGGCGGCGAGTCATGGGCGTCGAATGGCGCTGCTGCGTGACCACCGCACAAGAATCGAAGAGCAGATTGCGCAGCTGCAGGAGGATTTGCAGGCTGTGGATGCGAAGATTGAGCACTACGCGGACCTCATCGAACGGGGGCTGGACTGCGACGAGCAGCCGGTCACCGACCCCGATATTCGTGAACAACAGAGGAGATTGTTGTGACTATTCCTACTATTCACCTGGGCGACGGCCTAGAGGTCAGTCAACTGGGTTTCGGCGGTATGGCGCTTAGCCATGTGTACGGAGATGTGAATGAGGAGCAGGCAGAACGCACACTGCACGCTGCGATTGATTGTGGCATCACATTTATCGACACCGCGAACGTGTACGGCAAACCTCGCCCAGGTACCACAGGGCCAGCGGGGACGAATGAGGAGCTGGTGGGCCGGGTTCTCGCGTCGAGACGGGACGAGGTGCAGCTGGCCACCAAGTTCGGGATCACGGGGCTGTCCAACAACCCAGAGACGCGGGTGCGGGGTGATCGTGAGTATGTTCGGCAGTGCTGTGAGGAGTCGCTGCGTCGCTTGGGTGTGGACACCATTGACCTCTACTACATGCACCGCCCGGATCTGAGCCGCCCGATTGAGGAGACGGTGCAGGCCATGGCGGAGTTGGTGCGGGAAGGAAAAGTCCGCCACCTGGGGCTTTCTGAGGTCACGGCTCCCGAACTGCGCGCCGCCATGACAGTCCATCCGATCGCTGCGGTGCAAAGTGAATGGAGCGTGTGGTCGCGGGATGTCGAAAACCATGTGGTGCCCGCAGCAAGCGAACTGGGTGTTGGTTTCGTGCCGTACTCGCCGCTGGGTAGGGGTTTTCTCACGGGAACTCTGACAAAAGAGAAAATTCAAGCCTCGATTCTGGCGGACCAGCCCCGCTACGACCAGAACTTTGACGCTAACCAGGTGGTGGTCGCGGAGCTGCGCGCCGTGGCCGACAACCACGTTGTAAACGGCCACACAGCCACACCCGCACAGGTGGCGTTGGCGTGGCTGCGGAAACAAGGCGAGCACTACGGCCTGCCGGTGGTACCCATTCCAGGCACCAGCAAAATCGAGCGCGTGCAGGAAAATGCGGGTTCCCTGGCGGTGGACCTCACCGACGAGGAGATGCAGCGCCTAGACGAGGTGTCCAAGAACGTCCAGGGCGAGCGGAACTTCACCTTCACCGGCCCAAACTGGCTGTCCCACCACCGGGAATAACGCCAGTTCACGCACGGCTAGCTCAGGGCGTGACGACGCCCTCCACAACCTCCTCCCAGCATGCCCGCAACGCTGCCGCGTCATCCGGGGTGAACATCCCGCTGGCCAGGTTGAAATGCGCGCTGAGCTGCGGCCCACTAGTTTCCTCAGTACCCGAACCAGCTTCACCTGGAACCACGGACAACGTGACTTCCAGCGCGTAGGTGCGGGGTAGCTCGGGATCGGGCATCTCGGGCAGTGCCTCGTAGACGGCGCGGTCTGTGCTGATGCTCCAGGCATCCTCGGGAATGCTGTCTGCGGACATGCCGCCTGCGCCCGCATCAAGACGCCCCAGGTAGTTCACCTCAATTTCCGCCGGGCCGTTGCTCACCCCGCAGGCCAGGGAGTGATCAACAGGGCTGCTGGGTTGCGCGGCAATGGAGTCCGCCACACGCCCCGCCATCGCACCGATGCTTTCATCGCCCATATCCGCAGGCAGAAGCGTCGGCGTGATGGTAGTGAACCAACCTGCGGTCCGGGAAAGGTCATCGCCAGGGGTGGCCATAGGCGTCGAGAATGTCAGCGTCACGACCGTGGCCTTCCAGGTCCACGACCACCGGTCCGACCCCGCGCCAGCGGTGCAGGGTGCGCGCCAGCATGGCCAGCAGCACCTCCCGCAGGCTCACGCTTCCGCCGGTGCCGCTGCCCGCCTCGTCGGCACGCTGCAGCACCTCCGTCGCCGGGGTGAGCGAGGTCGCGGTGTGCGCATCGGCCGCCAAGTCCATGGCAGGATCCACGGCGCGACTGCCCAGCGTGCTGCGGTCCCGGGGCTCCACATAGGCTGCCCAGGCGTCGCGAAGTGCCTGGGCATCTAGTGCTTCTCGACGCCGCTCCATCAGCCCCGCCCAACGCGCAAACGAGGTTGTTTCGCTGCCGCCGGTGGCACTCATGAGTTCGCCGATCAGCACACGCCACGAGGTTCCGTCCACGGCGTGGTGGTGGACCAGCAGCAAAAGCTGTTGCTGGGGTTTGAGCCACACGGCCCGCAGCATCCGCCCGGCCATGGGGTCGATCAAGTTGATGGCGCTCTCGGCGGCCTGACGCAGCACGTCAATGTCATTGCCCGTAGCTTCTTCAGCACTCAACCATTCCTCCGCAGGTGGCACCTCGGCGGGAATGGTGAATGTGCCGTCGTTGGCATTGACGGTGGCGCGCAACATGCCATGGTCGGACAGGAGCCGCCCAATGGCCTGTTCAATATGAGTGCGATCCGTGCCCTGGGGAAGATTGAGCAGTGCCCATTGGCTAAAGCGCCTGCCACCGCCGACGTCGATAAGCCACTGCTGGACGGGCATGGCGCGGAAGGTTCCCACCCCGGAATCGGGCGCGGCATCCACGCTATCCGCAGCAGTGAGTTGCTCGGCGATGCCCCGGACGGTCGGGTTGCCGAGGATCATGCGGGGAGTGAGGCGCTTGAGCGCGGGGTGGGCGTCGTCAAGTGATTGCAGGTCGGAGGACAGCTGCATGAGCAGAGATGCTGTCCAGCCCCAGGTCGCGAATGTCGGCGTCGCGGTCAATGGCCTGCACACCGGTCAGCCGACTGATGGTGGCCGCGAGCTGCGTCTCCACCGGACCTTCCGGCGGCGTGACCACGGCATCGGCGGTGATGCTGGGCAGCGCGGAGACATCGATTTTGCCGTTCCGGGTGAGCGGGAATTCCCGCACCGGAACAATCGCGGCCGGAACCAGATGGCTTGCCACAGCGCTGCGCAGCTGCCCGATCAGGCGCGCCGAGGTGCCCGCCGGATCATCTACGGCACCAGGGCAGCACATCCTCGGCGGGAATAATCACCGCGATCAGACGTGGGCCCGCATCGGTGGTGACCACCTGAACACGCGCATCCCGCACCCCCGGCAGCGCCAGCACCCCGTGCAGCACCTGCGACGGCTCCACCCGGAAACCCCGGATCTTGATCTGGTCGTCGGCACGACCGATGTAGCGCAGCGCCTGATCGTTCGGATCAAACACCACCACATCGCCGGTCCGGTAGGCGCGCTCGCCCGAGGTCGTGGCGATAAAGCTCCCCGCGGTCAGGTCTGGTCGGTCACTGTAGCCCAACGCCACCTGCGACCCCGACACATACAATTCGCCGGGCAAACCCGCTGGTAGTGGGCGTAACCAACGATCCAGCACCCGGGCTTTCAGGCCGGGGAGCGGCGCGCCAATGCACGGCGTGGTGTAGTCCGACAGCCGTGCCGCCGCCGCATCCACCGTGGTCTCGGTGGGACCGTAGAAGTTAAACACCGCTGGGCGTTCACGCTCAGCAAGCCGCGACCACACGGCGGGGTCAATCGCCTCGCCACCCAAGCCCAGCACGCTCAGACCCGGCCACTCATCCGTAGCATCCAGCAGGCCGCGCGGCTCAAGCTGGCTAAACATGGTCGGCGAGGTTTCGATCATGTCCACCCCGTGCGTGCGCAACGCCTCCATGTACAGCTGCGGGTCACGCTGCTGCTGCTCGTCCAGAATCGCCACCGCATGTCCCGCAAACAACGCCGTCAACGGCTGCCACGACGCATCAAACGCCATGGACCAGGCATGCCCCACGGTCAATTGACGATCCTCCGGCAACACCCACCGCTCATGCGCGGCAATCAGCGCAGACAACCCACGCTGCGTACCCACCACGCCCTTCGGGGTGCCCGTGGAACCCGAGGTAAACACCATGTACAGCGGCGCATCCAGCGACGACGCGTCCGGTACCTGCGTCAGCTGCTTATCGACGCTCGCCGCATTCGCCGTGTCTGTTGGCGGCACCGTAAGTACGGGTACATCGCCATATGCGGCGGTTGTGCCAGTAGTGAGTACGGCATCCACCCCCGCCTGGGCGATAATCGACTGATTATGCGCATCGGGTGCCGAGGCGTCCAGCTGCACAGCCACCGCGCCCGTCCAGGCGCAGGCCACAAGGCTTGCGGGCTGAGACACCGTGCGGGGCAGCAGGATAGCCACGCGCCGACCGGTGGTGAGCTGGGCGTCGATAAGCAGGCGCGCAATATCCAGGATGTGGGCGAGAAGATCGCGCCGGGTGAGCTGCGTTGTTGCGTCCGCAAGTGCTGGAGCATCGGGATTAGCATCCGCGAGGTCCCTCATACGCTGCGGCAGGGTGCGGGGTTCAGCCGTCGGTGCATACGGGATTGTGGGAGCGGAAAAACCGTTTCCCACCTGCGCTAACGGCAGTCCATCGGCGGTGGGGAATGTGCGCAGCAGTGTCGTGATCGCCGAGGCAATCGCACTGGCGGCTGCGGGTAATGTGCCCTCCATCAAATCCGCGCGAGCCTCCACTTTCACCCGGAACACCCCGTCTACCAGGGCGGGAACGATGGTGAGAGGGTAGTGCGTCGAATCGTTGGTGGCTAGGGGAGTGACCTTGAACCCAGAATTGTCGTCGGTTGTCGCGGCACCTAGGGGAGTGTTCTGGAACACAACCAGGGTATCGAACAGGTCGCGGGTGCCCGCCGCGCGTTGAATATCGGACAGGCCGATGTGCTCGTGAGGGCGGGTGGCCACCAGAGTGTCGCGAAGCGCCTGCACCTGCGTGGCGGCATCCTCGCGGGGGCTCAGCGTGGCGCGGGCGGGAACGGTGTTGATGAACAGGCCAATCATGGATTCCGCACCCGGCAGGTCCGCCGGACGGCCCGACACCACCGTGCCCGTGAATACCTCATCGCGATCCGTCAGTGTTCCCAACACCATCATCCACGCGAACAACACTGCGTTACTCACCGTTACGTTGTGCTTCCTGCACCATGCCTGCAGCTGCTCGGTCTGTTCGCGGTCAAGTTGCGCCTCAAACACCACCGGCGGCAACCCAGGGGAACTGGGGGCCTGAGGAGCGACAAGGCAGGGGGCTGGCTGCTCGCCCAGCGCAGTACGCCACACCTGCAGGCTTTCTTCCTTCGATTTCTGCTGCAGCCAGGCAATATACTTCCGGTAATCCGGGGAAGGGGGTAAGAGTTCCGCGTGTCCACCGTGCCGGTACAGGTTAATCAGCTCCGCGAAAAACAACGGCGCGGACCAACCATCAATCAGAATGTGGTGCGCTGTGAGCACCAGGTGGTGGCAATGCGAATCCCAGCGAAGCAGTCTCAGCCGCAATGGGGCGGGGCGGGACAGATCGAAACGGCTCGCTGAAGTCGGACGCGGCAAACTCCGCAGCCTGGGCGTCACGCGTATACGTATCGGTGGTAGCATCTGGTGCGCTGGTGGCGGTCATCGGCACCACCTCCCAGTCGAGCTTCGCCGAGGCGGGGACCACCTGCACCGGGTGTTCCACGTTCTTGTCATAAAACGCAACACGCAGGTTGGGGTAGCGCACCAGCATCGCATCCGCGCAGCGCGCCAGCAGGGCCTCATCAAGGTTGCCGTCGATGCGGAACACAAACTGCACGTGGTACGGGTCCGCACCGGAACTCAGGCGGTGCAGGGCCAACAGCCCCTCCTGCAGCGGTGTCGCCGCAAGAACATCAACAACTGCTTTACTCACTGTCATCTCCAAACGCTCCCAGCACGCGGGACAAATCATCACCGGATAGGCCGGACAGGTCACCCATGGCGTGATCCTCCGATGCTGTCTCCGCTGTGGTGTCGGATTGCCGCGGCCTGGAATCCGCGATGGCACCCAGTTCGTGGATGGTGGGTGCCACCAACACGTCCTGAATAGTGATGGGAAGTCCCTGCTCAGCGGCCCGTGCCGCCAACCTGATGGCGGTGATGGAATCACCACCCAGGGAAATGAACCCTTGGTTACGCCCAGGCAGCTCATCGCTGCCCAGAAGCTCGGCAACAATACCGGCGAGCAGTTTCTCCGTCTCCGTCTCGGGGCGCCTGCCATTCCTCCGGTTCCGGGTCGGGAAGTGCCGCGACGTTGACTTTTCCGTTGTCCGTAAGTGGCATGTCCGGCAGGAATACCAGCTGCGCGGGCACTGAATAGTCGGGAAGGATACGCCGGAGTGCGAGCAGCAGGGTGCTCTCATCTGGGGCTGTACCTTCGGAGTTGTCCTCCAACACAACGTATCCCACCAGTGTTTTCGCCGTGCCGCGTTCCAGCACCTTGGCTGCCGCCTTGGCTACTTCGGGCAGTGATAGCAGTGCGGAGACTACTTCGCCTATTTCCACGCGGTGTCCACGCAGCTGTATTTGCTGGTCACGGCGTCCCCAATAGGTGAGCCGACCATCGGCGTGACGGCGAACCTGATCGCCGGTGCGGTACATGACCCGCCCGGTCCCCTGTGGATCCGCAACAAACGACGCCGCCGTGAGGTCCGCGCGGCCGACATATCCGAAGGCAATCTGTGAGCCGACCAGGTACAGGTCACCCAGCGCACCGTCGGCCACAGGCACCAGGTAATCATCCAGCACCCGAATCTCCACTCCTGGCAGCGGCAGGCCAATATCCACAGGGCCCGCATTCTGCTCACCTGCGGTGGCGAACACGGTGGCTTCGGTGGGGCCGTACAGGTTCCACACCTGGGCACCGGCATCGGCCACGGCAGTGGCTACGGTCTGCGGCAAGTCCTCGCCAGAAATTACGGCACGCACACCGCGAAGTTCGTCCGCTGCGGCCTCAGCAATGAGGGACCACAGGCCGGGGGTTGCTTCGCAGCAGGTCACGCCATGCTCGGCCATGAGCGTCACGATGGCGCGTGGGTCACGGTACTGCAGGTCGTTGGCGATGATCAGCCGCGCACCCGCAGCCATTGGTGCCAGATACTCCCAACCAGTGACGTCGAAGCAGAAGGGCGACAGCGCCAGCAGCACATCCGTTTCTGCAAGCGGCACGGAGTCGTTGGTGGCAGCAAGCAGCGCTTCCAGGTTCGCGCGAGAGACCAACACGCCCTTCGGCGTTCCGGTGGACCCGGAGGTGAACAGGACGTAGGCAGGGGCATCGGCCGGAATGCTCTCCGCCGTTGGAAGGTCAACCTCGGGTGCTTCGCTGATTATCGACGCCGCGTCATCACCGATAGACACCAGCGTTACCGAATCCGGAACCTCAAGACCTGCTGTGTTGCTGCATAGAGCAACACGAACGTCGCATTGCGCGAACTGCGCGGCAAGCCGCTCCGCGGGAGTGTCGGGAAGAATCGGTGCGTACGCGGCACCCGTGCGCAGCACCGCCAGCTGTGCGACCAGCTGGCCTACGGTGCGTTGGCACAGAATGCTCACCACGTCGCCGGGTTTCACGCCGTGGGCGACCAGCAGGCGAGCAACGGCGGTGACGCGCTGTTCAAGCTGCTCGGCGGACAGCCACGAGCCGTCGGCTGCCAGCACGCTGCCCACAGTAGGAACGCCTCGAACCAGCTGTCGGATTGCCTCGGTCGGCTGGGCAGTGGTGCCGTGCGTGGTGCGCAGGTGCGCGCGTTCGTCGTCAAGCAACACCGGCAGGTCGTGCAGCCTGGTGTCCGGCGTGGCGGCAGCGGTCAACAGCACGCGTTTGATGCGACGGGCGATGCGGGCGATGGTGGCCTCGTCAAACAGCGCCGAATCGAACTCGATAGCGAGCTGCGCGGGCAGGTCGGCGGACGGGTCGTCGGAACCCAAGAACACGTCCACGTTCATGTCAAAGCGGGACACCTCGGGATTATCCGGCAGAATCGTCGCCGTCACACCCTCAGGGGCCGGGAATGCGGACGGCAGGTCCTGCAGGCCAATACCCACCGTTGCCAGTGGATGATGAGCCTTCGAGCCGCCCGCAGCGAGTTCCCGAACCAGCACGTCAAACGGCATGCCACCGTGCTCAGCGGCCTGCAGGTTCGTGGTCCGAACCCGGTCCACCAGCTCCCGGAAATCCGGGTTGCCGGCAAGCGACGTCCGCAAAACCAGCAGGTTCACAAAGCACCCCACGGCAGCCTCATCCATGCCGCCATGGCGGCCCGACACCGGCGTGGCCAGCGCAATATCCTCACCACAACCCAGCCGCGACAACACCGCAGCCACGGCGGCGTGCACGACCATAAACGGCGTGGCATCCAGAGTGCGGGCCGCCTCGTACACGGCTTGCACCTCCGCATCGCTCAGCGCATAGGACGCCAACATGCCCTTCGTCGCGCCTTCCGGGTTGCGCGGGCGATCCAGGGGAAGCGGCAAGGGGCAGGGCACGTCAGCCAGTTGCTCCTGCCAGTACTCCCGGTCGTGCGCTTCCTGGCCAGAGCTTTCCCACGCATCCTGCCAGGTGGCAATGATGCCAGTGGGCGACGGCGCGGGTTCCACAGCTGTCGTGTCTGCGGTCTCCTCGGCATGAGTCCATGCCGCCTCCAAATCAGCCATGAGTAGCGGCAACGACCAGCCGTCGCAGGCGGAATGGTGAATAACCAGCGACAACAGCACGCTATCCCCATCGGGGCAGACCGCCGCCCGAATAGGCACATCTTGGTCGAGGCGGAACGGGGTGGCGCGATGCCGCAGCAGCTCCGCCTCATCCGCCAGTACCGTGATGGTCAGGGCGATGGGCCGCTTCGTCAGCGGGAAGTACCACCTGCTGTGGGCCGTCAACATCCCCAGACAACAGCGTGCGTAGCGACTCATGCCGCCGCACCAGGCGCTCCACACCACGCTGAACATGCCCAGCCATGGTGCGAGCATCCAGGGAGTCAGCATCGCCCTGCTCTTCCGGTGTCAGCCGGACCATGAGCGGCAAATGGTAGGTAATGTCGCCCGGATTCACCTTCGCCAACGCCCAGAACCTGCGCTGCGCAGGTGTGGCCGGCGCAGGGACACCCGGCGTCGGCGTGTGCTGCGTGTAATGCTCGGCAAACTCCTCGGGAGTAAAACCGGTGTCTGTGTCACCGGCGGCCACCGCCTCCGCAATGGCGCGCGGGGTGCGGTGCTCCAGAATCGTACGCAGCGACACAGGGGTACCCAGAGCGGAACTCAGCCGACCGCTCAGCCGCGTGCCGGACAGGCTCTGCCCACCCAACGCCAAGAAATCATCGTCAGGATGCACGCGGGTGGGTTCGCTGTTCTGCTCGGCCAGCACATCCGCCATGATTGACGCCACCAAATCCACGCTTGTCGACGCCCCGACGCTCACCGCACCGGCGGCCACTCCAGGCGTGGCTGTGCTGTTTGCCTCCTGGCCAGACGGTGCGCCGTCGCGGAACCAGGAGTGCAGCATCCGAATATCAGTCTTGCCGTTAGCTGTCACTGGTAGTTCTGGCACCACCAGCACCCGTTCCGGCACAAGAGCGTTATTCCCGGCGGGATCGCCGCCGCCAACCAGCTGGGCATACTGCTCACGCACATCATCAGCAATAACAGCATCGGGGGCGTCTGCACCGGCAACCACGACCAGGCACAACACGCCATCCACCTCACACGCCGCAGCCTCCGCAACACCGGCAACAGCCTGGGCGATGGCAACAACCTCGGCGGGGGCGATACGAACACCCCTAACCTTCATCTGATCATCGGCGCGCCCACGATACTCAAAAGAACCATCCGGGTTCTTCACCACCACGTCACCCGTGCGGTGACACCGCGGCACCGCACCAATCCCGGCGGGGAACCGCTCGGCGGTGAGTTCTGGGTCATCAAGGTACCCGTCAGCTAGCGCCCCAGCGATGTACAACTCGCCAGGTTCACCATCAGGGACGGGCTGCAACTGCTCATCCAGCACCAACGCCTGGACATGCGGCAACGGGGCACCCAAGGACGGTGCTGCGAGTGCCGCGGAATCCGCTGACAGGTTGCCAGTGGCCAGCACCACATGCGTTTCCGTGGGGCCGTACTGGTTATACAGTGCCGGGCCATCAGGGGAGGAACACCAGGCACGCAGATCCACGCTGGGCTGCAAAGCCTCCCCGGCCTGGACCAAAACACTCACGCTTGGCTTTCCGCTGCGGGCGTACTCGCGGGCGAGCGCGTTCAACACCACGTTCGTGGCAAACAGCACATCAACACCCTGGGAATCCAGGAAGCGTGCCAGCGCAGACATGTCCTGACGCTGCTCCTCGGCAACCACCACAAGGGCATGCCGCCCAGCCACGGCGGTAAGAAGCTCCTGCATGGATACGTCAAACTGGTCCGGCGCATAGTGTGCCAGCGTCGCCCCTGACGGGATGATTCCGGTGGCGGTCTGCCAGTGGATCAAGTCCTCCATCACCTGCCACGGCACCACCACGCCTTTGGGGACACCAGTGGTTCCCGAGGTGTGAATGATGTACGCGGCGTCGTCACGCGTCAACCGCCTGGTGCGATCGGCGGGCGTGAAGCGTCGGGAAGCAGAGTCGGTGGCGGATAGCTCCGCGAGCAACGCGGAATCAACGACCACAGTGGGGTTCGCGCGGCCCACAATCGCGGCGGCGCGTGCCGTCATGGTGCCGGTGGAATCCACCTCAATGGGCATGGTTGCGGCACCGACCAGCCAGACGGCAAGGGTGGCGCACACCTGCTCCACCCCACGGGGTAGGGCAACAGCAACCGTATCGCCGGGGCCGACACCACGGTCCCGAAGCGCCCACGCATAGGTGTTGATGATGTCATCGGTGTCGGCGGCGGATAGGCGCTGAGTAGCGGACACCATCGGTAAGCCAGCGACCTGGTCCGCTAGCAGCGGCAGGCCGGCAATACTGCGAAGGTGCCGTTCCAGATGCGCGAGAAGATCATCTGTGGTTGCCCCGCCAACAAGCTCCACACCGTCAGCCACGGCAATGCGCAACGACACCTGCCGATCCGCACTATGCGCCACCACCATCACCGGGGTAGTGCGTCCCATCCTGGAACGACAAGTCCGACACAGTCACCCCATCCAGCGGGGCCAGCAGTGCGGCCTGGTCAAGGGGATAATTTTCCACCACCATGAGGGAATCAAACAGGTCGCCAGGTACATCGGCGCCGCTGGTATCGCCATGTTCCACCAGCCGTTGCGCATCCGCCAGTGACGGCGGGTTTTCCGCACCGAGCAGTAACAACTGCGAGGCGGAACGCGCCGCATACAGAGGGGATTCGGCGGTGACAGCGACGGGAATGGTGGTGGCGTATAGACCCACAGCCTCCTGCGCGCCGGGGGCGTCCAATGGCCTGCCGGACACCACGGAACCGAAGGTCACGCGTGTTTGACCGGTGAGTTCGGACAGCACGCGCGCCCAGGCGCCGTGAATCAGCGCCGCAACGGTCACATGTTCGCGCTGCGCCGTGGTGGTCAGAGCCTCCGAGGTTGTTGCATCAAAAGTCAACCTCAATTCTGTTCGGGTACCCTGATCGCGTCCGCCGGCGGCAAGCATAGTTGGCTGCGCAGCTCGCAGGGGTTTCCGCCATGCCGACAGTGGACTCGTGGACTGCCGCACCGCCAACAGCGAGGGCAGGGGATCAACCACAACCAGATCCTGATCCGGATCCATCAGCGTGAAGAAGTCCCTGATCAGCAGCGGAGCCGACCAGCCGTCGGCCACGATGTGGTGGAACACCACGTCAACGATGTGACGTTGCGGAGCATCAGCGTGGGCAGTGTCCACCTGCTTCATACGCAACCGGGTCAACGGGCCAGCCGTCACATCGAACGGGCGCAGCATATCGGCCTCGGTAAACGCCTCATCGTAGCGGGCGTCCAACTCCAACGCAGGATCAACAGTGGCCACAACCGACCCATCGGCATTCCGGGTGAAATACGCCCGCAGAATCGGGTGACGGTCCGCCAACCGCGACCACGCCTGCAACACACGCTCAGAATCCAGCGCGCCATCCAGCGTGAACGTCATCCTGGTTAGATACGCAGCAACTCCCGGGTCGTCCTGCTCCTCCAGGTAGAACATGCCTTCCTGCGTGGGGGTCACCGGCAGGGTATAGGTTTGTGCATGCGTATCGACGCCGCGTGCATCCCCACCCTGTGCACCAACCTGGCGTTCCAGTGCGGCCAGGAATTCGTCTCGCAGCTGCCGTGCAGTCTCCTCAGAAACCAACCGCGTGCCGCGAATAAACGTCACCTGGATTGACTGTTCGGCAGTGACTACCGAAGTCACTGACAGGGGATTACGCAGGGGAACATCGTCGCCAACAACCGTATCCAAGGCCGGTAGTTCAGGAACCGGCGACGGCGCGAACCCCACCGGGGATGAATCCTCGCCCGTGGTGAACATGCCACCCAAATGATTAAACAAAATATCCGAGCGTTCACCAGCAGCAACGCCGCGCTGCGCGGGGGGCAATTCGCGGAGGGAATCACCATCATCAACCACGGTGAACACCTGCGTCCACCAACCCACAGAGCGGGGGTCAATGACGTCATCGCGCCCATGGTCCTCCACATCAAGGGTGACCAGGTGTGGTCCCCACGGGTCGGTGGCCCGTACCGCCTGCGCCAGTGCGGACATCAGGGCGTCCCGTAGCGTGCCGCCGTGGCCGTGACGCTCGATGAGCTCGTCCGCTATGGCTCCTGCCACAGTAAACGTATCCACCGCGGCCGTTGCGGCGACGTCGTCAGGGCTCACCTCGCCCGCAGCGATACGTGCCCGCAGTTCAGGCTGGGGTGGGGCGTCGGTTCCGCGCACCATCAGGGAACCTGCGCGTGGCGACGTCCCCTCCGGCTCCGGCAGTTCACGACCACTCATCGTGGCAATGACCATCTGCCGCATATCGCCAATGATCTGCATCCAGCTTGCCGCATCCACCGCCATATGGTGCGCGACCAGCAGCAACATCGGTCCTGAGTCCGTGGATACTTCCGCGCCAGCAAGGAGCACCCCGGCGCGCACATCAAGATTCTCAGCTAGGCGGTGACGTAGCTGCGCCAAATCCTCAGTGGCCGTGTCCCCTGTGAGTGTGGTGGTCTCGGTATCGAAGTACGACTGGCCCTCGGCCAGGGTTTCGCACTCGCCGGTGTCGGTGACGCGGGTGCGGAATGCGGGGTGCCTGGCCACCAGGGCGTCGACAAGCGCCGAGCCGTGTCCGCTGACGGGCTCAAGCATGGTGAGCAACATGCTTTGTGCGAAAACACTGTCGGGGGCGTCGGCGAGGTGTTCGGCGGCGACGCGGATGGGGGCGAGGTTCCCAGGTCGGAGGGTGGTTCGATGGGTGCGACGGGCTCTGCCTCAGCGTCGTCGGTACCGCTAGTGCCATCGGCTGGGGTGAGGGCGCGGGCGAGGTCGCCGAGTGTGCGGGCGTCGAAAATGTCGCGGGCAGCGGTGACCCAGCCGCGGTCCTTGAGCTTTGCGATGAGCTGTAGGGCCAGGATGCTGTCGCCGCCGAGTTCCAAGAAGTCATCGTCTTCGCGGATGCTTCGGGGATCGGTGTCCAGCAGGATGGCCACTTCCTCGGCAAGCGCCTGGAACTGCGGCGATACCGGCGCGGCGGGCTCTGCTGCAGGCTCCGTATGAGGTGCTTGTTCGGTGCTAGGTGTTTCAACCTCGTCGGGTGCCTTGGACAGGGCGTCCAGCACCATCAACAGGGTGGTGGCGCGGTCGGCCTTGCCGTTGGGTGTGACCGGCAGGCCGGGGACCTGCACAATGCGCTGCGGAACAAGGTGCCTAGGCAGCTGGGACGCCAGCTGGTGGCGAATATCGGCGAGGCTTGCTGCGGACAAGGTTCCCTCGGTGGGCACGACAGCGGCGGCGAGAATGTCGCGATCGCTGCCAATCCGCGAACCTGGGACGTGAACCACGCGGGCGCCGTCAACGCGGAGTCGGCACGCAGCGCGGTTTCAATTTCTGCGGGTTCGATGCGCAGCCCACGGATTTTCATTTGATCGTCCACGCGGCCGAGGCACAGGAACTGGCCATCGGGCCGGAGTACCGCCAGGTCGCCGGTGCGGTACATGCGCGAGCCGGGTGGAAGCCCCAGGTGATCGGGGGCCGCGACAAACACGGAAGCGGTAGTGCCCGGCATGGCCGGGTATCCCACGGCAAGTTTGTCGCCCGCCAGCCACAATTCGCCCACCATACCGATGGGGGTGGGTTGCAGTGCGCTGTCCAGCACCACGGCCGTGACATGCGGGTCGGCCACGCCAATGGGGATCGCGCTGCTGGTGGGGTCGGGTGTGATGAAGCCGTGGATGGCGTTGACGGTGACTTCCGTCGGACCGTAGAGGTTGATCAGGCGATGCCGCGCGCACCACCGTTCCGCCAAATCGGCGGGCAGTGGCTCGGCACCGGAGAAGACCTGCACGTCCTCGGAAATGGAGCTGGGGTCACCGAGGAATCCCAGCACGGTGGGGGTGGAGGCGAAAGTGCGTGGCACGGTGCCTGCGCACCGCCTCCGCGAGGGGAGGACCAACGCGTTCCATGTCGTGGGCGACATACAAATGCCCGCCGGTACAGAACGTGGCAATGACCTCCAGCAATCCCACGTCAAAGGACATGGGCGCAATGGACACCAAGCGCGGGCGGAAGGCCGCGTTGTTCGGGTCGGTGCTGCTGGTGGCACTCAACAGGTCGAAGATCAGGCCGGTCAGACCGGACATGGCGCGCTGATCCACCAGCACGCCTTTCGGGCGTCCCGTTGTCCCAGAGGTGAACACCATGTAGGCGGGATAGTTCGGGTTGCGCTGGGGGGTGGGAGCAGCAAGTTCCTGCGATATGCCCAGGGTGTCCTGGGAGTCCGGTAGCACAGGCGGATGACCTGCGGGGAGTTTATCGGGGTCGCTGGAGATGATCAGTGACACATTCGCGTCAGCCAGGATTGCCGCAAGACGGTCGGCCGGGTCATCCGGCCTGAGCACGGTAAACGCCGCCCCGGAGGCCATGACACCCAGGATGGTGAGCACTTCGTCGAAGCGGGTGGGTTGGTGGATGGCCACCATGCGACCAGCGGTTATACCGTCGTACGCCGCGCTGATCCGCGCCGCAAGCCCACGCATGTGCTGCTGCACTTCCGCGCCCGTCAGGGTCACACCCACGGTGGAGAGCATGGGCTCGTCCTGGTGTTCCGTCAGCTGGCGGTCGATCAGCTCGGGGATGGTCATATCCCGCAGGTCAGGCTGGGTATCGGTCTGCGTATCGACGCCTCGTTCACCCGCCGTTTCCGGTTCGGTGCTGCGGGTTTCGGTACTGTGGGTCTCAGGACTGAGCGCAATAGCGCCCAGGGTGGTGGAGACATCTGACTGTCCTTGCGGGGTGGCGTGGGCCTGCGCGACACCCATGATGGTGTGTTGGAGCGCTTTCACGAAGGCTTCCGCGCCACGCTGCTCGAAGTAGTCGCCGGAAAAGAGCACGTCAATGCGGTGCGTGGTGGCGCCATCTACCTCGGGAAGCTCCGTGTGCACAATGGTGACCGGGAATTTCGGTAGCGGCGGCACCACGGGCAGGAGTTCACTGCTCCAGTCGGCGGTGGCGGGGACCTGCGGCGCTCCGACGCGGTGGTCCACAATCACCTGGAATGGCGCGGTGCCGGACAGCTCCTCAATGGGGATGCTGGAATGCTCCGCCACGTCCAAAACTTCGTGGTGAACCGCTTCAATCAGCTTCCTTGTGTCAAGGTCATGGCTGAAGGACACTGCGGCGTCGCCGGCGCGATCAACAGTGACCGGGCAGGGTGTTGCCCAGGTACCCCACGACGTCGAGTAGCTCCGGGTGATGCCGGCCAGACACGGGAATACCCACGGCGGGGTCGGCCCCGGCGCGCTCAAGGAACAACAGCACGGCGGCTTTGACCACGTCACCAGCGGTGGCTTTGAGCGTGGGGTCGGGGCTTGCGGCGGCTATCGCGGGGATGGTGACGGTGCGGTGAATGGCCGGGCCGCGCCCACCCAAGGCTGTTCCTGCCGCACCGGCGCTGACGGCGGCCGCCCGGGAGAACGGCAGGGGAGCGGGCGCGCCGGGTGCGGTGTCGCGTTGGCGATGCGACCAAAAGTCCACGTCAGCGGGGTTTGTTGTGCTGGCGATGGCATGAATGCGGTGGAAGCTCGGTCCGCTGTGTGTGCTGACGGCATCGGCGTTGTCGTAGGCGCGTGCCAGGTCGGTGAAGAAGGGCTGGAGGCTCCACTCGTCAAAAAATGCATGGTGGAACAGCAGGGCCAGCACGGTTGACGCGGTGTCCTTGTTGTTGCCTTTTTCAGCAACCTGCACAACGTATGCCTGTAGCGGCTGGTCGCTGGTGGCCGGGAAGGGGGTGCGCACAAGCTCGTCAAGAAATGTGGCGAGGCTACCTGGGGTGGTCGTGCGCTGATGTACGGCAATGGGCTGTGCCAGTGCTTCTTCTGGAGATAGCAGCGTGGCATTGATGATTCCGGCGTCGTCAATGCTCAGCCTGCTGCGCAGAACTGGGTGTGCGGCAACAACTGAGGTCAGGGCTGCGGATAAGCGCTCGGTGTCGATGGTGCCGGTGACGGTGGCGAACAGCGGAATGGTGTACAAACCATTCTCGTCGTCTAGTTGTTCGGCAAGAATGACGCGGCGCTGCCCAGCGAGCACTTCGATGGGGCCATCCTCGGGTTCGGCGTCCTGCGGCGGTTCAGGTTGTTCAGTTATGTCCGTGGCATCGACATCACGCAGATTCGCGCATGCCTCAGCCAGTGCCGCGAGGGTGGGTTCTTCAATGACGGCGCGCACGGGAACATGCACCCCGAGTGCGGTGCTGAGCGTGAGTGCCAGTCGGTGCGCAAGGAGCGAATGCCCGCCAAGGGCTCGGAAATCAGCGTCGATGGACGGGGTGTTATCAAGCTCCAGCACGTCCTGAACGGCCTGCACAACGGCGTGTTCCTCTGGAGTATCTGCTGCACGATGCTGGTGGCTGCCGGTATCCTCTGGCAGCGGTAGGCGCGCGCGGTCAATTTTTGCCGGTGGGGGTGCGCGGAAACTCATCCACCACGACGATTGCGTTGGGGCGGGCAGCGCTTGGCAAGGCATCGGCCACAGCGGCCTGTATTGCCGCTACGCTATCGTCCTGAGCGTCGGCGAGCACCACATAACCAACGATTGCGGGGGTTTCCGCCGTGGTGTCCACCCGCACCGCCGCCGCTGTCACGCCCGGTGCTGCTGCCAGCGCGGCCTCTATCTCACCGCGTTCGATACGTAGGCCATGCAGCGACAACTGTTCGTCGGCGCGGCCAAGGTACATGAGGTCACGCGTATCGACGTCCCGTGCCACCAGGTCACCCGTCCGGTATCGGCGCTGCCCACCCGGCGCGGCCACGAAGGTGAGCGCGGTCAGCGCTGGGTCGCCAAGGTAGCCGTAGCCCTAGGTGTGGTCCAGAGAGATACAGTTCGCCGAGTGCACCATCAGGAGTGGCGGTGAGGGCTGCCCCGAGAATGTCTCCGCCGACGCTGGGCAGAGTGGTGCCCAAAGGCGGTGTGCCATCGCCGGTTACGTGGTGCGATGTGGCCACGATGGCGGCTTCACTGGGGCCGTACAGGTTGAACACGTCCGCACCGGCGTCACGCAGCGTGGTCACCAGGGTGTGGGGAAGCGCCTCCCCACCAGCGCAGGCGCGGATTCCCCGCACCGCCTGTGGATCCTGGTGCACGATTTCCGCCCACAGCGACGGGGTGGCTTCCATGACGGTGGGACGTACGTGGTGCAGCAGCGCGCAGGCTGCGTCAATGTCGATGGAGAAATCGGCGGGTGCCACATGCACCGTTGCCCCGACGAGGAGGGGAAGCAGGTTTTCCACAATGGAGATGTCAAAGCCCGAGCGTGGAGGCAGCCAGGTAGGTGTCATCCGCCGTGAGCTGGAGGGTGTCCTGCATGGATCCCAGCACAGCATCCAGGCCGGAACGGGGAATCACAATGCCCTTCGGGGTGCCTGTGGTCCCAGAGGTGAATACCAGGTAGGCGGGATGCGCCTGCGACCAGTCAGGTGCTTGGGGTGCATCGACAGGGCTGGCGAGGGCTGTGGCCACGTCGGAATCGTCAATGATCAGCGCGGGATTGGCCGCGTCCAGGATCATGCGGGAACGCTCCGCCGGGTGGTTCGGGTCAATCGCCACAAAAGGTGTTCCCGCCCGCAGCGCCGCAAGCAGGGCGACAGGAATACCGACTCCGCGAGACAGCCGCAACGCCACCACATTACCGGGGCGTGCCCCCTGTGCGGTGATGTGCTCAGCCAGGGTGGCCGCCGACGCGTTGAGTTGGGCGTACGTGAGGGTGGTGGTCCCATCCTCCACGGCCACAGCATCAGGGGTGGCTGCTGCATGCGACGCCACGGCGCGCACCACATCCTGTGCAGTGGTGGCTACCTCAGGCAGGTCTGGTATTTCCGTGCTCTGAGCTGGGTGGATGGCAGCATCTCGCCATTCCTCAAGCACACGCTGTGCTGTTGTCGGGCGCAGGGCCGCGTGTCGGAATTCCAGCGTCAGTTGGGCACCCTGTTCAGATTCCTCCAAGGACAGCACCGCATCAAACGGTGCTGCACCGGAATGCACAAACACGCCCACTGACGGCTCGCCGTCAATAACAAGGTCGCGGGTTCCCGCACGATGCGTCACCACCACGTCCACAAGCGGCGACCTGCCCGGAATGTGCGGCAATCCCGCAGCCCGAATCACATCGTCCAGACCAGCGCAACGATCCGCGCTGGCGGCCCGCACGGCGGCAGCGACATCAGAGAGGGGCGACCCTACCGGGATCGGACACGGCACCACGGATACGCGGTCGCCATCCGATTCGGCGGCATCTGCGCCCAGGGCGTCGCGCACATCCGTCGGGGTTCCCACCACCACCGTGGCATCGTGTGCAGCGCCGGCGCGCCGGGCGATGACGTGTGCCGCGGCGTCGATAAGCACCGATAGGACGGTGGTGTTGTCTGCCTTGGCACGGTCCTGAACAGCCTGAACCCAGTCCTGGGGTACCGGCAGGGTAATCCTGTCAGCAGTGTTGTCGGCGGTGGTGGTGCGCTCGGCGGCGAAGGGGTCGGGCTGCGGCGTGGCTTCACCGTCCACGTCGTGGGTTGCGGGGCGCACGGCGGCGAGTCGACGTTCAGTTGCCGTGGCTACCTGGGCCGTCGTGGCGTCGCTACGCGGGGGCGTGGGTTGGGCGGACAGCACACCCGGGGAGGCAATCTCGGCATTGATGTCGCGCAGTAGCAGCACCCACGTGTGCTCATCAGCGGCAACGTGATGGGTGCTCACAACCAGCATCGTGCCGTCGGGAGTGTGAAGGAAACGTGCGCGAAGCGGCGGTTCGGACGTGGGATCGATGGGGGTGGCGGCAAGCGCATCCACCTCCGTGGGTTCTACGGACTCGGAGGAGGGGGTGACCACGGTGTCTGCAGTAAGGACAGTGCGCTGCAGCCCGCCGGTGTCGTCGGCAGAGACCGTAGTCCTGAGGTCCGGCCGGTGCTGCGCCACAGCAATGATGGCGTCGCGTATCCGAGCCTGAGTTGCGGCATCCTCAGGAATGGGAAACGCCCAAGTCAGCATGCCTGCCGCCCCGGCGTTTGCAATGAGCCTGCCTAAAATGCGCTGGTCGGTGACAGTGCCGGAATCACCCACCTGAGTATTGGCAGCCTGATCCGCCGACTCCTGTTTAAACCCTTCCGCGCGGAGCCGCGCCCGCAGCAGCTCCCGACGACGATCCGACCGATCCGATACTGCATCACTCATATTGTGCCCTCGCTGATATAACTGCTGATAAAACTGTTGGTGCCGAGCTCAGCAACGCGGCGCATTTATGCGGAAACGTCAACTGTGCGACCTCGCCACCCATGGTGTGTTTCGCCGCTCCCCGTGCGGCATTGTTCAAAAGGTTTGGTTCCCCCAAGGCATGGGAAAACAGCGTTTTATCCCCCAGCAGCGCCGCCACTCCAAACAGCGTCACGAGGTCACGGCCCATGCCTTTGCCCACCCGCGAGGTATCGGCAACACCGATGTGAATGCCCACCGTACGCGGGTCGGTGGGTCGCGACGCCCCGATGCTCATGTGCGCGGGGCGGTACACCTCAATGTAACCAATGGGGGCACCTTCCGCGCTCAAAATATAGGGCTGGGTGAACGGCTGGCTGTTCAGCAGGTCCAGCTCCTCCTCCCAGCGTTCCACGGACCACGGCTGCCGGAACGTGTACAGCAACTCTGACTGCATCCACCCCGCGATGCGCTCCGCATCGGCTGGGCCGTGGGCTTCACGAAGCTCACAGCCCTCAAACTCCACAGCACCCGCCATCTTCCCTGGAAGATCAAGCCCATCCAGGGACAGCTCCGGCATGTCATCCTTCGGGCCACCAAAACCGGCAGCGGCCAGCCACGTTGTACCCGTCGGGCCGCTGTGATTCAGCGTGTCCCGGCCCCGCAATGTGGGGAAAAAGAAGGAATCAGCCTCCAGCCACGCGCCCGACGTGTGGCCCTCCACTGAACCATCGGCGGGCTCAGCAGGGGTGCTTGCTGCGGGAGTATCGTCAGAAGCGCTTTCGGTGCTGCTCAACACATCAACAAGCGCCTCATGAGCGTGCCCAACGGCCTCCAGATCCGGGTCATCAGGGGTGTCTCGGCCAGCCCTGAATGCCGCGACACGCTGCAATAACGCCAACAATTCCGCCGGATCAGACACCGGCACCTGCCGACCCGACTCGTCAGCAGGATCCACCAGGCTTACCTCATCCACCGTGGGCAGCCCCACCTGCGGCACCGACCACTGGAAAGACAGCGCCGCAGCATCCCGCTGATCAGCAGCCACAAACAACGGTGGGGTCACCACACGTGTCGACGTCCCCCGCTCCACCGGCGGCAGCACATGCGTCTCTGCCGCCCACAAACGCACAATATTCGCATTATCCTCGGCAGACATTCACAGACCTTCGTTGTCGAGCTCATACACAATCGCCGCAGTCCGGTCAAACAACCCCGGCTCGGCCTCTACCTCGCGTAACGACGCCGCGACACTCCGCGGCGTCCTTGACTCGAACAACAACACCGCCGGCAGGCTCGGATCGTCCAGCACATCACGCAGCACAGAGGCGGCCTTGGTGGTCAGAACCGAATCCCCGCCCACCTGAATGAAATCATCATCCAGGCCAATGACAGACTCGGGAACGCCAATGACCTCGGCAAACACGCCTGCCACCAGGTGCTCCAACGTGCCTGGAGTGGGTGGTTCCGACGCGGACTGCTGTACCGTGTCGCGCCGGGCAGTGTCGATGAGCTGGGCACAGTACTCCCGGTCTGACTTGCCATTCTTGTTCACCGGAATGGCCTCTACGATCACCATGAGGTCGGGAATCATGTAGGGCGGCAGCGTCTCGGCGAGGAACGCCCGTACCTGCTCTTCCAGGTCCGGCGCAGGGTTGCTGCCAGCGGCGATGACGGCACCCAAATGGGCGGAACCATCCTGCGGACCACCAACGGGTCGCGACACCACAGCCACGCAGCTGTGCACACCCGGGGCCTGGCGGAGCGCCGCCTCAACCTCGCCAATTTCGATGCGATAGCCCCGGATTTTCACCTGGTCGTCTCGGCGGCCCAGGAATTCAATGCACCCGCCGGGAAGGTAGCGCGCAAGATCGTTGGTGCGGTACCAGCGCGCCCCATCAATGGTGGGGAATTTACGGTCCGTCATCTCGGCATCGTGGCGGTAACCACGGGCAATGCCAGGTCCAGACACCAGGTATTCACCGGGCGCGAAGTCAGGTCTGATGCGTCCTGCATCATCAACAATGCGGGCACGCATGTTGGGCAGTGGGCTGCCGAAGGGCACGGATCCCCATATCGGGTCGATGGCTTCTGGGTCCGTGACCTCGAAGAAGGTCGAATGGATGGCGGTTTCGGTGGCACCACCAAGTCCGGCGAAGCGGCAGTGCGGTGCGCGTTCCCTGAGGCGTCCGGGCAGGTCGAGGGTGACCCAGTCCCCGCCGAGGAGACACCAGCGCAGCTCGTCAAGCTGGGTTGTTGATGTTGAAGACAACAACATGTCAAGCAGCGGTGGGACGCAATACAGCTGGGTCACATGGTGCCGCGTCATTAAACCAATCCATGCTTCCGCATCGCGGCGTTCCTGCTCGGTGAGTGTCACCACGGCTCCACCAACGTTCAACGGACCGAACATGTCATGCACGGACAGGTCGAATTCTAGGGAGGATAGGCCCAACGTGCGGTCGTCGGCAGTAAGGCCGACAATCTCGTTCACAGCGTTGATGGTGTTCATGACGGCACGATGCGTCAGCTCTACACCCTTGGGCTCCCCAGTGGAACCGGACGTGAACAGCACATACACCACATCGTCGGGAGATTGAGTGGTCGCCTGCGCCGCAGCATCCTCGGGGAGGTCGGTAGTCAGGGCGTCGTCAAGCAGAACACCGGTGACCCCCTCATCCGGGTCGGACAGCGCGTTCGTATCGTGCAGCACCACAGTAGCGTCGGCGCGCTCAAGGATGCGGCTCCGGCGCGTGGCGGGTTGGTCCGCACCCAGCGGCACCCACGCCGCACCCGCCGCCAACACGCCCAGCAGCGCGGTGAGCTGACGCGGGCCTTTAGCGATGCGAACACCCACAATATCCCCAGGCGCTACGCCGTGTTTGCGTAACGACGTCGCGACGCGCAACGCATCATCCCGCAGCTCAGCGTAGGTACGCACACCGTCCTCACCCCACAGCACGGCCGGTCGGTCAGGATGTGTGTCAGCAAGGTCGAAGAAACGTCGGTGTAGCAAGGCGTCGTCAGGGAGTGGCGCTGTGGTTTCCGTATCGCGCCGGGCCTGATTCTGCTCTTCCGGAACGGCACTGGGGAACGGTGCCGATGCCCATTCCGCGTCCCGCACCAGCAGGTCAACATTGGCGCGGTACGCCTCAAACATGGCGTCCACCACTCCCGGAAGGAACATTCCTTCGCGGACATCCCAGTTGGCCAGGAAACCACCATCCAGTTCCGTGACCTGCGCATCAAGGAGAACCTGCGGGCCTTCCGAGAGGATCCACACTGGATCGCCAAACACCGAGCGCACCCGAGCAGAGAACAATTCCCCCAAACCCACCGCCGAGGTGTACACAATCGGGGCGATCACCTGACTGCCGCGACTACGGCTCATATCGCGCAAAATATCAAGCGCTGACCAGTCCGAATGCCGCATGCTGCCGTGCATACTTTCCGAGACGGCACGGATGCGATCCAGCACCGTCTGCTCCTGGGAGACATCCACGGTCACCAGCACTGAGGAACTGAAATCTCCGACCACACGGTCAATATCGGGGAGGATCTGCTGCCGGTGGAATAGCGGCACGTTCAACAGGAAACGCGATTCGGTGGTGAAAGAACCAATGGCCTCTGCAAAAGCAGTGGCCAAGCAGGCCGCGGGAGTCACGCCGTTATCCTGCGCATGGTGCTCAAGCGCGGCGCGCTGCCGCTCATCCAGGAACAAATGCCGACGCTGCGGGCGCACTGAATGTGCGGGCACACCGGTATAGGTGGGGAGCTTAGGAGGATCCGGCAGAGTTGCCAATTGCTCCGCCCACCACTGTTGATCTCGTTCTCGGTTCTTCGGGGACGTGACCTCCGGGGCGTCAAGGTACTCGCGGAAACTGCTGCTAATGGGGGCAAGTTCTTCGCCGGTGAGCACGGCGGCGAGGTCATCCAGGACGATGCGGTAGCTCATGGCGTCGCCAGCCAGCATGTCAAATCCACGTGCAGGCGTGCACGCCCACCGGGGAGGCGGGTGAGGCGAACATCAATCATCCGGCCCAGGTCAGCTGCCGCACGCTGGCCGCTCATCTCTGAGCGAATATCCTCCAGTGTCGCGGCGACGGTGGCATCGTTGGTGTCGCGTAGATCCAGCGAACTAAATATCGGGGTGTCAGGCTGTGCCTGCACTTTCTGTGTGCCGTCGTTCAGGATTTTCACCCTGAGCATGTCGTGCCGTGCGACCACAGTATCCAGTGCTGCCTGCAGGGTATCCGGTTCATGGTCGGGGCCGTCTAGTTCCACGTAGAGGTGCGCCGACACCCCGCCCAGCTTGTCGGTGTCATAGCCGCCCGCCCAATAGGCGTGTTGCAGGGAGCCAACCGGAATGGGGAGGCATCGTCGCTGGTGCTGCTGGTGCCGCTGTTGTCAGCAGGCGTGGCAGCTTCGGGGGCGGTACTGGGCGTCGTTACGCTTGGGGCTTGGGTGTTGGGTGTGTGGCTGTTTAGCAGCTCAGCCCAGGCTGCGGGTTCTGGCTTTTCCAGGAAATCCGCGAAAGAAATGTCAAAGCCGGCTTTTCTGCACAACCCTGCGAACCGCATGATGCGCAGGGAGTCAAAGCCGACGGAAAAAAGATCAGAGTCTGGGCGGATGGAGGTGTTGGGGAGAAGGTTCTGTAGCTCTTCTATCACATCGTCCGCTGTGATGGGGGGTTGTGATGTATCAACAGCTGGACGATTGCTAATTCCCATGTCTCCATCCGATCAGTCAAAAGGTGGCAAGTGTGGGTTTGATCTGTTCGATACTCCACGGAACCGAGAGGACTGTCGGCACGCGGAACGACGTGACCGCCGCAGGATCCAGTTTGAGAACATGGTTTTCCCGTACCGCCGTGAGACCTGGCCACAGGGGAGATGACTCCATTGCAGACAGGTCCCCTGTCGAACCCATGATGATGATATCTGAATTCATCTTATCAATTGTTTCTAAGGACAGCCTACCCTGAACGCCGCCTTCGCCGCCACCCAGGCCGATGAGGGAGTCTGGAAGCTTCAAACCCATTTTCGTGAGCATCTGCACCGTAATATCGTTCGGGTCCGTCACGACCTGGATATTATCCGCGCCACCAAAGAACGCAACCGCAAACGTCTTCCTGCGGCGGCCGGGAATTCCTGGCTCACAGCCGACAGTTTCTGTTCCGTTGAGGCAACAATATTGTCTGCCTCGCTTTCCTTCTTGAACAGCTGGCCAACAATCTTGGTTTGGTCCTGCCAGGAATCCAGCTTACCGTCAGCCAGCGCTGGGAGAGTGGGGGCAACATCCTGTAGCTTCTTATAAATTTCCTCGTTGGAGGCCAAAGCGCCGGCGAGAATCAAGTCGGGTTCCTGCTGCGCAATCTGTTCCAGCGGGACGTCGCTGGGGTTCATCAGCTTCAGCACATGGGTGCTGCCTTCAGGCTCAACCTGCAGCTTGCCTTCCTCCCACGGCATGACCGACTTGGGGAAACCAGCGTAACCGGCAATCGCGGCAGGAGACTCACCCAACGCCAGCATGGCATCCGTGTAGCCCGGAACCAGCGTCACCACCTTCTTGGGTTTGGTGGGCAGCTGAGACTCGCCGTAGACGTGGCTCACTGTGATCGTTTCTCCCGACGCCCCACTGCCGGACGAGGAACAAGCCGACAGTCCAGCAACCAGCACGATGCTGGCGACAAACGCCAGCATCATCAGGGCGGTTCGATACAAGGGGCGATGTGAAAGCCCTGCGGGTGAACCCATGGCTAACATGGGCATGCGAGAACGACCAGTGGTGGGGTGCGTCATGGTGTTGAGAATCTCCTGCTATAAGACGTGATGATTAGTAACAGTTGACCCACGCTGCTGAAGCGAGGTTACAGACTGTGGATTTTTGCAGCTTCCATTCGCCATCTACGTACTGGAAACCGGAATTGGGGTAGGTCCATTCGCCCCAACCAGCTGGCCAGATGATAGTCATGGTCGCGGTGGCGGTGTCGCCCGTGACGACGACGTCGCGGACATCAAACTTCACAATGTCACCCATGGCTTCCATGCCGGGGGGAGGGGCCATCCTGGACCGCACACCAGCAACCTGCTCTAGGGTGCCTGCGGTGACGGGGCCGTCAACAGTGCGCTTAGCTAACTCTGCGCCAGGGACACCAGGCTGGGCTGCGGCCATGGTGGTCTGCAGCAGTAGATCGGCGGAAGGCATTGGGGCTGAAGCTGCTGGGGCCGGCGCTGCGGGGGCTGCCGGAGCCGCCTGCTGGGGCGCAGCTTGCTGTGCGGGGGCAGCAGCTTGCGGTGCCGCTGCGGCCGGGGCTGCCTGTCCTTGTGCAGCGCCGCCTGCACTGGCTGCGCCTGGCTGAGCCTGGGGTTGCGCGCCCTGTTGCCCCTGTGCGGCACCACCAGCGCTGGCGGCACCGGGTTGAGCCGCGCCTGCTTGAGCCTGTGCGCCAGGCTGACCCGGCTGGGCTGCGGCGGCACCAGGTTGGCCCGGCTGGGCACCTTGAACTGCGCCCGACTGGTTTGTTGCCCCCGCAGAACCCTGGAGAGCATATGATTGCGGTTCCTTCAGGGCGGCGACAAGCTGCGCAGTGCGTTCTTCGCTCCGGGTGGTGGATTCTAAAATATAAAATACTGTGGCCCCAGCAGTCACTGCTGAGGCTAGTGCAACGATCAACGCTGCAACGGCGATCACGCCGAATCCTCTGCCCATTCGCGTGTCCGTCACTTCCGGTTCATATTCTTCATATTCTTCTTCTGCTGCTTCTACGGGTTCTACAGGTGCCGTAGTTTCGTCGGCGGTTACGGTGGGGGGGTCTTCCTGGGGTCTGGCTTCGGCCAGTGTCATGACCTTCCTCCTGACGCGTTTGCGTGTTATGGAAATTACTTCTGTTATTTGGCCATAGCCCTTGAGCTGCGTCAGCCATTATGCTGCGCCAAATATTGTGGACGATTGTTGCATACTAAAAAAAGGCCGTCAAGGGTATCCTTACCTCAGTTTGTTGAACAAACTTGCACGGTTCAGATGGCTGTTTCCTCAACAAAGAACTAGTGTCTCCACATGCCTTCGATTTATCGCCTCTGACATGCCAATAGTCATTTCTTCTCACTATATAGTTTAGGTGAGCCTTGCTTTGCGGGTATCCTGGAGACGCGGCCGACACATGATGAATAAACATTAATGTTGCGGTGCGGCTAGGCAGCAACTGTGTGTACCGCGCCTCGGGCCGCGCTGATTTTATATCCACGGCGGCAGCTCAGCGCCTGATGCGAACACAAGTAGTGAACGCGAATGAATAATGACACGGCACCATAACAAGGAGCGAACATATGAGCCAACCAACCAATCCCTTTGATGATGACAATGGACGCTTCTACGTTCTTCGAAACAAAGAGGAACAGCATTCACTGTGGCCCACATTCGCCGCCGTTCCCGATGGTTGGGATGTGGTGTTCGGGGAGGCAAGCCGCGCTGAATGCCTGGACTATGTGAATGAAACTGGACTGACATTTTGCCGCTGTCAGCGAGGAAAGCCGTGGCGGAAGCGCGTGGCGAATAATAATGGCGGCAGATCTTGGCCTGAACATCACAGGTGAGGGTACACCTATTGTCATGGTGATGGGCCGGAACGCCTCTGGTCGCGTGTGGGATGCCCATCAGGTCCCAGGACTGGTGGCTCGCGGGTGGCGGGTAGCCACGTTTGATAACCGCGGTAGCGGCGGCAACATCAACCCTGAACAGCAGTTTCATTTCAACGACCTGGTCCAAGACGTCCTGACCATCATCGACCAACACCTCGGCGAACCGGCATTCCTCGTGGGTACGTCCCTGGGGTCCCGCATAGTCCTGGAGGCTGCACGCCAGCGGCCTGACTTGGTGCGGGGCGTTGTTGCTGCGGCCGCCCACGCGCGCCTCACGCCCCTGCAGATTGCACAGTCGAAAGAACTCGTGGCGGTCACGGATGCTCTGTCTACCGTTGCCCCCGACTACCTCGCCGCGACCACCGCAACGCTCAATTTATCCCCCAGCACCCTGCTTGACGACGCCGCGTCTGCCGACTGGCTCGCCTTGCTCACCTTCGCGGGGCAGGGATCAACAGTGGGGCTTGCCCAACAAATCGCGGCGGACTGCGGCAGCGATCAGTCGCAGCACTACCCGCAGATCGCGGTGCCTGTGCTGACGTTGGCATACGCGGATGACCGCGTGATTTTCCCCGAGCAAGTGCGCGATGTCGCCCAGCTCATTCCTAGGGGCGGAGTATGTCGAGTTACCTCGCGCCGGGCATTTTGGTTATCTGGAACGCCCCAACGAGTTCAACGAACTCGTGCATGAGTTTTTTACTCGCACGAGTACTACTTAAACAGTCCACTGCTCAACGTCTTGCCAGCGGCGCCACAGGTGGGTGAACAACCCGCCTTTGTCAATGAGTTCGCTGACGGTGCCGTTTTCGGCAATGGCGCCGTCTTTGAGCACCACAACAGTGTCAGCGATGGACACCAAACGCGGGGCGGTGCGTCACAATCACCATGGTGCGGTGACCCCGCAGCCTGCCCAGGGCCTCTACAATTGCTTGTTCGTTGGTGGCGTCCAGGGCAGATGTTGCCTCATCGACCAGCAACAAGCCGGTGTTTTTGGCCAGCGCCCGAGCGAGTCCAACACGTTGACGCTCGCCGCCGGACAGCGTGCTCCCGCCTTCGCCGACGGTGGAATCCCAGCCGTGCGGCAGCTTGTCAAGAATGTCAACAAGCTGCACCTGATCGGCAATGCTGTCTAAATCGGCGTTGGCATCGGCTGCGGTGACGTTGTCGCGGAGTGTGCCCTGACGGAGCTCTGTCGCTTGGAACATCACAGAGGTATGTGCTAGGCGATTGGGCGCGTCCAAGGCAGTGCCGTTAAACGCAATGCTGCCAGTGTTTTGCTCTCGAAGCCCCGCGAGAACGTCCAGGAGAGTGGATTTTCCAGAGCCGGACTCCCCGACAACAACGGTGATGCTTCCCGCAGGCAGGGCAAGGTTGATGGAATTGATGCCCACAGTGGTGTCGGGGTAGTGGTAGGTCACGTCGCTGACCTGCACGTCCACCGCGTCAGAGGATGTTCCAGTGGGTGGAATGGAGTCGCTGGTGTCGGCGGCGTCGACAAGCGCTCGGATGTCCCTGAAGGTGCGTTCCATGGAGCTCATGGGTGTGGCCAGGAGCGACAGGCACCGGAGGCTTCGATGATGCGCAGCAACACGATGATGAGGGCTGCGGCGGTGGCGCCGGAGATGTCGGAATTGAGGTACAGCATGCCGGTGACCAGTGCGAATGCGAGAAGGCCGAGCTGTGAGGCGATGCTGAACAGCGTCTCACCCGGGATTTGCCAGAGGAGGAGCCGCAGGCCGCGTTGTCGTGACCCGCGGAGGACGTCGTCAAGGGCGGAACGGCTCACCCCGGCGGTGCGGAGCGTTGGTTGTGCCCACGCGAATTCCAGTGTGGCGTCGTTGAGTTCGCGGGTGGCGTCGTCGTAGGCCGCCTCGGAGCGGGCGATCAGACGCTGAGACCCCACCAATGCCAAGGTCAGAAGAACGCCGGTCACGAAGGCCACCACGGCCAGCTTCCACGATATGGTGAGCAGGAAAATGCTGAGCAGCGGGGTAATCAGGACCCCTTGGATGAGGGGGAACATCAGGTGCGCAAGCGCAGAGAGGGATTCAGCACCAGCGGTGGACAGCAGTTTTGAAAGTTTTGATGCGGATTCGGAGTGCAGCTGTGAGATGTCCATCTCACGGATCGACGCGACCCCAGAGGTTTCAACGGTTTTGAGAATGCGGCACCCCAAGGAAAAGCCAATGCGGTGGCTGATGTGGTCAATGCCCCACCCCAGCGCCACCAGCCCAACGAGCATGCCCACCCAGCGTATTGCGGAGGCGGGATTGTCTGAGAAAAGTCCCTCGAACAGCGGAATCAGCGTCATGATTGCCCCGGCCTGCACCGCCGTGGACACGACACTCAGGGTGAAAAATGAGATGCGATCGCGCGTGGCTTCCGGTCCGGTGATGGCGGCGAGGTTGGAGGGGGCGTCGAAAAGCATGGGCCTACTTTCTGTGCATGCTGGAGGCAAGGCTGCTGTACAACCCGTTGGTGGTGACCAGTTCATTGTGTGTGCCTTGCTCAGCGATGTCGCCGTGCTGGAGCACAACAATGCGGTCGGCGTGGGCGATGGTGTGCAGACGGTGCGCAACGATGATCTTGGTGCGGCCCTCCAGAAGGGCATCGAGGCCCTTGCGCACAGCCCATTCGGAATCGGGGTCGGCGGCGGCGGTTGCCTCATCCAGCACTACAACATCCGGGTCACCCAACAATGCCCGTGCGATGGCGACGCGCTGGCGCTGGCCACCCGATAGGCTCTTGCGGTCCACGGGCGTGTCGTAGCCGTGGGGGGAGGGACATGATGAAGTCGTCAATGTAGGCGGCTTGGGCTGCGGCCCGAACGTTGTCGCGTGTTGCCTCCGGGTGACCCAGCGCAATGTTGTCAAACAGGGTTCCCTTGATCAGCTGCACGTCCTGCAACACCACAGCCACTTTGCGGTGCAGCGTATCTTCTGGGATGTCGCGCAGGTTCACGCCGTCGAGAACGATGGCACCATCGTCGGGGTCCCACAGGCGCGCCAGCAGGCTTGCAAAGGTGGACTTCCCGGACCCGGACGGCCCCACCAGCGCCGTTGTGGTGCCAGCGGGAATATCAAGGTCGATCTTATTCAGCGCCCGCGTGCCCGCCGAATAGGAGAACGAGACGTTCTTCACCGTGATGTTTCCGCAGGTGGGTGCGCTCGCAGCCTCAGTTGTGTCGGCAGCGTCTCCCGCATCCGAGGCAGCATCGCGCTGCGAGCCATCGCTGGATTCGCTGAGTTCCGGTGTGGTGAGCAGCAGCTCCAGGCTCTTTTTCGCGTTGAGACCTTCGCGAATGCCGTTGGCGGAATAGGAGACGGCCAGCAGGCGATCACCAAAGGACGTTCCCAAGATCAAAAACGGAATGATGTTCTCCGCAGGCATGATGCCACTCACCACAAGACCGGTCCCTACCAGCAGCAACAACGCCATGATGCTCATCGGTTTGGTCATTTGTGTGGAGTTCAGTTTGGGAGTCCAGGGTGCTCCGCTGCCAGGTGATCAGGTAATCGCCCATTTCTTGCAGTTCACGGGGCAGGTTGACTGTGGAATCGTCGCCAAACACTCGGCTCACGGCCTGCCCGGACACGAACCGTTCCGTATCGCCGCTGATGGTGGCGTTCCAGCGCAGAATCCGGGCAATTTTTTGCTTATCGGCACTGGCCTGGCGCACCGTGACCACAATGTAGAGCACGATGGGAAGCAGCAGCACCAGCGCCAACCGCCAATCCACCGTGAACAGGTAAATCAGAATGGCGAGCGGGGTCACTACAGCACCCACCATGTCCGGTACCGCGTGCGTAATCAAATAATGCAACGAAGACACATTGTCCTGCACCAATGTCTTAACTTCTGCGGACCGGCGGTCTTTAAACCAGCCCAAGGGCAGGCGTGACAATTTGTGCAGCAGGCGCTTGCGTAGCGCCGCCGAATAGTTGGCGTCGTACACATGCTGCGCGAACAGCAACACCGCCGTCCCCAACGTATTGAAGCCCAGGATGCCGACCCCCACAAGCCCCACCTGAATCAGCTCGTCCTGGTTCGCACCCCGCACCAGACGCTGCGCGAGCTCGGAAAACAGGATAAACGGCACGATGTAGGTGATGGACAGCAGTGCCTGCGCCAGCCCACTGATAATCAACGCCACCCGCGCCGGACGCAGCACCGAAACGGCAGCTTTATCGCTGGTCGCCGTATCGCTTGTCGACGCCGCGACCGGTGCCGTAGTCTGCTCCGTTGCTGCTGCATCCGCAGTATCTGCGCCTGAGTTGTCGGCTGTGGTGTCAGGTTCAACATCAACCTGTTTGCCCATGGCTCGGCCTTCAATCCAGTACGCCTGGGAATGCAAGGTTGCGCGGTTGTGGCCAAAATTCAGTTCCAGATGCGATTTGACCAGCCGGGTTGCCGTGCTTTCGGCGGCGACCCAACAGCGCCACCCGTGAACGTCGTGGCCTTCGAGGGCGTCAACAAGCGCGCGGGCGTCGTGACGCGTGGGTATCCAGCGGACGATGACGTCGGGGCGTTTAGGGAAGGGCAGCTGGGTATCGTCATCGCGGAATTGTTCCATGACAACCTGGATGGGCGTGCCGCTGGTGGGCAGCGTGCCGATGATGGCGTTGATTGCGGGCCACGATGCTGCGTCGCCGACGAAACAGGTAGCCGCGCGGCGGTTGGTCGTCGGGAGTAAAAGCCGTCCCCACCGAACCGCTGCATGGTGAGTTCATCCCCCGCGCGGGCGCGCACAGCCCACGAGGATGCCGGGCCGCTGGGGGTGTGAATAAGAAACGCGATGGAAAAGACTCCGGTGGTGGGGTCGGCGTGGAGGAGGGTGTAACAGCGCTGATGAAGTTTTCCCTGGCCCTCATGGTCAGGGAACCATACGCGCACCCACGAGGCGGGAAGCTCCCCGTCGCTGTTCAGTAACGTGTCGGAATGAAACGTAATGTGTACAACGTGCTGCGTGAGCCATTCGGACTCGATGACGGTTGCGGCGTGCTCCTCAACGCGCATGGCGCGGAGCATGGCTCCCTGAAAGCCTTTCCCCATAGCGAGCTTCCTCCTCCTGGGTAGTGTCGTGCCGGTGCCACTGCCCTTAACTGCCGCCCGCATGTGTGTGGCGTTAGGTCACGCGGGTAGATGTGGTGGCGAGGTAGCTTTTCACCGATTCAAGCACGTCACCTGCCCTGATGGATACCAGGGACAACAGTGATGAACTGAAACCATGACTATGTTCTACACCACCACACAGGTAAATAGCTGGAGCGGGGGTATCACCAGTAGCCAACCGGTAGTCTCGTTCCACGATGACGCGCCCATTTTCATCCACGGGTATGTGTGATAAGTCTACAAAAAATTCCCGAGGATCGGATTCATTAAAACCTGTTCCGCAGATGAGCATGTCTGCATTGAGGGTTTCCGTGGTGCTGTCCATGGAGTTTTCCAACTGAAGCTGCACGCCATCAGGAGTTTCTGCAATCGATGTTACGTATGTGGTGTCGTGAATGAAAAGGCGTTTCTTTCCATCAAGGCGCTCTTTGTAGGTCAAGCGGAAGAGTTCATTCAGCAGATCTGGATCCACCGCAGTGTAGTTTGTCCCAGCATGGACGGCGCGCAGACGCTCGCGTTCTTCGACGGGGGCGGCGTGCCACTTGTCCACGGCGTCGGGGTCAAACACTCGGTTGGCAAAGGGTGAATCGTCGCTGGGGGTAAGCCCATATCGGGTGTGAATCAGGTGGACTTCCGAATCGGGGAACGTAGCGTGCAGGTACTTTGCTATTTCCGCTGCGCTTTGTCCGCCGCCCAACACGGCGAGTTTTTTGTTCGGGGTGGTGGTGTTGTGTTCCCTGAATTGTTCAAGGAACGGCAGAATGTGCACGCTGTGGGACACTCGATCATTCTCGGTGAGGCCGTCGGGGAGTGATGGATTCAGTCCCGTGCCCAGGAGAACGGCGCGAGCACGGTAGTGCTGGGTGTTGCCGTCTGCATCAACCGTGTTGACCACGGCGATGTCTCCATCGGTATCGATGCTGGTTACGCTGGTGCCGTACTGCACGTCAACGGGGACGTTGCGTGCCGCCCACTGGATGTAATCTGCGATTTCCTGGCGGGAGGGGAAGAACGTTTGCAGATTAATGAAGTCCGTGAGCCGATTGTTTTCAAACAAATAGTTGAAAAAGTGAAGCGGCTGCGGGGATTGCGCAGTGTGGCTAAGTCCTTGGGGAAAGCGATCTGCATCACGGCGTCGGGAAGCAGCATGCCCGGGTGCCACACGGTGGTGGGGGAGGACTCCAAGAACAGGGCTGTGAGCTGTGCTTTGTCTGGGTGTGCTTCGTTCTCGTCGGCCAATGCCGCTGCGAATGCGATGTTCGACGGTCCGAAACCAATGCCAATGACATCAAAGGGTGTCGGTGCCATTGGTTTGGCGAATGTCTTGATGTGATGGCAAGCTATCTGAAGACAAACTAGTGGTAGGCAAGGTCATATCTAATTATATTAGGTTAGACTTACCTTTATGCACAAGGAAACTACCTCACCTGCTCCGATGTCAAGCACCGACAACAACCTCCGCACAGGATTCGTCGGCTCACCCATGCTGCCGTTCCTTAACGACGACCCCTCACTCGATGCCGGACAGCCCCTGGACCAGCTGGTATGGGACCAGCTAGAACAGTCCCCGAACAAGGTCGCGATTATCGACGGCCCGCGCACCCTCACCTATGCACAGCTACGCGCCCAGGCGGAAGGCGTTGCGCGGGGGCTACTAGCCCGGGGACGCCAGCCGGGTGACCGTGTGCTGCTGCACCTTGAGAAATGGTCTAGCGTTTGCCGAAGCGCTGCTGGGAACCCTGCTTGCCGGATGCGTGCCAGTGCTCACGCTGCCAGGTCATCGCTTTGCGGAACTGTCGCACTTGGCGCAGCTCAGCGGGGCGGCCGAACTGGTGGGCACCGATAAGGCTTTGCTAGACGAGGTGGCTGCTTCGTGCGATGTTTCTGTTGTGCATGTTGGGGGGCTGCCGGTTGCAGAAGGGACTGATGGGGGAGATGCTGGTGCGGACGCGGCCGGGTGGCATCCCGGGTTTGTGCCAGACAACCCTGCCGTATTGCTCGTGTCTGGCGGAACCACGGGGTTGCCCAAAGCTGATTGCCCGGACCCACCAGGACTACCGCTACGACATTGCCTGCGCGGCCGCTGCCTGCACCATTACGGGAGACGACGTTTACCTTGCCGCGCTGCCGTTGGCGCACAATTTCCCGCTGGCAAGCCCTGGGCTGTTTGGGGTGCTGGCCGCAGGCGGGACTGTTGTCTGCGCGCCGATTCCCAGCCCCGATATGGTCTTTGACCTCATCGAACAACACCGCGTCACCATTGTCTCCGCCGTTCCTTCCCTTGCATTGCTGTGGGCGGAAGCCACCGAATGGGAAACCCAAGACCTCAGCTCACTGCGTCTTGTGCAGGTCGGCGGCGCGCGGTTTAGCCCAGAACAAGCAACCCTTGTGGACGAGGCATTTAACAACACCCTCCAGCAAGTCTTCGGTATGGCGGAAGGACTATTGTGCTTCACCACTCCAGGAGATCCGGATCGCGACCGGGTGCGCACCACCCAGGGCTATCCCATGAGTCCGCTCGACAAGCTCCGCATCGGCGCTGATGGCGGCCTGGAAACCAGCGGACCCTACACCATCCTCGGCTACTACCGGGCACCCGCCGCCAACAAAGCATCCTTTACTGACGACGGCTGGTACCGCAGCGGCGACAACGTGCACATCCACGACGACGGCTCCGTGGTGGTGATGGGCCGCATCAAAGACGTAGTGATCAAAGCCGGGGAAAACGTAGACTGCGTGGAACTGGAAGAAGTGTTATCGCAGGTACCAGGCGTGGCCAACGTTGTGGTGGTGGGCGCACCCGACGAGTACCTTGGCGAAGCCGTGGTGGCGGGGATTGTTGCGCAACCCGGAAGCCAGATTGACCTGGAACTACTACGCGCAGCCGTCCACGATGCGGGCATGGCCGACTTCAAACAACCCGACCGGTTGCTCATCATGGACCGCGTGCCACTCACCGCCGTGGGAAAGCCAGACCGGAAAGGTTGTGGCGGAATGGGCGCGGGAGGCTTAGCGCTTTTGGTGAGTGATGATGTAATGGATACGTGAATGCAACGGCGCAGTGGAGTGAACAAGAACCCGGCGTTGTTGTGTTCCCTCCGGCGCACGAATAAGAGGTCGGCCTCGTAGCTATTACCAGGGAAGGCGTGGAATTACCCGATCATATTGTGATGCTCGCAGGGTTTTCTCCACGTACTTTACCCATAGCCGAGACTCATTGGATTAGATGGCCGGATTTTTGGATTCCAGTGATCGGGCCAAGAACTCGCTGTGTTTTAGAAACCGCGCTTAAAAAGGCGCGGGATTCCCGTGTGGACATAACATGTGGCGGAGGAATTGGGCGAACAGGAACCGCACTCGCATGCATTGCGGTACTTGATGGAATAGATTCAGCCAGCGCAGTGGCCTTTATTCGAGAAAACTATCATCCGCGAGCAGTGGAAACTCCGTGGCAACGCTGGTACATTTCACGGTTTGCGTCCACAGTTGGTCAGTGAAGGAGCGCGAAAGAGAAGCGCCTTGTTGTTTGGCTGTTTATGTTGCGACATGCGGGCGTGTCTCACGATTATCGCTGGATAAGCGTGTTACGGTGGGTATCTACGTTGACGCGTCCCCATCAAAGCGCTATCTCCCCAGTTCAAGCATGGTTTTGAACGGGGTTAACCGGCAGGGGTGGTGGGGTGGTCTCAGATAACTCGATACCGGCGTTTGGTGTGTAGTGGGTTGACCTGGTGTTTTTATCTTAATTTAAGGAAGCAAATGTGGGAATGTGATCTATTCGACGGGGGGTGTGTAAACGTTTCCTCCGCCGCTGGTCAGAGGGGGTGTTTTTGAGGTAGGTTGGAAACCAAGTACCGCGATATAGCGGATTGAAACGTACCAGTTAAAGCACCGCTCGTCCTCGGTGACGGGTTGGAAACCAAGTACCGCGATATAGCGGATTGAAACGCGGCCCGGGCTGCCTTTTCATAGGCTTTCCTTTGTCAGAACCCAAGTACCGCGATATAGCGGATTGAAACGCGGCGGCATTCAGTGATCGCCACCACCGCCAGGCGGCGTCAGAACCCAAGTACCGCGATATAGCGGATTGAAACCAGCGTTTGGTTGCCGCAGGGGCGAGGAATTTAGCTTGGTCAGAACCCAAGTACCGCGATATAGCGGATTGAAACTTTTTGGGCGCTTTTTGAGCGCTGTTTGAAGGTGTCAGACACCAAGTATCGCGATACAGTGGATGGGGAATGCCTCTGCTTTATTTTCTTTGCTTCACTCTGTTGAGTTTGGCGCAGAGTAGCCAATAATATTCGCATTTCTTAACGTAATTAAATACGTTGACTAAGGCCGACTATTCGTGCTGTCGTTCAATGAAACTGCGACCCGATTTCGATTATCTTGAAAAATATTCACGGGCCTAAAGAATATTCAAAAGTAGTTATTTTCTGAGGTTGTTCCTTGTAGTATGGGGTCCACGCGCAGTACGGCAGTACGATCGGAAGGCGGGAATCAACCATGTTGAGTGTCTCCACTGTGGGCAAGAAAATCACTATGAACAGGAAACCTGGGAAGAACAGCAAGAAAGCATGGCTGTTCAAAAACGTCACGTTCGATGTCCATGCAGGTGAGATGGTTGCCCTCATGGGACAATCGGGGTCAGGAAAATCAACGCTGCTCAACTGCATGTCCGGCCTAGCCCCCGCAGATGAAGGCACTTGCCAGGTTGATGGACACATGCTTTCCAACGTCAGTAAACGACACCTGCGGCGGAACCTGCGCAACCATGTGTCGCTTATCTTCCAAGACCATCATCTGATTCCTGGGCTTACGCTTTTACAGAACGTGCAGCTAGCACGCAGCCTCTCAGACGCAACCGCAACAAACGCACAACCACAGCAACTCACTCCCGATGAAGCATTAGACAGACTGGGGATTGGCGTGGAACGCAATTCCCTCCCAGAGTCGGTATCGGGAGGACAGGCTCAACGCGCCGCCATTGCGCGTTCTTTAGTCACCTCGGCGCAGGTCATTTTCGCTGATGAACCTACTGGCGCGCTGGATGGGGAGAACATTGGCAAAGTACTCACCGAAATGCGGCGTGCCTGCCATGAAATGAAGACGCACATGGTGGTTGTCACCCATGACCATGCTGTTGCCGCAGCGTGCGACCGTACATTACTGCTGGAGGGAGGCACCGTCCATGCCAGCGACCAGTAGACAGGGTCACCAGGGAGTACGCCAAAGCACACCTTCCCAGCCACGGCGACCGCCACTGCTGTATTCGGCTTTTCCTGTGGTGTGCTTGCTGCGGTGCTCAATATTCGTAGCGCTGCCGCCTTTGGAAGGTGATAGTTCGAACATTATGGTTCCCGATCTCCACGAACGCGGCAGTGTCCTGGGTGATTGCCTCACTGTTCTGCGTGCCGTTTGTGCTGGACAAGGCGTTTCGGCGCGCGGATTATCTCAACTCCCTGCCTTGCCGTGATTGGTTGGCCTATCCGCCGCCAGGTCCGCATGCTGGCCGGGCAGTTCGCGGTCATTCTCGCTGGTGGAACGGTACTCAGTTATCCGGTTTCCGTGGTCACTCAGTGGGGGGTTGTGGCGGATTCGGCGCGCCAACGGTGTGGACATGTTGTTTCCCCAGAACGTGCATGCCTCCATCTCGTTGACTTCTTTAGCAACAGCAACCGTACTTACGGCACTGCCCCTCGCGGTATCCTTTCTTGCAGTGTTGCGCTCGGCCGCGTTCGGGAAGATTCGGGAAAACCTAGACCCCACACCGGTGATCGTTACGGTCCCACGGCCCCGCCTGTTGAGTGGCCAGTCCCTGGTGTTTCTCATTGCCATCGCGTGCCTGTGGGGTGCGATCTCAGCGGGGGACCAGGCCGGGATTTTCGTCATTCTGGCTTTTGTGCTGCTGCTTTCCTGGTTTGCAGCCACCTGGACGCTGCCCCTCACCCGCGCTGTGGAAAAAGCTCTGGCCAAAGCCACGCCACGATCGCCGCGTTCTGCCGCCTTTATCGGCGTTGTTGGGTGAGTTTCATCCGTCTCTTCGCGCGGTGTTTGTGCCGCTTGTGTACATTCTGGGTGTTCCGGCGGTGTTGTTTTCGGTGAGTCGAACCGAGGCCATTGCACGCCATGATCCCCATGCCGGTGTGGCCGTGTGGGATTTTTCGGTGCTGTTGGGGTTGGCTTTGGTGTATGTGGGGTGTGCCTGCGTGGTTACCTTTTTCATCGCCGCCGCAGAGTACAACACCACAGCGGACTACCTCAACCAGGTTGGTATCGGCGAGCTGACAACTAGGGCGCTTAGGTTCCTTGGCATTCCCACCATGCTTTTAGGTGCCAGCTTGGCAGTGGCCGCTGTGTTTGCCTTCCTGGCCAGCCTGCTTCACGCCACATTGCTGGGAGGCACTATCGTCGCCGCGTTTCAGGGGCTGAGGCTGGGTTTTTCGTGCGGCCTGGCGGCTGTGTTGCTGGTGGTGTTCGCGGTCGTCGGCACCTGCTGTGTGTTCCGCGCCCGCAACTAACGCACGTCCCTCGCAGAATCTCATAAAGGTATTCTGAAAAAGTTTTTGTTGAATGTTATTGCGTTCGCGAAAAGTATGTGTAATAATCAACCGTGGCTCGACAAAGCGATGGGCCACAATACAGTTACATGCAGGGCATGAATGAGTGATGGAAAGGAGTCCCGCCGTGAGTCAACGCGCACCACTGATAAGCTATGAACAGCCTCAACGTGAACGCGAGCGCAGCTATAATCAGCCTTCGGATCTATGGCCACTGACCTCGGCGTTTGATGAACTCCTCCCACTCTCTCTGCTAGTGAGAAGCTAGTAGCTACAGAGAATTCATCGGCGCCCATGTCAGAACATGAGGCGCTTTTTTGATGCTGTCATTTCCTTTTTAATTGGGTGAAATACTTTTACCACATAAGTGTATTTGGCATGCAAAATATAACACCAAGTAGATGAAATTCTGCATGTTGTAAGAAAGGGTAATCTATGTGTAAGACGAACCGAGATGATGCCGCAGAGGCTACGCGTACTGCGACGCATAATGTGCACATCTCGGATAGGAAGGTGAAAGTCTTCGCTTCTGAGGTGGAGGAATCTACGCTGAAGCAGGCACGTGAGCTGGCTCGGATGCCGTTTGTGTGGCCGCATGTCGCGTTGATGCCGGATGCGCACACGGGCCTGGGGTCCAGCGTGGGCACTGTGTTCGGCACTAAGCGCGCGGTCATTCCCGCCGCCGTGGGCGTGGATATTGGGTGCGGCATGATTGGCGTGCTCACGCAGTTCACCAAGGATGACCTGCAGGGTAAGGATCTGAAGGACCTGCGTCAGGCCATTGAGGATAACATTCCGTTGTCGCCGGGTAACTACAATTCCTGGCAGCTGCGGGATAGCGCTAATGATCGGTGTCGCGAGTTGAATGCCCTGGCTGAAGAGCTGGGTGTGGATTTGTCGCATTCGCCGAAGTGGCGTCAGCAATTGGGTTCGTTGGGTGGTGGTAACCATTTCATTGAATTGTGTTTGGACGAGCAGGACCGCGTGTGGATGTTCCTGCACTCCGGTTCCCGTGGCGTGGGCAACAAGATTGCAAAAAAGCACATTAAGATTGCCCAGCGTCTGTGTGAGCAGTGGTGGATTCCCCTGCCCAACAAGGATTTGGCGTACTTGGTGCAGGGAACCCCAGAGTTCAAGGCTTATCTGCAGGATTTGAAGTGGGCGCAGCGGTTTGCCTTCCTCAACCGTGAGGAAATGATGGACCGTTTCGCTGACTGCCTGGAGGAGTTCATGGGCCAGGAGCTTGTGGAGCTGGAGCGCATTAACTGCCACCACAACTACACGGTGAAGGAGAAGCACTTCGGGCACGAGGTGTGGCTGACCCGTAAGGGTGCGGTGAATGCGGCCGAGGGGCCGGAAGGCCCTGATCCCGGGTTCGATGGGCACTGCATCCTACGTTGTGGAGGGTAAGGGCTACCCGGGTGGTTTGATGTCCGCGCCGCATGGTGCGGGGCGTCGTTTCTCCCGCACGGAGGCCCGCCGCCGTTTCACGGTGGATGATTTGGCGGCCCGCATGGAGGGTATTGAGTACCGTCCGGGCGAGGAGTTCATTGACGAGATCCCAGACGCTTACAAGGACATTGACGTGGTGATGCGCGACGCGGAGCCGCTGGTGACGGTGCTGCACCGCCTGCGCCAGGTCATGAACGTCAAGGGTACGTAGCCTACAGCGGGGTTTCCGCTAGAACGCGGCCGGTAGGTTGATGACTGCCGGCCATCGGCTCCTCAGTAACCATCACTTTTTCAATGTTGGCAGGCAGCGGCATCCATACGTCGCTGTGTGGTTCCGGCCCGATTACGCCTGCGGAGCGCATGGTGCCGTCCTGACCAACGGCCCATACTTGCGCGCCCATTCCAGCATCAACCACCGGTTGCCCGTCCACCATGGCACCGCCTTTGCCCATCGAATCGGACACCACAATGGACAGGTTTGCCCCCTTGGCATCCATGTCGGCACTGCGCACATCGGAGGCACCCATGATGGCGTGCATTTCCCGGGTTCCGGCCTGTTCGGCGCTTATCGACGCCCCGTTTCCCCCCGCTCTCCTCTTTGCTGCCTGACCACAGCACGGTGGCACCAATGCCCACACTCGCGATGGCGAGGCACGCGGCGGCGATGGTGAGGAAGTGGGGAGTGGGGCGGCGTCGAGAAGCAATGCTGGTTACGTTGTCTTGGGGTGTCTCGGCGACGGCCGCTAGCACGGAGTTTTTCAGTGCGGGGAGACGGGGGCGGGGGATGGGAGGTCAGCGAGGGCGTCGCCAGCTGCCTGCAACTCGGGTTCGGTGCGGATCGCGTCGGTGAAGGCGTCATCGCGGGTCATAGTGCGTCACTCCCTTTCCATCTAAGAGCGTTTTGAGTTTGCGCAGGCCGTCGCGCACGCGGGTCTTTGCTGTGCCGAGGGGAACGCCGGTGGCTTCGGCAAGTTCACTATGCGTCAGACCTGCGAAAAAAGCCAGCACAATGGCGGTTGTGTGAGGTTCGCCAATGTCATCGACAATCTGGCGGAGTTCGGCGTTCTCCACAGCGGATACGGCTTCATCCTCAACAGATAGGGACCAACTGGCTGCCCGCTGTGTCGCGTCCTTCTCCTCGCGATCATGGGAGGCAATAAAAGAGCGCAGCCGATCAATGCTGCGCATGCGGGTCAGGCGAAGCACCCACGAGCGTGCACCACCCAGAGTGGCATCAAACTGCGGGGCCTTGCGCCACACTTCCACAAAAACTTCCTGGACCACCTCTTCCGCCTGGGCGTGGTCATGAATAATGCGGGTTGCCAGGCCCAAGGCTTGGGGCGCGAGGTGATCAAAAAGCTGCTCGAAGGCATGCTGATCACCCCGCGCCACCTGCTCTAACAGCGCGTCGCACCACTGCGAGGACTGTGGTGATGCTCCAATATCCACGACATGTGAGCTTAATATAGGCACGACGCTGTCCAGTGTTTAGTGGTTGCTTTCAGACATCATGGTGTCGGGCTTCATCTCATCCGACATCATCATGCTGTCGCTGGGTGCCATGCTGTCGCTCGGCATCATGCTATCGCTGGGTTTCATGGACTCGGAGGTCATCATGGACTCTGACGACTTCTCCATCTTCTCCATGGTGGTGCTTTCCTTGGACGACCCGGTCGAATCATTGTTGTTGCATGCGGTGAGGCCGAAGGCGGCGATGCCAATGGATGCGGCGGCGATGGCGAAACGAATCTTCTTTTGCATGAATTGCTCCATTCTTTATGTAATGCCCCGCTCAGTGCGGGATGCACCCAGTACTACGGAGTGCTGGGTTGCGTCGGATTGGGCCAGATTGTGTGATATACATCATGGTCGCATGGGTCAATCCGAACGGCCGGTTGGCTCCGTAATGCTGGGTGTTCCCATTCCAATAACCAAGGAGGAAGCCCAAACCATGTGGGAGTTAGCAGCAATCGGCCTGATCGGAGGTGTGGTCACCGGTATTTCGCCATGCATTCTGCCCGTGCTACCGGTTGTGTTGGCCGTGACCACCGGGGAACGTGCCCGTCCCTTCCGTGTTGTCGCGGGCATTGCGCTCAGCTTTTCCGCCATTACGTTGCTGGGCACTGTGGTGCTGGGTGCCCTCGGCTTACCCACAGGTATCCTGCGCTGGGTAGGCATCACTCTGTTGGTGCTGGTGGGGTTCGGCATGATCGTCCCGCAGCTGGGTCACCTTGTAGACAAGCCCTTTGAATACCTTCCCCGGCCTGTGTTCCTGCAGAACAAAGCCCGCGGTCGTGGGGGTTTTGTGGTGGGCATGGCGCTCGGCGCGGTGTATGTTCCCTGCGCCGGACCGGTGCTGGCGGCAGTCACCGTGGCCGGTGCCACTGGTGATATTGGCTGGTCAACCGTAGTGCTCACCGTAGCGTTTGCTCTTGGTGCATCCGCGCCGTTGCTGGTGTTTGCGCTGGCTGGAAACAAAATCGGCGAGCGCATTGATGCTGCTCAGAAAAACCGCACCATCATGCGCGGTGTCGCGGGGTCTGTGGTGCTGGTTCTGGCATTGGCCTTGGCTATCGACGCCCCGGCGCGCATCCAACGCGCCCTGCCCGACTGGACCGCTAGTGCACAGCGATCCCTCGGGGACAATAGCCAGGTGCAAGAAGCGCTGGGTGCAGTGCGCAACGGGGCGTCGACAAGCGGTGGCGGCAGCCTCGACAGTTGCCGCGATGCCGACCCAGGTGAACTGCACGATTGTGGTGTTGCCCCAGCGTTTGCGGGACTCAGTGGTTGGTTGAACACGGATGAACCCGTGGACCCAACGAAACAGGTCACGCTGGTGGATTTCTGGGCCTACGCCTGCATCAACTGTCAGCGCGCCAACCAGCATGTGACCGCCCTGTATGACACCTACCGTGACTACGGGCTGCAGGTGGTTGGTCTGCATGCTCCCGAATACGGTTTTGAGCATGAGGCTGCCAACGTGCAGGCTGCGACGAAGGAGCAGAACATTCATTACCCTGTGGCACAGGACAATGACTTTGCCACCTGGAAAAACTACAACAATCGGTACTGGCCTGCGCATTACCTGATTGACAGTCATGGGAAGGTGCGGCAGATTCACGAGGGTGAGGGGGCGTATGCGGATACGGAAAAACTGGTGCGTACGCTGCTGAAAGAAGCCAACCCGGATGTAGAGTTGCCCGACCCCATTGAAACATCTGGCGCGGGTAACGAGCGTGCCGCAGAGGCAACGGAAGGACATCGCAATCCTGAAACCTATCTAGGTACGGCGCGAGCACGGTATTACGCCAACCCCGGCAGCAAGTATGTGACTGGTGTGCAGACTTTTGAGGAAGTCGAGAAGCCGGATCGCTATTTCTATACGCTGGGCGGAACCTGGAATCTGAAGAGCGATTCTATTACCCCGGCTGCGTCCGAGGGTGCTTCGCTGACGTTGAATTTCCGTGCTGCCGTGGTGCAACTGGTGGCCTCGGGGCATGGCGTATTGAAGGTTACCTACCCCGATGGCAGTACCAAGGACATTCCCGTGCCAGATGTTCCAGGCTCGATTGACCTGATTCGTGGCGATTCGGCGCAGGAAGGGCTGCTGAACATCAGTGCTCCTGAAGGCGTGGAGATGTACTCGATGACCTTTGGGTGACTGTGGGTTAGGCTTGGCACCCCTGGATCGGGGTGCCGTGCTTGACATGGTGATTGATGGAGGGATTTTCAATAAGAAACCGGCGCTTGTATTTGTGCAGGCCAGAGTTGTTTTAAAAATATTGAAAAATTTTCCCAGTTCAAAGGCTTGATTTTCATTAGCGTTTTCAACTAGTCTCTGATTCGAAGCGAAAAAGAAGCATCATCTTTTTCAATAACAGAAGCGCAATGCTTCCACGAAACGAAAGGACACCACCATGGCACACGTCGTTCACGAGGGCCACGATCACGAGCACGGCGAGGGCTGCGGCCACGTTGCTGTCCAGCACGGCGACCACGTCGACTACGCTCACGATGGCCACCTGCACCACAAGCACGAAGACCACTGGGACGAGTGCGTAAAGTCCGACGAGCACGTCGTTCACGAGGCTCATGATCACGAGCACGGCGAGGGCTGCGGCCACGTTGCTGTCCAGCACGGCGACCACGTCGACTACGTCCACGATGGCCACCTGCACCACAAGCACGAAGACCACTGGGACGAGTGCGTTTCTGCTTCCTAAGATCTCACGCGGACGCGCCTTCTGTTTGCCACGAACAGGGGGCGCGTTTGTTGTGTGCGGAGTAGGTGTGACCTGGAATGATGCCCGTGGAGCTTGCCGTGGCGTCAACTGTACAATGTCCTGAACAACGTTAGTGCAAGGGTTTGCATAAAATCTGCTTATGCTCAGGCTCGAAAAAGAGGCATTATGGTGCTTGAGCATAAGCAAACTTGACCAGGCCGACTACAGCGGCTTCAATGCCATGAATCCGCTCCACGGCTCCAGCATGTGACGCCCCAGTGGCCTGCTCTGATGCGACAGGTTCACTGCTGCAATTCCCTTATCCAAGGTGCGAATGTACACGCCCGGCGCGGGATTCAACGGTCGTGGATGGGTCGGCAATCCCAGATCCCAGCGAGCTTCCTCCCGCCACGGCATAGCGTTGTACCCATCGTGCGCCGTTGCAGATACCGCAACATCCGAGGTCGGCGCGAAAACCCAGGCAGCCGCCAACGCCAAAAGCAGGTTCGGATCACCAGGCTCGCCCGTACCCGGAGTGCGCGCCACGCTCACGCCAGGTGCTCGCAATGTTCGCATTTGCTGCCAGATTGCGCGGTAGTTAAGACGCGTCTCGGGTGAATTGTCCCAGCCCATCCAGCATTCCTCCACGCCACCGCCGTATCTGCTGTGCCGCAACCAGCGATCTTTTTCGCGCCGAGCTTCAGCAATATTGGGTACCAGCAGCTTATCGACGCCGCGTAATGCCTCCCCGGCTTTCCTCACCAGCTGGTCCAACGCCGCGTGGATGGTGGTGATTTCTTCCCCACCGTAGAGCGGGAAGTTAAGGTTGTAGTAATCGTCGTAGACATCATTGTCGGCGAAGACACCATCGAACGGGGTGTGCTCGAATCGTTTCACCACCGTCTTGACCCATCGTTCCTGGTACTCGGGCTTCCATACTTCCTGTTGGAAATGCCCCGGGTAGCCTGCCCATTCGATGCGGCGGCGGCTGGAATTAAGGGCAAAGGATCCTAGTTGTTCTGCCTGTCCTGGGGAAATGCCGGAACTGTAGATCGGCCCTTTCTCATAGACCCGCACTGAGGATAAGCACTGGTAGGCCAGTACTATCACGTCGGAATCTAGTTCCTTGAGCGTTTCTGCAGCTTTGAGTTCCCAGGGCTGGATGATGGCCACCCGGAATTTTCCGGCGGCCTCTTGTATCTCCTCGTCAGTCAGGTCGTGGCTGCCGTAGCGGATCCAGGCCAGGCGTGGGCGGTAACGCACTATTCTCCTTTAGATCTCCCTATTTTTGTCTACGGAAATATCCTCCCATAAGCTGGCCGGTACGCACCGTTTCGGGGTTGCGCGTGGTGCCCCAACCAAAGAGTTGGCTGCCCTTCGGGCGGCGAAGGAAACCGCCTTCGCGGACATCGTCTTCACCTCGCGCGAGGTCTGCATTCGGCAAGCTTGCGGGGGTGGACGCGGCACCGAGGCGTCGATAAATGGCGTTGTAGCGGCTCATCACCACGGGCATGAGGAAGGTGCCTTGCAGGCGCACAAGGGCGTTCTCGTACCACTCGCGGTAGGCTTCGCCGGACCCCATGAGGGTTGCGATGCCTTTGGCCAGCCTTCGGAATCGCCGGGTTCCACGAGGATGCCGCAGGGGCCGACTTCGCCGCCGTCGAGGTCGGGCAGCGGGTCGCGCACAACCTGGTCCATGCCGCCAACGTTGGTGCCCACCACGGGCAGGCCGCAGGCCATGGATTCCAGCACCACGATCGGTTGACCTTCGTTGAAGCTGGCCAGGACGAGGGCGTCGTAATCGTGGATGACTTCGCGCACCTTCACTGTGCCGCGGAAGACCACGCGGTCGCTCACGCCGATTTTCTCTGCGTAGGCCACGCAGCGGCGGTAGTACTCGGGAATGTGGTCGGTGGGACCCAGCACGTCAACAGTGAAGTTGGTGTATCCCATGCGCACCAGGTGCGCGACCGAATCAATGAGTTCAATGATGCCTTTAATGGGCACCACGCGGGCGATGCAGGCGAAACGCCAATTTTGCTTCCGACCACTGACGATGTCGTCCAGTGCTTCACGACGGCGGAGGCGCCCATAGGAAAAATCGTCCCACTCCATGCCGTTGGGCAGCACCTCGGATTTGCTCGGAATACCACCCAGGGCCTCTGCCTCTGTGATGGCCAGGGGATAGAGGTAGGTGATGTGGTCAGCTGACGGGTACAGCCAGGCACCCATTTCAACCCACCAGCGTGTCCAGAAGTACTCCACCGTGTTCTTCGGGAGCTCCAGGTGGCTGGTGCGGGTAATGGGAAGGTCCATGCGGCGGTCCAGCAGAGTGTTTACCGTGTCACGCACATACAAGTTGTGTTCGGTGAGCAGGAAACTGCCGTTATGCTGCCGAGCGCCACAGGCGGCAATGACGGAGGCATAGCCGGTGGTGTGGGCGTGGTACACCTTCGCCGGGGGTTGTACGCGGTCCGTAATGGCGAACGCAAGGCTGAAAAAGTCACGGAGCTGCCAGAACAGCGTGCCCACAGACATGTCCTCGGCGTTGCCCACCATCTTGATGGACTGCTGCATCATGGCTTTGGTGGGGAACACCGGCCACAGCCGGTACGAACGGGTCAGGGGGTTGACGGCTTCATCGTACAAATCCCACAAAGGCTGCGGATTATCACGAGTAACCTGGTCAAGCGCGTACATGAGCTTCTTGGCCACTTCATTGGGGCTGTGGCCGTTAAGTTCTGCAGTGGAATCGAAAAAGCTTCTGCAATGCCACGCTGGTTTCAGCCATGGAGAGGTAGATCATGTCCACCCACAGCACGTTGCCCGGCACGTCATAGAGGTATTCGGTGGGGATTCGGAATCCCACGCGATGTGGATGATGCCGAACGTCAGCTCAGGATTGTTCGTGATGATGTCAGAACCACCGCCGACACACCCCCCTTAAGGAACGGGTAGGTTGATTCGGCGACGATGGCTACGTCCACTTCCTCCAACTCGAAATTTTCGTTGGGGCGGCGGGTTTTTACCATTTCGCGGCTTCCTTCCAGAACAACTCATATGGAGCATCAGCGAAAGCGCCACGGCAACTCCGCAATGCCAGGTAGGTCAGGACAATATCGACGATGATCAGCGAGAAGTACGCGGCCGGAATGGGCAGCGCAATCAAGCCGATGGTCACCACTGCGATGTGAATGGCGGACAGTATCTCCGCAGTGCGGTGCTGTTGTAGCTGGCTGAGTTCGAAAATCAGCAGCATCAACATGAGGAACACAATCGGAGCCAACACCAAGGCCAGCACTTCCGTGTTGTGGTCCATGCCCATGATGGCTGAAATGAGCATCATTCCCAGGCCCAGGCCACTGGCGATCAAGGTCGTAGAGGCCACGGATTGTTCCACGCTGCTGGAAATGCCTCCCGACTGGGTGGACAACTCATTACACGGAGCCTGATCGATCATGGCGCGGATACCCTCCATGGAGCGGGTGAGAATATCCAGCTGGGAGGCGAAGTACACGCCTTGAGCCAACACCATAGGAATTAAAGCAACATAGACCACGAAGATATTGATTTCACCGGCGTAGATCAGTACCAACAGGAATTTATCTGCCCAGAGCACGCCACCATACAGTGCACCACGCAGCAGTTCGCGGGTGATGCGGCTGGGATTAAGCGCACGTGGCTGGAACAACCCAATCAGGGCAGAGTTCAACAGGACCAGGTGGGGGAGCAGCGCAAACACCGGCGCCAAGAACCATAGTTGCGGCATCCAGAACATGAAGGCTGCATAGAACACCCAGGAAAAGAAGATGTAGCCGAAACGCTTGGTCTCTTGCGCCGGGATGATGGCCTGAGAGAACAACATGTTAGTGAACACGCCAACCATGAAAAAGCCGGTCTCGGAGACGCCCCAGCCTTTCACGGACAGCATGACCAGTGCAAAAAGACCCACCACCGGAATGGAGCACAGCAGCAACGGCGGCCACAGTTGGCAGAAGTTGCGGTAAAACAGTGCGGTGTCCCGGCGGTCCACGGTGGCTAGTGGCTCGTAGACGGGCATACTCACCGTGCTGGCAATCCAGGGGACGGTGACAGACACCGCTAACACCACCATGAGTTCACGAGAATTACCAATGCTCTGTGAGTTCAAGGTGCCGCTGATGAACGGGAACACGGACATCAACAGGATCGTCGGGGAGAGGTTGGTGAATAGTTGGAACAACCGTGCGTAGGACTGCCCTTGGTATACCGTCATGTAGACAGCTCCGCCAATGGTGATCGCGCACACAAACAACCCAATAACCGCCAAGAAGGCGGGAGGGTTGGGCGTCATCTCAATGTACGCCCAGGTGACCGGAATCAAAGCAGTGCAGATAGTTAGAACAACCCAACTGATCCAGTGGGGCTGCCCAGATCTAATAACTTTCTGCTGAAAATTATGCTCCGATCCAGGTGCTTGTGTAGTTGATGTCATAGTGCGCTCCGAGAGTCGCTCCAGGGGTGTGGAGCTGGGAAATAACAAGAGGTAAGTGTGATCAGGGTCAGACCGGTTGTCACGGTAATAATCCTATCGAACGCCGCGCGGACCACGAACCTTCCCGTGCGAAATATCAAAATTTGCGTAGCAATACATGAGTAAAATTTGAGAGCGTTTCGCGAGCAAAAGCCGTTGACCTGCGGTGATCAAAAGTGTTCCTCTCACAGTCTAGTTTAAGGATAATTACACATTAAAATTATTTAATATTGTATGGGTAATCTTCTTGCTAGCGCGGGGGTGAAAACCACCCCCGAAAGTTGAAGAATTTCCTACTGAAGCAGGTGTGTGCGGCTCCTTCGCTGGCGTTGCCACCCTGCGTCGCATGGGCCTTGCGCACATGCCGTCACGTGAGAATACTGGGCCTATGGCTCCTGCACCGTCGCCGCGCCCAGCTATCCATGGTGTTGATGTTGATCCCCATGGACGTTGTTGCCACTACCGGTCGTCGGTGGACGTCATTGCGAACCGCTGCGCTACCTGTAATGCCTGGTGGGCTTGTTATCAGTGCCATGAGCAATGTGCCGACCATCCGTTTGGCACTGTCTCTGTTGATGCGGATAACACCATTCTCTGTGGTGTGTGTGGAATCACAATGGGGTATGTGCTCTATGCAAGGACTCACTCATGTCCGCATTGTGGACACGGCTTCAATCCTGGTTGCGCTCTGCATAAAGAGCTGTATTTTCATACCTGATTTCTCTTCAAAAGTCAAGTTGATATAACATTTGCTACGGTTGAGATGTTATAAGAAAGCCCCGCTAGCGTGCGAAAACGCGCGCAGCGGGCCTCGTCCTGTCATTTGATTTACTATTCCTTAAGGAAATGACATCTCTGCTACTTGGTCAGCGCAGCACACGTTTGCCCAGCTTCAGTGCCGTCTTCAACGCAGAGGTATAGGGTTTCCCGCGCAACCTCGCCAGGGGCCTGACACTGGCATGACGCGCTGCGACGAGACAGTGCGTGTTGTCGTGTACTTCAATAAGCCCTCGTCGCCGTGGCGACGCCCCACGCCCGATGCCTTCCAGCCACCCATCGGGGCGTCGATACTGCCCCAGGTGGCAGCGTAACCTTCGTTGATGTTGACGGTGCCTACCTCCAACTGCGAAGCAATCTCCCATGCAGTGTCGGGGTCGGCAAACACGCTGGCATTCAGACCATATTCAGAATCGTTAGCGCGTTGAATGGCCTCGCTGATGCTGTCGACTGTCTCTACGTACACCACCGGGCCGAACACCTCCTCGCGGTATAGCTTCGATCGTTTCGCCACGTTCGTCAGCACAGTGGGCGCATAGAAGGCTTCGCCGAGGTCCGGGAGGGCACGTCCACCAGCGAGAACGGTGGCGCCACGAGTCACGGCGTCGTTAACCATGTCCTCAACGCGCGCGCGGTGCTCGGCGGAAATGAGACTTCCCATGTCCACGTCCCACTCGGGCCGGGGACCAATCCGCATCGCCTCAATCGCTGCGACGAACCGTTCAAGGAACTCCTGCGCAATCGCCTCATGCACATAGATGCGTTCAATGGATACGCACAGTTGCCCCGAGTTGGAAAAACACCCCGAAATAGCACCCTGAACAGCGCGTTCAATATCCGCGTCGTGGGCCACGATCATGGGATTCTTGCCGCCCAATTCCGCCGAATACCCGATCAGACGCTCACCCGCGATGCTGCCCAAGCGTCGCCCCGTCATCGTTGAACCCGTGAACATCAAATAGTCGCATCCCTCAGTGATCGCGCGCCCCACCACGCCGCCCGACCCCGACACCACATGGAACAGATCGCGGGGAATGCCCGACTCGTACAACAGCTCAGCAATCTTCAATGCCGTCAGCGGAGTAAGCGAATCCGGCTTGAGCACCACACCATTGCCCGCCAGCAACGCCGGAATCGCATCGGAGGCCGTCAGTGTCAACGGATAGTTCCACGGTGCGATAATCCCCACCACGCCATGCGGAACATGCTCCTCAACAGTGTGCGTGAGCACCGGTAATGCGCCCTTTTTGCGGCGAGTCCGCAGCATGCGCGGGGCGGCATACGCGTAATGACGCGCGGTGATCGCCACATCCAGCACTTCATCGAACGCACTTGCGCGGTTCTTGCCGGTCTCCGACTGAATCACATCCATGAGTTCCGACTGCCGCTCCAACACCATGTCATGTAGCCGCAACATCACCGCCTTCCGGTGCTGAAGCGACGTCGACACCCACTGTTTTTGGGCATCGCGTGCGGCAGCAAACGCTTTGCGGGTGAAATCGGCGGTGTGCGCGGGGACATCACCAACATGCTCGCCAGTGGCGGGGGAATAAACAGAAATGATGTCACTTGAACTCATACCCTTAAATCTATGGCATCTATTTTCGACTCTGGTGCTGCACGAAGTCTTGGGCGTGCCGTCATGCACTGTTTTTCCTGCAAAACCGATGCAGCAAACGCACACAGCATCGTTGCGACCACGATGCCGGTTCGACATATTCAAGCCTGCGACCAGCAAAAACTCCGGCGGTATATACCCTGCGCGTATCGACGCCGCGAACAACAATACAGGTGATAACGGCACTGTTTCCTGCGCACTAACCAGCAGCAATGACATAGCACACCAGCTGCGAACATGTTTTTCCCTATCCTGGAAGCCATGACGTTCACCGAGCATGACAGCGCTGAAGCCGCAGTTGACGCCCTCATTACCATGTACGATGCTGTGGTTGAGCTGGCCGAGGAGGCGCTGGGCAGCGGTAACCACGAGCTTTACCGCGACGTCGTCTACCCGAAGCTCATTGTTGACGTGAAACAATGGCGGCCCATCGACCGCACCGAACCCTACGGGTATGTTGACCATGCTGGGCGATACGCGGCGGTGCTCAGCAGGCCGCGAATGATGCGTACCTACCTGATGGACATGCTTACCCGGCTGGTCACCAACTATCCCTGTGACATCTATACCTGCTACAGCGACATTCAGATCCCGCCCGTGTTCATTGACGGTCTGGAAAACACCCCGCAAAATATTGGTGGCATTGGGGGAGAGACAGGAGGTGGCTCGGGGGACTCGGCAATCCCACAGCCCAGCCTCGACTTCGTTGACGACGGCATTGTCGACAGCGCCTGGGATGCCTTCCACAGTGACGAACTGCCGCTTTTTCACTTCGCGCCGCACCGCTTCGATGTGGCCTGCAAGCGTATCGAACACTACACCGGCATCCCCGCCGACGGCGTGCAACAATTCATCCTGTTCACCAACTACGCCATGCACACCACTGAATTCGTGAAGTACGGACTGGCCGAACTGGTGAAAGGTGACACCCGCTACACGCACATGTTGCTGCCCAATGGCGAAAAAGTTACTGCCAACAACGCTGCAACCTGCGAGTATAACTTAGATAGCCGCTACCAAATGCCGCGCTACGATCTCTGTACAACCGACGGAGATGGCATCACGATCATCAACATTGGCGTCGGTCCATCCAACGCCAAAACCATCACCGACTGCCTTGCCGTCCTCCGCCCCGAATGCTGGGTGATGATCGGACACTGTGCCGGACTCGACGGGCGCATGCGCATCGGTGACCTCATCCTCGGCAACGCTTACCAGCGCCGCGACCACATTCTCGACGACCGCATCGGGGTCAACATCCCCATCCCGGCAGTTCCCGAAGTACAACGCGCCCTCGAAGCCAGCGTTCACGCAGTCTATGGCGAATCCCAAGACCTCATGCGTACTGGTACCGTCCTCTCCACCGACGATCGCAACTGGGAATGGCACACACCCCATGATCTGTGGCGCATCCTCCGTGGTTCCACCGCTGTGGCCGTCGATATGGAAAGCGCCGCGCTGGCCACTAATGGTTACCGCTACCGCATCCCCTACGGGACACTGTTGGCGGTGTCCGACCTGCCACTCCACAACGTACCGAAACTCCCCGCCGCCGCCCAAGCCTTCTACTCCAACTCCAAAGAAGCCCACCTCATGTGCGCCGTTCGCGCAATGGAAACGCTGGCCGCGAACCCCGAGAAACTGCACACCCGCAAGCTTCGGCGCACCATCGGGGAGGTGCCGTTTAGGTAGCTTATCGACGCCCCGGTTAATCCACGCCGTCACCGAAAGTAGCTGTGTCCAGTGGTGGACGGCGTGGGCGCAGCATGGAACCCAACACGATGGCGGCTGCCAGTGCAAAGACCCCGCCTGCGATGAGAACAGCGACGTGGAACCCCGTAAGAAAACTACCCGAAGCAATAAACGTGCCAAGTAGTGCAACACCAAAAACGCTACCTACTTGCCTTGCGGTGTTGATAACGCCACCGGCGACTCCAACATGCTCTGGTGGTGAAGCATTAACAGCAGCCGAGGTTGCTGCTGGCATAGCGAAAGCCATGCCAAATCCCACGCAAAATGTGAGGAGTGCAATCACTGGATAAGGCGTTTCGGGTGATACCGCAATCAGGCTTGAAAAACCGCCTGTGCCAAATGAGCAGTCCTATCAGCATTGCTGGATATGGGCCATATTTGGCAGCACACCTCCCACCAAGAGGCGAAGCGATGATAGCCGAGGTTGCTTGAGGTGCTAAGGCCAATCCTGACAACCATGGTGACCAGCCAAGAAAATCTTGGAAGTAGAGGGAAAGGATAAAGAGCTGCCCGAAAAAGCTGAAGTTCAGGCAAAAGCCAACGAACGCTGCAATACTGAAGGTTTCTTCCCTGAACAGTGCGAGTGGGAGCATGGGGTCGGGTGTTGTTGATTCAATTGTGAAGAAGCATGCGGTTAGGATTATCCCGCTTATGATCCACGCGATATAAGTGACGTCCCACCCGTGCTCTCCCCATGCGATGACCACATACGTGATTGAGGATAAGCTCACTATCGCGGTGACTTGCCCCCATAGATCGAATCGCTTAACGGCGCTGGCCTTCTGTACAGGTATAACGCCGATGACCAGCATTATGAGGGCTGTGATGATCGGTATGTTGATCCAAAATGCCGCATTCCAGTTTATTGCTGAAACCAGCATGCCACCCACAATAGGTCCAAGTGCTGCTGCGATTCCTCCAGCTGCGCCCCACAAGCCAATTACTTTTGTTCGTTGTGCATGATCAGAGTACATTTCCGCAATCAAGGCGAGCGAGCTTGGAACGACCATGGCCGCTCCAATGCCTTGAAAAGCGCGAAAAATAATCAGCGCCCACATTGATGTGGAAAGCGCACACAGGAAAGAAAATATGGCAAATGTAGCAAGTCCTGCGAGGTAGACGTGTCGAGCTCCCAGGCGATCACAAGCAGTACCTGATGTTAAAAGCAAAGCGGCAAATGAGAGCGTATAGGAATCAACCACCCACTGTAGAGACGAGGTTGTGCCACCAAGGTCTTGCCGATGTAGGGAAGCGACACGTTGACAATGGTCGTGTCGAGCATAACTACGAAGAAGCCGCATAATACTGTGCACAGTGCTATGCGCTCATTAAGGTGTCGCATGATTGCCTTACGTGATAACTGTAAGCTGTGGTCGAGGGTATGAATGTGACCATAGAACCGTTTTGGTTCGATGTGGGGCGAACAAAGTGGTCGCTAGAGTGGTTGTTAATGAATACGCGTTATTTTCCCGAGGCAGTTCCGGATGTTTCTGTCCTCTGCGATGTGCTATCCGACCAGTCGCGTGCAGCAATGTGCGCAGCGCTCATGAGTGGCACTGCCTGGACTGTTGGCGAACTTGGGCATTATGCAGGCGTATCGCGATCCACGGCAACGGAACACGTGAATAAGCTGGTTAAGGTCGATATTGCGCATGACATTCGGCAGGGGCGCCATCGTTATGTCACGCTTGCTGGCAGCCATGTTGCGGAAGTGATCGAGGCTCTTGGTGTATTGTCGTCGGATCTACTGCCAACACCTCAAAGCCTGAATGCACATCGAACTACTAAGGCTTTAGCGGATGCACGTACCTGCTATTCCCATCTCGCTGGAAGACTTGGGGTTAGTCTTTGCACCCATTTCATTGAGCAGGGGTTCATTGCGCCGGATTGGGCAGTCACTACTGACGGCGTGCATTTCTTCCATTCCTGGGGAATCGATGGTTCCAAACAGCTTATAACGAAGGCTTGTCTTGACTGTACAGAGCGCCAGTTTCACGTTGGTGGTGCACTGGGCACGTACGTGTGTCAGCAATTCTTTGCTCGCCAGTGGATAACGCGGGTAAAGGGGACTCGCGCTGTCAAGCTCACTCCAGCGGGCACCACGATGTTGAACGATCTGGGCATATCCCTCGACTAGCCAGCATCACCTGCGTTTTTTCGACACCGTGGGGTCCCCAGGAATCCAGAAACGCCAATGGGGTTCGGTGTTTTTGCTGATACCGATGCGCGGCCCGGTCATGTAGTCCACGGGTTCATCAGGGGCTGACTAAAAGAAAAACCAGCCTCCGCATCAGTTGGGTCCTGCGAGATGGGGGAGTGGTTGTGCTCGATGAGTAATCCGAGTGCTTTCCCGAGGTTGCCTGGACCTTGAGCGAGTCAGGGAGTGCGGGTGGACGTCGCCGCGCCTGGCCTGCGCGACGTCGCTACCAGCAACAATGGCACCTGCTCGCAGAAGCACTCCGCCTGCGGTGCCGTCGGGCCAGCACACAATGTTGCCTGCTTTGTGGATGCCATAGGAGTTGTAAACGTAGAGGCATCCGGGAGGTCCGAACATAGCGGCGTTGCGGGCGGTTTTGCCTCGATAAGCGTGGGAGGCTTCGTCATTCGCACCGAGGTAAGCTTCCACCTCCGTGATGCGGAGGCTGACCTCGCCGATGGTGAGCACGCACCCGAGTAGCTGTGGGGCGACAACGTCGGGGGCGTCGGCGAAGTTGATCATGTGGCGAGTGTACTGGACAACCCGGTGTCGTGGGATGGAGCGTGTAGGATAGTGGCAATTTGATCAAACTATGGAGGTTTCTATGTCGTTAACTGTTGCAGAGGCGATTGCATCCCGGCGGGCCACACGCAAATTTGAGGATAAGGACATTCCAGCTGAGGTGCTGGATCGCGTCGTGTCTCATGCCCTGGAGGCACCGAGTTCTTTCAATCTTCAGCTTCGTGATCTCGTAGTGATCCGTGATCCAGAGGTAAAGCAGGCGTTGTTTGAGGCATCCGGTCAACGGCAGTTTATCGACGCCCCGGTGGTACTGGTCACCGTTGCTCGTGCGGAAACCTTCCCTAAGGATGCGGAAGAGATTCTAGGGGCAGAGCGTAAGGCTGTGGTTGCGCAGTGGCGGGATCCAAAAACTCCGGCTGAACTGCGTGAGGCTGGTATGAAGGACGCGATGCTTGTTGCTGGGTTTGCGTTGCTTGCCGCGCAGGCTGAGGGCTTGGCTACCAGCCCGACAACAGGGTGGGATGAAGAAAAGGTGAAAGAGGCTATTGGTCTGGGTGGTCGTGATGACCGTGCCATTGGGCTTGTCACTGCTGTGGGGTATCCGGCTGAGTTTCCTGCACACCCAGGTCGTGCTGCCGATAGGCTCGTGATTGACAGGTACTGATCACACACTGGATTATGATTGCAGCGGGATACTGCTTCATTTAGCCTTGGTGCTATGACTGCGTATCTTTTCGATCTGTATGGTGTCCTGCTGAAAGTCCAAGAGGAGGGGGCGCTGCGCGATATTGAAAGAGCGGTGGGGGCGGGTCCAGAGATATGGGAGACGTACTGGGAGTTCCGCTATGACTTGGATGCGGGGCTTATCACCGAGCAGGAGTATTGGGAGAAGTTTCGTCAGGCCCTCAACCTACCGCCGTTTGATGTGGATGCTGTGATCGACGTGGATTACAGCGGCTGGGTGGTTCCCGATGAGGAGATGATTGCATACGTTACTGGCCTGGTCGAGCAGGGGGAGCGCGTGGGCTTGTTGTCGAATATTCCGCGCGGCCTGGCGGAGCGTGTGTTGAAGGAGCATACGTGGCTGGACAGGTTTGCTGCGGTGACGCTCTCGTGCGATCTGGGGGTGGCTAAGCCGCAGCAAGGTGCGTTCCAGGCAGCGTTGCAGAACTTGGGTTCCACACCCGAGGAGACGGTGTTTTTGACGATAACCCCGACAATGTCGCTGCTGCCCGTGAGCTGGGGATCACTGGCGTGGTGTTCCGCAACATTGATGATGTGAAGGATGAAGTGGAGAGGAATTCCTAGTTATGAGCATGCAGCCGCTGATTCTGCCGTTTAAGGGCGCTGTGCCGAGGATCCACGAGTCAGCGTGGATCGCCCCGAACGCCACCATCATTGGTGACGTGGTGATTGGCCCCGATTCCAGCGTGTTTTATGGGTGCGTGTTGCGTGGTGATGTGGGCCCGATCCGCATCGGTGCGCGCACTAATATTCAGGATAATTCGACCGTTCATGTGGATGGGGACGCACCCTGCACGATTGGCGACGATGTGACAGTTGGCCACATGGCCCTGCTGCACGGGACCACTGTGCATGACGGCACGTTGGTGGGCATGAAGGCAGCGTTGTTGTCGCATTCGGTGGTGGGGGCGGGGTCGCTCATTGCCGCTGGCGCGATTGTGCTGGAGCACCAGGAGATTCCGGCAAAGTCCCTGGCCGCAGGTGTTCCCGCGAAGGTTCGCCGAGAGTTGAGCGACGAGCAATCCGCCGCATTCATTCCCCATGCCGCACGCTATGTTGTGACGGCCAGCACGCAGGCGGGTATCGACGCCGCGCTCACCCTCGACGAGGTGCGTTTCAGCTAGCCTGCTTCCGGCTAGCTTGCCACCGGGTGAGCGATGCACCGATCGAGGGCGATCGCCCGTGCTGCGGAGCGCATTTCCAGTTCACGCTCGGGGATGAGCCGCAGTTCGATGGTGTCTTTCCCGCTGGTCGAGAGTTTTTGTCCCACATGGGAGCGGAGGTCTTGGTCACGCACAAAGCTGGCACCGGCAAGGATGATGCGCTGGATGTTGGCTTCGTGCACCACGGGAGTCGCGGCGTCGATAAGCGCCTGAACCGTGGTTGGTTGCGTGCTTTTGATGGGGGCGGCCACGCCATCAACAATGGTGGCGGCGCTGAAGGTGTCGTCGGCAACCAGGACGAGCGTGGGTGGCACGGGTCCGGTGGGGGCGGAGAAAAGTTCCGCTGCGGCGAGTGAGGTGGCGATGTCTGCGACGCTGACGGGTGCACCGAATTCCGTGAGGAGTTTTTCGGTGCAGTTGATGGTGCCCCAGCCGGGCAGTGGCATGGTGACGGTGCCTTGGTCGTCAACGGTGCCGATGGTGGAAATGCCTATGTTGGCGATGGGCAGTCCCAGCGAAGATCCAGTGAGATGGATTGAGGTACTAATGTGCTCCCATAGTTTTTCCGGCGTGGTTCGTGAAAGCGTATAGGGCACTTGACGGTGCCGTACTGTGCGACCTTTGGTGTCAAAATAACCGACGAAATATTCGTGAGCAAAATACTAACTCCGACGTGAAGTCGTGGCGAAGGGGCTAGTTCCACGGGTACGCGCGGCCGACCCGGGCCGGACGAAAAGATGAGATCGGGGCGCTCCTGGACCAGCTGTGCCTGAATAAGTGCTGTGACCGCCCTTGTCACCGTGGGCTGAGAGAATCCTGTACGTGTTACAAGTTCATTACGGGTGGTTAATCCGTGGTGTCGTAGGTAATGCAAGCATGCGGCAGCCGGTGTTTCGGGCAGTATGAAGTACGGTGTTGCTGGGGTTGTTGCCAGGGTGCGCATGAAAAAAAGTCTATAAAACATAGACTAGGCCGTCTAGGAAAAACTTAAATTTCCCAGTCTGTGAGATAAGTTCAATAGACCGGATGGTCTATTTTTGGGTCATTGAAAAATTCTATACCAGAGGAAGACAATACCTATATTAACAGTTAATGTGGAGGTCATGCCGCATTCCCCACACTGTATTGCCTTCTACTGCGGATCTGCAAACGGGCATAATCTGACTTACAAATCTGCTATCTTTGAAATTGTTGAACAATTAGCCGTGAGAAACATTTCCGTCGTTTATGGCGGCGGAAACATCGGTTTGATGGGTGTGCTTGGTGACGCCGCGACAGCACATGGGCTCCACATCACCGGCATCATCCCCCGCAGCCTCGTCGACCGTGAAATTGCTCATCCTGGCCTCACTGAGCTGGAAGTGGTGGACACCATGGCCCAGCGCAAACCCGAATGGAGCAACTTGCCGACACCTACATAGCCCTTCCTGGTGGAGTGGGGACCCTGGAAGAACTCAGTGAAGTACTTACCCTCCAACAGCTGGGTGAGATTACCGGGCCGATTGTGCTCTACAACATTGACGGTTTCTGGACCCCCTTCGTGTACACCCTCCAGTGCATGTGCGACGCGGGATTTATCAACCCGAAGTACATTGCTACCCTCATTGTGGTGGATAATCCCTGATGATCTTTTCGCCGCGTTGGAACAGTGGCACGCGCCCGGTGGGAAATGGGGAGACTGATATACACCGTTTTTCTGGCTGCCGTGCCGCGTGGCGGGTTCCGGCTGTTACTTCTACTGTGGTTTCCCTGAGCGTTTCCCATCGCGGCATCCTGTTACACGGGTAGCATGTCTCATTGTGACTGAACAGCGAACCCCCCTCAAAGCTCGACCGCGCCTGTGACACATACGTGCATAACCTGGCGAAACTTTCACCTCTCTCCGCCACCGCCTGGGGCATCCACGGCCGTGACGGCGATATAGAAAACTTCTCACCTGAGTATTATGATTCCCTCGCCGTTGAAGCCCGTACCCTGCTCGCTACAGTGATGGAAGAGGAGGCTGCGGGTGACAACACCCTCGACGACGTGGACAAGGTCACCGCCGCAGTGCTGAAAGACCGCCTAGGGGTGGAACTAGCCAAACACGAACGTGGCGAAAACTACCGTGACCTCAATAACATCGCCTCACCCATCCAATCCATCCGCGACACCCTCAACCTCACTCCCAAACGACATATGCAAAGCCGCCTTGCAGCAGTGCCCGCAGCGTTAGAGGGGTACAAGGAATCCCTTACCCTCGCAGCATCCCAGGGAAACGTCGCGGCGATCCGCCAGATCAACGAAGTGATCACACAATGTATTGACCTGGCCAAAGACGGCTCGATGCTGGAGCGACTGGGCGTCGGCAGGCACGCGCAGGAAGTCCCACAAAGCACGGACCGCATTCGGGGAATTCGCGGACTGGCTGAAACAAGAACTCGCACCCCAAGCCCCCACCGACGACGCTGTGGGGCGGGAACGCTACGAGTTGTTTTCCCACGAGTTCGTCGGAGCCCGCGTGGACCTTGATGAAGCCTACGACTGGGGACTAGAACGCCTGAAGGACATCACCGCCGAACAGGAACGCATCGCTACCGAACTCTACGGCAGCGACGTTGGGGTGAAAGAAGCCATGGAACGCCTCAACAAAGAGGAGCGCTACCAACTCCACGGCACCGATGCCCTCAAAGAATGGATGCAAGGCATCGCAGATAAAGCCATCAGTGATCTGAAATGGCACGCACTTTGATATTCCCGAACCCGTCAGGACCATCGAATGCCTCATTGACCCCGCAGGAACTGGCGGCATTTTCTACACCCCGCCCACCGATGATTTCTCCCGGCCAGGGCGCATGTGGTGGTCTGTTCCTGCAGGTGAAGAAGTATTTTACACCTGGCAGGAACTCACCACCGTCTACCACGAAGGCGCGCCGGGACACCACTTGCAGTTGGGGTTGGCGCTGACCGAGCGCGACAAGCTCAACCTGTGGCGTCGCGTGGCCTGCTGGAACTCCGGGCATGGTGAAGGGTGGGCTCTGTACGCCGAGCAACTCATGGCCGAGCTGGGGTACCTGGAAGACCCCGGTTTCCGCATGGGGCTTCTCGACGCCCAGCGTTTCCGTGCCGCCCGTGTCGCTCTTGACATCGGCGTGCACTTGGGTAAGAAAACCCCCGATGGACAGGGTGTATGGGACGCCGACTATGCCGGTGAATTCCTGCGCTCGCACACCGCCATGGCCGACGCGAACCTACGTTTTGAACTAAACCGTTATCTCGGCTGGCCCGGGCAGGCGCCCTCGTATGCACTGGGGCAACGCCTCTGGCAAGAGTTGCGTTCCGACGCAACCGAGGCTGGGTTATCCGCTGTAGAATTCCACGCAAAGGCGTTGGCGCAGGGATCCATTCCCATGGAGATTCTCCGGGACGTCGTGATGGGATGACCGCGCATGCCTCGTTAAAGCCGCTTCGGTAGGGTCGGGGGCATGAAACGAACCATCATCCTCACCGGAGCCAGCGACGGCATCGGGGCCGCCGCAGCGAAACGGCTGGCCACGGACAATAACACGTTGATCCTGGTCGGCCGCAACCCAGAGAAAATACGCGCGGTGGCCGACCCTCTAGGTTGCACCTACCTTACCGCCGATTTCGGCGATCTGAGTCAGGTTCGTGACCTCGCGGCCCGCATCAAGGAGAAGGTGCCGCGTATCGACGTCCTGATTAACAACGCAGGCGGTATCTTCGGCGCTGTACGTGAAGAAACCGTGGACGGCTACGAGAAAACCTTCCAAGTTAACCATCTCAGCCCATTCTTGTTGACAAACCTGCTGCTTGATGAGCTTGCGGAAGGTGAAGGGGTGGTGGTGAACACGGCGTCGTTAGGCGCAAAACTGTTCTCCGAGCTTGATATGGACGACCTCAACCTGCAGCATAACTATTCCTCAACCCGAGCGTACGGAAACTCCAAACTTGCCAACATTCTTTTTGCCAAGGAACTCAGCGTGCGATTCGCCGACCGCGGCATTTTCGGGGTGTCGTACCATCCCGGTTCCATTGGGTCGAACATCGGCACGGGCACCACGGGCCTTGCGGCGCGGTTCTACAGCAGCCGACTACTCAAGCCCTTCCTGCGTTCCACCAACTACGGAGCAGACCGCATGGTGTACCTGGTTAACGGACGATTGGGTGTTGATTTCATTCCCGGTGGCTACTACCAGAATGATCGCCCGGCCAAAAAGCGCGCCGCTTGCTGCCGACCCTCAATGCTGCCAGCGAACTGTGGGAAAAAAATCCGCAGAGATGGTAGGGGTGTTGGTTTAGGCGCTGGTGCGTCGATAATCTCCCGGATTGAAGCCCAGAACCCTGCCGAAAATCCGCGTTGAGATGCGCATGGTCGGCATACCTCAGGTCCGCTGCTATCTGCGCGATGGTTGTGTGCGTGTCCTCACGTAGCCGCTGGGCAGCCTCCTGAAGGCGATACCTGCGGATCATCGCCACCGGCGAAACCCCCACATACTTTTTGGCCAGGCGTTGCACACTCCGCACCGACACATGAAGCTGCTCCGCGACCTGCTCCACCCGCACGATACCCCGGTCGCCAGCAATAATGTCTTCCATGCGGTTAGCGAGCTGCCCGCCTTCATCAACGTCGGCGGCGCGTTCGCGCATCCACTGCGCATACGTATCGACGGCCGCGTCAGCATCATGTGGCATGGACGATACAACGCTGCGGTGGAGTGCGGGGGCATCGATACGCAACGTGGCGCCGCACGTCATGCCGGGGTGAAGTGCGCCAGTACCCGCAGGTCTGAGCAGCGCGCCTATTGCCCAGCCGCTACCACGAAGCTTGCGTGTGGATAGCTTCGTGGTGGGGCCGTGCAGAGCTATCATTGATGGTTCAATGACCAGGTTTGTTGCGGGAAAAGGCAACACTTTTTGGGTTGAGACTTCACCTGGTGGGAGATTCCAGCGTGGTATCCAGAACCAGCGGATCATGCGCGTCAGATCAGCGGGGGCGGGGCGACGCTCAAAACGCGGTAGGTGATGCGGGTACAGAATTCCACGGCTATCGGAGAGGGCTGGCATGGCTGTCGCGAATCTTCAAGAATAGGGGTCGAGCGTGCTCATACGGTTATTGTATGGAAAAACACCATGGCGCGACAGGCGCGCACACTACCAACGGAATCCCGCACGGCTCAACCAGCCTGACACCATTTCTCACCATCCCACATGCGAGGGAGGCCATTGCATTCTATGAATCAGTGTTCGGGGTTCGGATCGTGAGCATCGTTGAGGCAAACGGCGCAGTGATGCACGCGGAACTGGACTTTGGGAAGGGAAAACTCCAGGTTGCCGACCCCAACCCTCAGTACCACACCGTGGCACCGCCTGCGGGCGAGGATCACTGCTATTCTCTAGCGCTCTACTGCCCAGACGTGGACAATGTGGTCAACCGTGCTGTTGATCATGGTGCGACTATTCGCGAACCATTGACAACCTTTGTCTCGGGTGACCGGTACGCTTCCATGTGCGACCCCTTCGGCGTTCGGTGGACCATCCTCACCAGGGTGGAAGACCTCAGTGAAGAAGAAAGCGCGCGCCGCGTTAACGAATGGGCGGCGGAACAAGGATAGTTTTACAGTGTAGAGTGTAAAAATTTGCAGTGCGATTTACACTGTTGCAGTGTAAAAGTGCTGTTCGGGGGATTTTTGCACTCCACAGTGTAAAAAAGTTTGCAGTGTAGAGTGTAAATTTGTAGTCTTACAGTGTGGGTTGGTCAAAGGAAGAGGTGCTCCAGATCATTGAGCACCTGCGTAGCCACCGTGGCGATAACGCTACTGTTGAAGTGAAAAAGGCAGCTGGGGGATTGCCGAAAAACCTGCCAGAAACGCTGTGTGCTTTCGCCAACATGCCTGAAGGTGGAACGATCATCTTAGGTGTTGATGAGAAGGCGGACTTTGAGCTGGTTGGCGTGCCCAATGCCGCAGAGATTGAAGCCGGGATTGTGAGTCAAGCCCGAAACCTGGTTGAGCCAGCGCCCTGGGTGGGCACAGAGACCGTGACCATTGACGATAAAAGCGTTGTGGTGTGCTCGGTGGCCAATGTGTCTTTGATGCACAAGCCAGCACTGTACAAGGGGAAAGCGTACCTTCGCCAAGCTGACGGTGACTACGTGATGAACGACAGTGATCTCCGCATGCTTGAAGTAGCGAAGCTTGGAGCAAACGAACGAACGCACTACGATGAGGCGCCAATTCCAGGAACATCTGTGGCTGACCTTGATGAAGATCTTCTACGAGAGTTTATTGTGAACTCCCGCAAGAGCAGTAGAAGGCTTGCGCGGGTACATGATGACACTGAACTTTTACGACTGACAAGAATCATTACCAGCGATGGAGAGCTGACCCTTGCTGGTTTGTATGCACTTGGCAACTATCCGCAAGGCCCGGAGCCAGGACTGCAGGTCACGGCTGCAGTGCGATTGCCTCGCGATGGATCACGGCAGCGAACACGTAATCTGACGCATTTCGATGGTCCATTACCAGTGCTTCTGCATGATGCCATGGCTTGGGTGGAACAAATATATCAACAGTGCGTGTTTACCTTGATAACGGGCACATGACTGATCTTGCTGAGCTTCCGCTCAACGCGATTCGTGAAATCATTGCCAACGCCCTTGTACATCGAGACCTTGGCCCCAACACCCTGGGGGCTGGAAAGAGTGTTCAGATTCGGTTACTGCCCGATGCGTTGATTATTACCAGCCCCGGTGGTTTGCAGGGAGTATCGATTCGACAGCTTGAAAGTGCAGATATTACGCCAGTGGCAGTAAATCCCCGGTTGTACTACATTGCACGCCAGCTACGTACCCCTGAGGGGTACCCCATCATTGAAGGTGAAGGTGGCGGAATCCGTGAAGCTATAGAAAGCATGGACGACCGTAACCTGGGAAAACCCATTTTCACGGACAATGGAGTCCATTTCTCTGTGCGGCTTCTACGGCATGGGAATGCTGCTATGGGGTTGGTGCCAGCTAGGGCTACAGAACCGCAACCAGTTACAGACGCCAACACGGAAACGGATGCTCAACTGGACAAATATGGCAAGAATGCGTCAGTTGTTTATGGGGTCATTGACCAGCACGGAAGTATCAACCTGAACGATATAGCCGATGCTACGGCGCTGTCAAAAGGCCAAGTGCGGTATGCACTGAAAGCCTTGTTGGACAATGGGCTGGTCACCATGGTTGGCACTCAAGGACGACGAGATACTGTCTACAAAGTTTCGCGTTGACGTGTCAGCTCATAAGCAGCCCACCATCCACCACATATGAACTGCCGGTTACGTAACTGGCATCATCGGACAGTAAGAACAATGCCACGGCGGCAGCTTCCTTGGCGTCACCCACTCTCTTAAGCAACACGACGTCGGCAAGCTTCTCTTCAAACTGTGAACGCAGTTCATCAGGAAGCACGGAGCGCAAGTTGCTGGTGATTGGCCCCGGTACCAGGGTATTCACCCGAATATTGCGCGGTGCGAGTTCCGACGCCCAGCTGCGTGCCGCCGCGAGAATAGCGGCCTTGCTGGCGGAATACAGCGCAACCCCCGGCTGCCCCTCGTACACCGCGCTCGATGAGGTAACAAGTACCGACGCCCCGGTATTCAGGAAGGGAGAAAGCGCACCCATCTGCAGCATCGGTGCCACCACATTCACCTGAAACATGTCCTCGATTGTTGCTTTATCTGTCTCCTCCAGCGGTGCGCCAACAGCATAAGCGGCATTCAGCCACAAACCGTCAAGCGAACCCACTTTCTCTACCACGGGGATGAGGCGTTCCAGTGTTTTCCCGTCCGACACGTTGTCTAACACGGCAATAGCATTATCACCCAGCTCAGCAGCCGCAGCCTGAAGACGTTCTTCGGTACGGCCAGTGATAATGACCCGCGCGCCTTCCTCAACGAGGACGTCGCGCCCCGGCCAAACCGATTCCGCTGCTACCGCCAGTGATAAGGATGGTCTTATTCTCAAAACGTTGCATGATTTTCCCCTCTGTCTCGCCTGTCGGAAACGCGTCCACCCTACATGTGTTTGTTGCGGAGTGTACACTGCGGCTATCGAGACGAAATGAGGACAAGGACGGAATTTCGACAATGAAGCGCGCTGATATCCACTACGCGAATATTCCTCCCAGCTGGGATGCTGTGAAGTTTACAACTATGCTGCTTTCGGCAACTCCTAGATGGCTGCACATCCTCATGCACCTGCGAGACCGTGTAGTCTCAACAGTAGGTTTTGCGCCACAGCCAAAACCTAATCCTCCGAATCTTAGCGTTCAAGTCGGATCAGCTGCTGGCCCATTCACCTTTTACGAGGTTTCCCCTGAAGCGGTAATTGGTGGGAACAACGATAAGCACATCTCATATACCGTCAGGTTTGTCGTTGAATCGTCTCCTAGCAGTACGCATGGTGGAGTAGAGACGCAAGCACGGTCCTATTCGACCTTGGGATCTGCGTATCTGACTGCTATATGGCCGTTTCATAAGCTTGTGGTGCATCGCCTTTTGCAAAACGTTCAGGTCTAGGCTGTTGTAGTGGTATGGATAATTTTCGTATTCCTCCCGCCGCTATTGCCCTCGGCGCTGCTATCGTGCAGCTATGGTTTGGTCGAAAAGCCAAAGGTACGTTGCTGTCACGGGGTGCGGCACTTGGTCTGGCCTCGGCATCCACACTCATGGGTGCCTCTGCAGTGGCCAAATTCAGGGCTGAAGCTACAACCGTGGACCCCATGAATGTTTCCGCAGCGGCAACTGTTGTGCAATCCGGCCCGTTTCGCCTGACCAGAAACCCCATGTACGTCGGAACGGCTGGAATGCTGTTTGCGCATGCTTTGTGGAGAAAATCGCTGCTTGCTGTTGTGCCTGCCGTGATTTATATTGCCATGATTGATCGATTTCAGATTCCCGCAGAGGAAGCGGTGTTGAAAGAGAAGTTTGGGGCAACATATGAGGATTACGCTCAACGGGTACCCCGGTGGCTATTAAGGTAATCAGCTTAAATAGACCACAACGCCGATACTGGCAGACCCCATAATTTATCCGCGAAGCGGTACCCTTGTGGGGCTGTACCAAGGACAAAACCGCCAAGGAAGCGGTCTCCCTAGTTTGTCTCGAAGGTACGTGAGGCCGCGGAATTGATCGGCTTTGTACGTGGCTGAAGCTTTTACTTCAAAAGCATAAATCTCGCCGCTGGAGAGTTCCACGATCACATCCACTTCGATGCCATCGCGATCTCGGTAGTGTGACAGCGTGTAGCGTTTGCTGCTCCATTCCTGTTGCTTCAGAAGTTCCTGCACAACGAATGCTTCCAGCACTCCACCCATGGCCTTTGACGTGACACCAGAGATTTGTTCGGCTGTTAAACCTGCCATGTGCATCGCTAGACCGGAGTCGGAAATCATTGTTTTCTTCCTACCTACCTCGCGCTTTGTTAAATTAGGTGTCCACGGCGGAAGCTGGTCACAAAGATAGATGGAGTCGAGGGCATCCAGGTAGGTTTGGATGCTGCTTTGAGGGATGCCAGCTTGTTCCGACAAGCGAGCTTTTACCAACTCACCTGCCTGGTTAGCTGCAATTAGGGAAGCTAAGGTGGTGATTCGTTGGGTTTGGCTACCTCCAGAAAGCACAGCAGCGTCTCGTTCCAAAACGCGTGAAAGGTACCCGTCGAACCAGCGGAATTGCAGTGGTTCTGGTAGTGCTGAAACGTCGGGAAAGCTACCTGTTGCTAATGCGTGCGCGTAGTCATTTTTTGCCCATGACGAACTAAAGGAAAGAGGATTGAAATCAGCATCATGGATTTTATGAATGAAGTCGTCAGTATGGCTGTGTAACTCTCCTTGGCTAAATCCTCGCAATCGGAGGGTAACTGCTCGCCCGGCCAAGCTATCGGTATCGCCATAGAGTCTCAACAAATTAGCGGAACCGGTGAGAAGAAAACGCCCTGGTCGACGATCTTGATCAACGCTAGCCTTGACTGCGCGTAGCAGTTCGGGAAGAAGCTGTACCTCGTCAATGATGAGTGTTTGCGAGGCGTGGGAGTCTATAAAACCTACCGGGTCTGCAATGAGGGAGTCGCGTACAGACACGTCATCAAGGGAGTAATACTGGGCACCGCGTTGCTTTCCTAAGATCTGCGCCAGAGTGCTCTTTCCTACTTGCCGAGCGCCTTGAATCACGGTGACGGGGAAGTGGTCAAGCAGTTGGTTTCCTAAAGACTCAGTGTTTCTGTGTAGAAGTTCCATGCCACCCATCGTACATACCTTGACCTGCGGAATCTATGCGATTCGTAGAAATGCGGAGGATTTTTCGTAGAAACGCGACACAAAAATCGTAGAAACGCGAAACCAATGTGGGCCGCAACTTGCACCGCAGACGGTGAGGGGAGCGGCGTCGATAAGCGGTGGACTACTTCTGGTTGTTCAGCACATCATCAAGGATTTTGGCTTGGGGAATGCTGAAGTGGTCGTCGCCGTCCATGACGTACTCTTGAACATTGTCGTAGCCACGTGAGCGGTACCAGTGTGCGCCGTTGTTGGCTGCGTTCAGGGCATTGAAAGTTGAGCGCGGATCTTTGCCGTTGTCTTTGCTGCCCACGTACCAGTACAGGGCAACCTGGCGTTTAGTGCTGGTGCGGGGTCTGGTTTGTCTGTGGGGGCCCCGCCGCCGCCGATCATAATGGCGCCAGCTGTGATGTTTTCCGGTTCCTGTGCGAGAAGCCCGTAACTGATAAGTTCCGCGCCGCCGGAATACCCCATCCACCACATGTTATGTGTGTCAACATTGTCGTAGTCTTCCCGAAGTTGGGAAATCAGCCCTGAAAGCCATTCGGAGCTTTCACCAATGTTCTCCCACCAGGTGCGTGTGCCTTCATGATCGGGGGTTCGGGGGGCAACAAGAATCATGTTGTGGGATGCCGCAACAGAAGCCATGCAGTTGAGCAGGCCCTCCGGGTGATCGTACTCATAGGCGCCATCGCCATGTAGGCGCATCACCACGCCCACCGGCTTCGAGAAGTCGACGCCCCGCGCAAACACGTGGTAGCGGCTGCGAATGCCGTGCACGTCAAGGGGTTGGTTCATCTTGATGCTGTTGTCTGGTGCCACTTCACGGTTTTCGCCAGTTTCATCAGTCTCAGGGAGGGGTTCGGGGTTGGAGCGCGGGTCGTCAGCAGGTATGCCGTATTCAGCGCACAAAGAGCCAGTGCGTGTGGCTTGTTGGTTGTGAACAACGCCGTAAATCACCACGGCGATCACGAATAGTAAAAGAGCCACAATGCATGCGATGATGGTTCGCATCAGTGTGCGCTTTGATTTTATCGGCATAACAATAGAGACTAATGCGGTTTGTGTGCCAAGGACAGTAGGGTGTGAATCAGCTGCGGCAACCACCTGCGATAATCAACACAAATAACAGGCGAATAATCTGGACGGATGCAACAACCGGGCCGGAATTGGCTTCGCCCGCTAGGGCCAGTACGGTTTCCAGCCCGCCAGGAGTTGTGGCTAGATAGGCGTCGAGGTAAGAAACCCCTAGCCACGCATGAAGTAGCCCAAGCCATGGCAGCGCAGCCCGTAAGAAGAATTGCAATAAACGCAATGGTGATGGGGAGCTGACGTGCAAAGCTGGTGAGGGCGGTCGTCGATAAACCGCCGCCTGCCATCCAGCCAATGGCGAGGAACGCTGCCACCCGCACCGCATCCGGAGGAAGCAGTGATGTGCCCTCTGGGAGGAGAAAAAGCGCCGTAACCGTGAGAAACAATGGTGCAAGGAATCCAGCGGCGGGGAGGCGGAGGAGCTTTCCTATGGGTTCACCGAGGACAATGATCAGGATCATGACAAGCCAGCTTGTCCACGTGAATGTGCCAGGGTCGGATTGTGCGACGGTGCCTTGTGCGTACAGGCCTAGAAATGGTGTGAGCAGCGGCAAGGTGAACGACACCGCGAGTAAGCGAAGGTATTGGGATAGGGCGACATATCGATAGTCAGCACCAAGCTCCTGCGCCAATACCGGCATGATGGACGCGCCACCCGCCAGCAGCGACAAGATTCCTGTTTCTGGGGAGATGTCGCCCCTGCGTGTTCGTGCAAGGATTAATCCACCCGCACAACTCATGGCCAGCGTCACAGCCGCGACCATGAGACCAGGAAAAATAAAATGCGCCAGCTGCTGTGGTGGAGTTGTGGTCAACGGAACCGCTGCGACCATGGCAATCAGCGCCTTGGCAAATGTTGTTGCCTCCGAGCGCACCACCAGTTCACGGCGAGTCAACAACGCACAACCACCGGCGCAGAGAATTGCTGCGAGAATCCATGCTGCGGGAACATTCCACCTATCAAAAAGAAACCCCACAACAATGCTCAGCGGAAGAACCGCGAGCCAACGTTTGTCAAAAGTGCGGAGTTGAGGCACCGCTTCAGTGTAAAGGCGCGGCGCGGTTCGTGCCTAAAACTGTGTGCGCCAAAACCCAAGTACCCTGAAACATATGACCGAATTTAAAGACATGCTGCTCCCACCACCGGTTTTGCTGCCAGAAGACACCAACACCAATGCGCTTACCCACCCTGAAAGCCCGCTCGCCTGGGCGATTCTAGCTGAGCAGGCGCTGGAGGGTGCCAGTACAAACAGCACGACTGACCAGCAGAAACTACAAGCATATGCGTTTGCGCGCACTGGTTATCATCGCGGCTTGGATCGGCTGAGGGCACACGGGTGGAAGGGGTTCGGCCCTGTGCCCTGGTCACATGAACCAAATCATGGGGTGCTGCGCGCCATTGCTGCGTTGGCGTTGGCTGCGCAACTCATCGGTGAGGATAGTGAATACGAACGCTGCCGGGCGTTGCTCACAGACGCGGATTCCTCATGCGTTGAGGTTTTACTGCCGTAGGATAAGCCGTGCAGGCGAATGATTTAGCGTTTTCCCCGCCCCTTGACTCGTCCCGTCGCCTCCGCAGACCACGGATCCTCCGGCCATGGATGCTTGGGATAACGGCCACGCATGTCGGCGCGGACCTGGGAATACGGCCCGGACCAGAAACTGGCAAGATCATCAGTCACGGCCAGCGGCCTACCAGCGGGGGAGAGCAAATGGAACAGCACCCGCTGCCCGCACAACGTAGGGGATTCAGCGAGGCCAAAACATTCCTGAAGTTTCACGCTCACCACCGGTCTGCCGGTGCTGTAATCCACAAAGACATGACGGCCACTCGGGACAGTGAGCTGCGAGGGAGCATACTCATCAAACGATGCCGCCTCCGGCCACGGCACAAGCCTGCGCAGCGCTGGAAGCATATCTACCTGCGATAATGGCGTTCCCTGGGCAATGTCCTGAATCTCTGGGGCAAGCCAGTCGCCCAGCATGGAATTCAACGCGGCATCGGACACATCTGGCCACGGTTCCCCGCGCTGCGCACGCACAAACGCCAAACGATCCCGCAGTTCTGTGGCCGCTTGCGACCAAGGAAACAACGACACATCCAAGCCAGCGACCAACGCCTCTGCAGCCTGCTCTGGCGGCACGGCAACAGGCGTGGATGATAACTCAATTTTCCCAGCTCTGCGAACTTTTCTGCCGCGAATCCGGCCATTCACAAGTGACGCCTCCACGGTCTCCGAAACCCCAATCAACGACAGCGCTTCGTCTTCCGAGAGGTGGGCCGCGGCATGAATGTACACCCGCTCACCTGCGGAGGATAACGACGCCACCGCCAACCACTCAGCACCAGCAAAACGTATTATCGCGCGTCACGGCTCGAGTGCCGCTAGCCAGCAGAAACTCATTCTCACCCACTCGCTTGGCAATGAACTCAGGGTACGCAAGGCCCGTTACCACGCCAGGGGAATCATCGTAGGAACCCGAGGAAGTTACCAAAGAATGCAACCGCTGCGCTTCGGCCTTATTCGGCGTGAGCCGGGCAATGTCCCCACGCGGATCATCCGCAAGACACGCCACAATGCCTGCGGCGCGCCGGGTACCTGTGAGTAGTAGTGCTCGCCCAAGCCTGGGATCACAAGGAATGGACGCCAGACGACGTCCAAAGTTGGTCACCGTCCCAGAGGAATCCACCGCCCCCAGTTGTTGCAATGTTGCTTGAGCTTGCTGAAACGGTCCGGGAGGAGGGGCGTCGATAAGCGGCAGGTCGGGGCTGCCCCAGCACGCCATGAACAACGCCGCCTGAGTGAGATCAGTGGTGAAAATTTCTGGTGTGGCGTGCGGCGTCATGTGCGCAAACTCGGATTCGGTGTAGCACCGGTAGACGATGCCCGGCCCCTCGCGACCTGCACGACCTGCCCGCTGTTCGGCTGATGACCGCGCGCACCCCACCGTGACCAGCCCAGATATGCCGCGCGTTGCATCGTGCTGAGGCTGTCTGGCGAGCCCCGAATCCACCACGACCCGGACCCCAGGAACCGTCACTGAGGACTCCGCAATTGACGTAGACACGATGATGCGAGGGGTGCCACGATCGGTCAGGGCGGCATCTTGCTCTCGCGCACTGAGCCTTCCATGCAGGGGAATTGCATTATCAAGCAACTCGCACGCAGCAGTTACCTCGCGGACCCCTGGTACAAACACCAACACCGATTCTCCATGCTTTTCGATGCCTTCCCGAGCCACTCGCGCGACATGCTCTAGGTACTGCTTCTCGACGCCCCGCACACCCAGCCGCTGCGGACCCGGACGGTACAGCACATCAACAGGATGCGTGACAGCGGGAGTGGCAATGATCGGTGCGTTATCAAGCAACTCAGAGTAACGCTGGGCATCCACAGTTGCAGACATAGCCACGAGATAAAACGGTGAATCAAGCGAATTGCGCAGTTCATGCAGTTCACGCAGCATTCCCAGGGCGAGGTCGGTATCCAGCTGGCGTTCATGGACTTCATCAATGATGACACCGCTGATGCCCTCCAAACCCGGGTCTGTGAGCAGGCGGCGCAGCAACACCCCAGGAGTCACAAACTCCACCGCATCGCCCCGCTGATACTCGCCCCGCACGGCAAAACCCACTAAACGTGCCCGCTGCGGGTCGAGGTGCCGAAGCCTCCGTGCCGCCGCCCTTACCGCAACACGACGCGGGGCTGTGACCAGTATTTTCCCCTTAGTGTGATTGTGTAGCGCGGGCGGGATGAGGGTGGTTTTACCCGTGCCCGGCGGAGCCTGAATCACCGCAGTTGTTCGGCTGGCGGTTTGATTGCCGAGTGCGTGCGACAACTCTGGCAGGCTCGCAGCAACAGGCAGGCCAGCGCCAATACGGTCAAGATCAAAGGGCACGGGGAGTAGTTTAGTGCTTGGATATGTCTCGTATCACCTTCGCCGGATTCCCTACAGCTACAGCGTCGTCTGGAATGCTGCGCGTGACCACGCTGCCCGCTCCAATGACGCTGCGAGCACCAATGCTCACGCCTGGTAGTACGGTGACTCCTGCACCCAACCATGCGTCTTCCCCAATGTGTATGGGTGCGGCCTGTTCCCAGGCATCGCGGCGTCGTTGAACGTCATCAACGGGATGCCCGACGGTAATGAGCTGGCAGTTTGGTCCAATGAGCGCGCGATCACCTATGTGCACTTCAGCGCTATCCAGGATTGTGACGTTGAAATTGATGTACGCACCTTCGCCAACGAATGTATGAATGCCGTAGTCAATTGAAGCGGGCGGAATGAGGAAGCTTGACTCGGGCAAGTTGCCAAAAAGTTGGCCGAGAATGCCTCTGCTGCGGGTGGGGTCGGTGGGACCAAGCTGGTTGAATTCATGAGCAAGCATACTGGCGTTGTGCCGTAGCTCTCTGAGTTCTGGGCCAAACGGCAGGTACCATTCACCGGCCACCATTTTTCGGTGCTCATCGCTGACGTACGTGATGGCATGATTAGTCTGGTTCATCACACCATTGTGCCTTGTCAAAGGCCATGAAGGGGGTGACGGTACCCCGCATGTCTGGCGCATTGTCTAGGGTGCTGAAGCATGGAGAATCTTGGGGACGATCTGGAAGCTCGGGGGCTTGTGTACAACCCACTGGATGGTCGTGTTCGACCTGAGTGGGCAATGGCAAATGACCAGCTCCGCGACTACTACGACTATGAGTGGGGCGCGCTCGCGACCACCGAGGCTGAGTTTTTTGAGCGCGTGTGCTTGGAGGCCTTGCAGGCCGGCTTATCGTGGAATCTGGTGTTGAGTAAAAGGGAGGCACTGCGTGCTGCTTTCCACAATTTTGATGTGGATGCCGTGGCGGCCATGACCGATGAGGATATTGAGCAGCTTGCCACCAATCCCTCGTTGATCCGCAATCCAAGGAAGCTTAGCGCGTTGGTGAACAATGCCCGCGCTGCACAGAAACTGCGTGATCAGGGAGGTTTGGTGGATTTTATGACAAGTTTTGCCCCGCCACCGCGTGAACAACCGCTGGAGTCTACCGCAGATATTCCCACGTCCAGCCCCGAATCAACCGCGTTGGCGCGGGCACTCAAGCAGGCTGGATTCAGCTTTGTTGGACCTACAACCTGCTATGCGCTTATGCAGGCAACCGGGCTTGTCGACGACCGCGTGAAGGGTTCCTCACCGCTCCTTCCGCAGGTAGATTGAAAGCCATGACTAAAAAAATTGCAGTAGTAACCGGTGCGTCCAGTGGAATTGGTAAGGCAACCGCTGTGGCGCTTGCCGCAGATGGGTGGCATGTTGTTGCCGCAGCTCGTCGCGTGGACCGGCTGGAAGAACTAGTAGAAGCTATTAGTGCCACTGGTGGCAGCGCGGAAGCCATTGAACTTGATGTCACGCGTGAGGATTCCGTGGTTGGTTTTGCCAGCCGTGTCCCACACTGTGATCTGCTGGTGAACAATGCTGGTGGTGCCAAAGGGCTGGATTCTGTTGCGGATGCTGATCTTGACGATTGGCAGTGGATGTATGACACCAACGTGCTCGGGACGTTGCGGGTAACCAAGGCATTGTTGGACAAGCTCATCGCATCAGGCGACGGGCAGATAATCAATATTGCGTCGATTGCCGCGCATGTTCCGTACGTGGGCGGTGCCGGGTACAACGCCGCCAAGCACGGAGTTGCTGCCATGACCAGGGTGTTGCGCCTTGAACAGGTTGGGCAGCCACTGCGTATTTGTGAGATTGACCCTGGCCGAGTGAAAACGGAGGAGTTTTCGCTTGTGCGATTCGGCGGTGACGCTGAGCGCGCTGACAAAGTCTACGAAGGCCATCTCAACCTCACCGCCGAGGATATTGCTGAGGCGGTGCGGTGGGTGGCGGCGCTGCCGTCCCACATGAACATCGACAGGATGCAGATTATGCCCCGTGATCAGGTATAGGCACTATTCATTTTCATGTCCCTAGTTACGTTTGGTGCATTGTTATCAGCGTGGTTTGCGGCTCTTGCCAGCCCCGGTCCTGACATTTCAGTGGTGTTTGAAGTGGGATTCATATGATGGAACCGACAATCTCAAATCCACAGTGAGGTGTACGCATGGAGCAACAGCCGGATCATGAATCCTTGGAACGCCTTATTCGAATATCGCGAACTTCCCTGGAAACAGCAACGATTACGAACGTTGGCTCGTTTAACGTTGAGGCATTGATGGTGAGTTTTCTTGAAGATGAAGACTCGCTGCACACACTCGCCTGGGAGGGGTTAGCCCCAGGTCGTTCATGGGACTTTGAGATTCCTAGTGATTGCATTGGTGATGAGCAGGTGAAAATAGGGGTGTCCTATTCCGTTATCGTCCCGAACCCACGTGTGATCCGCGACATGGTCATCTGAGCGTCGATGAAGCATGTTCCTGGATTTGCGCTGCCTGCGCATCCATCAACTTTCTCTCTCAAAACCACCCCCGGTAGGTCATCAACTCGCCGAAATGCATACAGTGGACAGGGAATTTGTTTATCCAGCCATGAAAGGAACAATCATGATCGTCACCACCACCTACAATGTCGAGGGACGGCAGATCTCAGAGTACATCCGCGTTGTTGCTGGTGAAACTGTTTCTGGTATCAACATGTTCAGGGACCTCGCCGCCGGCTTCCGCAACATCGTTGGCGGCCGCAGCCAAGCCTATGAGGAAGAAATGATCAACGCTCGTGAGAATGCGCTGGCGGAGATGGTGCAGCGCGCCATCGAATTGGGGGCTGAAGGTGTCGTTGGCGTTGATATTGACTATGTCACCATGGGTTCGGATAACGGCATGATGATGGTCTCTGCAACGGGGACTGCTGTACGTTTCGCTCCAGCGTACTGATTGTGATGTAGGTGGGTGGTGCGATTCTTCGCATCACCACGGGGGTACAGCATAGACTGCTAGTCATGCAACCTTTCGACGTCTCGATTCGCGATGAGACTATTAAACTTGGGCAGTTCATTAAGCTGGCGAATCTGGTGGAAACCGGTGGACAGGCGAAGGATGCTATCGCGGACGGCCAGGTGACCGTGAACGGTGTGGTGGATACACGCCGCGGTAAGACGTTGCGCGAGGGGGATGTGGTGGGGTTCGGTGGTCAATCTGCTCGGGTGGTGCGTGCCACTGCCGAGGAGTTGGATTATTTTGATGAAGCTACCGCCGATGATGATTTTGACCCTGAAAAGTGGAGGAATATGTAATGCCTGCTTTTATGGCTGAGGGTGGCATGCCCTACTGGATTGACTTGATGACCTCGGACGTTCGTAAGTCCTCGCATTTTTATGGCGAGCTTTTAGGGCTGGGACTTTGAGGAATTGTATGTGGGGTACCGCGTGGCGCGCGTGCAGGGGCTTCCGGTAGCAGCGATCGTCGATAAGCCTGAGGATTCGCCGCTTCCTGATACGTGGGTGACGTACTTTCTGGCGGATGATATTGAGGCGCTTGTGCAGCGTGTGAAGGACTTGGGTGGGCGTGTACTTGCGGAGCCAACGGATGTGAATTTGGGTCGGATGGCACTGTTGGTGGATACTTCCGGCGGGTTGTTTGGGGCGATTGAGCCGTATTCGGAGGAGGCGTTCATCGCGGCGGGCGAACCGGGGACTCCGGTGTGGCACGAGCTGACCTGCACGAATCATTATGAGGAAGCTGCGGAGTTTTACCGAGATTTGTTCGATTGGGTGACGCGGTCCACGGAGGCTGGGGGTTTCAGGTACACAACTGCGCTTGTCGACGGCGCGCCGTTCGCCGGTATCTGGGACGCGCAGGGGAGGTTTCCGCGTGAGGTTCCATCGTTCTGGCAGTCGTATGTGGGTGTGAAGAATGTGGATGAGGCCGTGTCGAAGGCAGAGAAGCTGGGCGGTGAGGGTTGTGCGCGAGCCGTGGGAGTCGGAGTTTGGACGCATGGCGGTTGTGGCGGATTCCACAGGCGCGACTGTAACCATCGCTGAGGTTGATGAGCCGGTTGTGGAGGGGCATGAATCCGATCCGCTGGAGGGCATCGACCTGAGCCAGTACGGTCTTTAGGTAGCACCAAATCTAGCCAAAAACCCGTCAGCACCTGCACTTCTGCAGCAACACATCGTTTTACGTAGAATATCTCTTGTGATACCCCAGGTCAGAGGGTATTGCTCAAGAGTTGGAAGGATATTGCGCACGTGAAACGGATGCTAGCTAAACATGTGATGGCAGGGGTGGTTGCGGCCTCCCTTGCTACGGGAATGACCCCGGCGTTTGCCGCGGAAAACGTCAACACGTTGGACACCGTCATTTCTGATATGACCAAGGAAAACGACAAAGTCCTCGCCTACAACGGTGAGGTGGGGAAACGCTTCTACGGACCGGGAACCCTCGTGATGGGTACCAACCCGCATGGCGATCAAACACCGGGCTATTACAAGAAAGCCCTGGTGCACCCCGATTTCAAAGATGCTGATGCCTGGAACGCCATGGTGCCGTGGCTGGAAATCTTCACGGCACGCGAAAACCAAGCACGCAACACCAGTGTGGAAATGAGCAACATTAAGCTCTATGTGCTGCGGAAATCCACCGGTAAGTGGCAGGAAGTAAGCGACACGGCTGTTGATGGTAAAGACTTTCCCAAGCATGGGGCCAGTGGCGATGTTCTGACCCCTGATCTACACCCTGAAGGTGACAATAAGGTTGTGACACCCGCCAGTGACATAAACCGTATGTTCCACGGTTGGGGTAGTGAAACAGATACAAGGGAACTGGCTGAGGGTTTTCCCACCACGGATATTAAGGCTGTTTTCGCCACGGTTAACGCCAGGTTGGTGAAGAAAGATGATAAAGGCACAGATGACAGGATAAGTCGGAGTACCATTTGCAAATGGGGACTGATTACTATCCTGACAAAGGCGTTCGTACCGAAGATGAACGCATCCTGATGAAGGGTGAAGATGGGAAGCCAATGCGCAATAAGGAAGGAAAGCCTATTGGCACCTACTTCCCAGGCGTGGGCGTCAGCCGCGCAAAGCGCGTGACCAATGACTGGCAGGCATTTAACTTCGTCACCATCTGGGACGAGGAAGGCAAGATCACGCAGGATGACAACAATGGTATTTCCATCAAGGAACGTGCCATCTCTGTTGATGAACTCCGCAAAAACCCACCGCCATTGAACTAGTTGGCTAGTTTAAGCGTCGGCCACGGTGAACCGTGTGCCGACGTGCTGGGGGTTTTCCACCTCATCAATCATGGCCACAGCGAAGTTTTCGGCCGATACGGCACCACCGACGGGGGAATCTGTGCCAAGAGTGATGTTGCCGGTGCGTTCACCGGGTGCGATAGCGGGGGAGGGGGAAAGCATGGTCCAGGTGAGATCTGAATTGCGGTATAGGTTCAGAATTTTCCACAAACGCCTGAGCCTCTGCCTTGTATTCCTCGGGGAATTCAGGGCTGTCTACCAGTAGCGAGCCATCTTCACGTTGGAGTGAGCCAGCACCGCCGACAATGAGTACACGACCTTTGACGCCACGATCAATCAGCTTCTTGTGGGCATTAACCAGTGGTTGAGTTGAGCCTCCTGTGCGATCGGGGGAGACGGCGATGATGGTGACATCGGTCTCGGGGGCTTCGATGAGTTTGGCGACGGTATCCGTGTCTCCCAGTTCGACGGCGGTAGCGCGGGCGGCACCATCAACTGGCTTGCCTGAGCGGCTAGCAGCTGTGACGGTGTGTCCGCGTCGGACTGCTTCGTTGACAATGCGGGACCCGACCATGCCGGTACTGCCGATAACGAGGATGTTGCTCATTGTTTTCTCCTTGTGGTGTGAGCCTGTGTTGGTCGTACGGTTCACACCCTAACCATAAAACTTACTTCTGGAAAGTAGGTACTTTATGGTAAGTTCACTTACCAGAAGGTAGTAAGCCAGCTCTGAGGAGTTACATATTATGCAGGATGTGGCGGAAAACATATGGGATCCCTTTGCTCGGGGTTGCCCATCCCGGGATGTGTTGACCAAGATTGGCGATCGCTGGACGGTACTGGTTATTAACGCCCTTGCCCAAGGACCACTGAGATATTCTGAGCTGCACCATCGTGTGGACGGCATTTCTCAGAAAATGCTTTCCCAAACACTGAAAGGACTCACTCACGATGGTTTGGTAGCGCGGCAGGTTTATCCCGAAATTCCGCCACGAGTGGAATATGAACTCACGGCTGCCGGGCTTTCCCTGCTTGAACCGCTTCAGATGCTTGTTAATTGGGCAATTGCCCATATGGATGACATTGTTGCGGCCCGAAAACGTGCGGAAAAATAGTAGACTAGATTTGAACGTGAACTCTAATTATTTTTGCACATGCAAGTAGGAGGAAGCAGGAATATGACATACCCACCATATCCGCAGCAGCCAGGTGGCGATGGCTACCAACATCCCGAAAATGACCATGGCGGCTATGCTAACCCCCAGTATCAACAGCAGCAGTATTCGGGTATGCCAGACCCTGGTGGAACTGCCAATGGAACCGGAAACTTGACTTTGGTGGAGCCATCAGCTTTGGGTTCAAGGCCGTGTTCCGGCAGCCTGGATTCTGGATTGGCATGACTCTGCTGATGGGGGTGCTTATTGCTCTTATTGGAATAGTCGTGGCCATCATCGTTCCGGGGCCAGTATACGATGTGTCAAATCCAGACGCAGCCCCGACGGTGAGTAGTACGTTACAGCGAAATATTCCGTCGATTATCGGTGGTGTATTGGGCGTTTTCGGGATTAATGCTGCGCTGAAATATATCGATAAAGGATCGGTGTCAGTTTCTGAGGCATTCCAAAATCCCCAGTTTGGTGTTGTTTTTGCAATTCAGATCGTTGCTGGCTTGCTGGGGCTAGGATTGTCACTGGGAGCATTAAGCTCTTCTGCTTTTTTGGCGGTGGCTGTGGCTATTAGTATAGGTTCATTTTTTCTTACGCCATTCTTTATGTTCCTGTACCCTTGCCTTCTCGATGGTCGCGGCTCGATTACTGAATGTCTGTCGTTGAGTATTAACTATGGTCGCCGCCACTATTTGATACTTTTGGGCTTCAGTATTGTGATGGGACTCATCTCTGTTGCTGGTTTCCTCCCCTGTGGGTTGGGCCTGATTGTCGTCATGCCAGCAATATTTCTCATGTATGCCACCGCCTATCGCCAGATCAGCGGTGGCTTGGTGCGCAACCTCTAAAACTCTAAAGCCACGCACGTTCGCACACCGTTAGGCCGAGCGTAGAAACTCTGCCGCACCCTGAATGCGTTGACGCGCCACTGCTGGGGTCAGTACATGGTGTTCCGCCATGTACTCCCGCACAGTGGCGCGTTTTTCTGCATCTTCCCAACGTGTAGCCACGTCATCACGAATGCCGTGCTGGATCATTGTCGCAGGCCAGGATCCTGTTGCTGAGGCAATAAATGCATCGGGGGCATACACGGGTCGCGTGAGCAGCAGGGCGTCGATAAGCGGGGCGAGAGAGCAGGCATCCGCCGCTGATTCCGCTGTGCCCCATGCCGTGACGTGCTGTGCCCCCTGCGCGCGGGCGTACTCGATGGCGGAGGCGGCTTTACTGGGGTCGGAGACGTCGATGATGGTGGTGCCGGAGAGGTTTGCTGCGGCGGCGACCTCGGGGCACCAGGCATTATCCAGCGCGAAAGCAGACAAGCCGGGACTCAGGGACACCGCCCAGCGTTGGCGGTCGTTCGGCCGCTGTGGAATGAACATCACCGCAGCTAATTCGGGCAGTTCCTGCACCTCAACGCCCTGAGTGAAAGCCACACCCGGCATGGTGTGATCCACCGCAGCCCCCAGCATGAGCATGGCGGCGTGGGTGAGTCGATCGGGTAGGCGGGCGAGCCAGGCGTCTTTATCCGCAGGTGCGGTGGGCATGGGATGGTGCTCGTGGATGTACCAGCTCAGCTGCTCAAGCTGCTCGGCCTCCGAGAGGTTGCGGTCCTGGCCGCCAACGTGAAAGTCGCGGCCCGTGGAATCGTCATGCACAACATCATTCATGGCGGGCTACCAGATGGTCACTCGATCGTTGGGGGCAATCCATGTTCCGCTTTCGGGGTCAACATCAAAGGCATCGTAGAATTCCGCGACGTTGGCGGCGATGATGTTGCAGCGGAACTCGGCGGGGGAGTGCGGGTCCACCGCTAGGTACTGCGTGGCCAGTTCTGGACGGATCTTGGTGCGCCAGATGCGTGCCCAGGAGAGGAAGAGGCGTTGGAGGCCGTTGTATTCCACATCCTGCATGGAAGGGTCGGACCCGGCAATGTCCACCGTCATGCGTTCGGTGGTGGAGAAGTCTTTGCCGTGGTCAGCCAGGTATCGTTTGTACGCCACCACGGCAATACCTAAACCGCCAAGGTCGCCAATATTTTCACCTAGGGTGAACTTGCCGTTTACACCCTTGGAATCCGTGTCAGCGAGCACTGCGGGAACTTTGCCATCGAACTGTGTGACAAGTTTCCGGTGAGTTCTTCAAAGGCTGTGCGGTCCTTGTCAGACCACCAGGAGTTGAGGTTGCCATCGCCGTCGTACTGGCTGCCTTGGTCATCAAATCCGTGGCCAATTTCGTGGCCAATCACCGCGCCGATAGCGCCGAAGTTAGTGGCTGCATCGGCATCGGGGGAATAGAACGGAGGGCGGAGGATGGCTGCGGGGAAGGTCACGTCGTTGAGCACGGGATGGTAGAACGCATTAACGGTTTGCGGGGTGGTCACCCATTCGTCGCGATCTACTGGTTTGCCCAGTTTCTCCAGCTCATAATCGTGCGTAAACGCGGACCCTGCGCGGGCGTTAGCCACCAGGGAAGCACCAGAGGGGTTGAAGGACAGTCCTTCAAAGCTGCGCCACACCTCTGGGTAACCGATTTTCGCACGGAATTTAGACAGTTTGACCAGCGCTTTTTCTCGGGTTTCCTCCGTCATCCACGGCAGCGCGGAAATGCGCTCTTTGTAGGCGGCGAGTAGGTAATCCACCAGCTCCAGCATGTGGGCTTTATATTCAGGGGCGAAATGCCGGGCTACGAACTCTTGGCCGATTTCTTCACCCACATGATTTTCCGCCAAGCCTACGCCGCGTTTCCAGCGTTCCCGCTGCTCGGTCGCGCCGGACAGTTTCGTGCCATAAAAATCAAAGTTCGTGCGGGAAATGTCGTCGGTGAGCAGCCCGGCGTGGTTGAGCAGGATGTGCCAGGTGGCCCAGAGTTTCCAGTCCCCAAGGCGATCCTCGGTGAACAGTCTGTCCAGGTGCTGGACGAAGGAGGGCATCATGTTGATGAGTTTCAGCTCTGGCACGCCGCTGGCCAGGAGGATGCTGCGTACCGTCTCAGGCAGGTCGGCGAAGTCAGTGGGGTTGAAGGTTTTCAGGCTGTCGCGGGAGTCCACCACGTCCCAGTGTCCTGCGGCTATGTCTTTTTCTAGCTCGACGATGCGGCGGGCGGCGTCGACGGGGGTGACGCCACCGAGTTGTTCATCATCAAGGAATGCCAGCATGGTGGCGATGTGGTGTTCATAGTCTGCGAGGGTGTCCGCGTGGTCGGGGTCGCGATAATATGCCTCGTCGGGGAGGCCCAACCCGGACTGCGCTAGGTAGAGGACGTTGTTGTCGCCGTCGGAGTCTTTGGTTACGTAGAAGCCTAGGGGAGAACCCACACCGGTGCGGTCGAGTGCCCCTAGTGCGGGCAGGAAATCAGTGATGGTTGGGACGTCGATAAGCGCGAAGTCTTCGGCGAGGGGTGCGGTGCCGGCGGAGTTGATGGCATCGGTGTCCATGAAGGATTGGTAAAGGGTTCCGGCAAGCCCGGTGCTCTCTTCAACGATGGCGCGGACGTCGGCTTCGGCGGTGTCGCGGAGGGCGTGGAAGGTGCCGTCAACGCCACGGTCGTCGGGGATGGTGTGGGTGTCGAGCCAGGGGCCATTTACTAGTCGGTAAAGATCGTGCATGTGCCCACTGTAGCGCCCATGGCTGTAAGGCGCGTCACGTGTTCCTACACCCGTGTGACAACTGTTACGTGTGTGAAAACTGTTGTATGTGTGAAAAATGAGGTACGTTGGTCCGCATGGACTTAAGCACTACCCACACACAAGAATCAGGCCGTCGACTCCGAAGCCGCGGTGTCACGGTGGCCATTATGATGGCCATCACGCTCGCCTTCAGCGTCATTTCCGTGCCCAAAGCCACGGCCTTCGATGACGCCAACCCCGTTTCCGGCGTTGACGTCGCAGACTGGCAGCATCCTGATGGATCCGACATTGACTGGAAATCCGTGGAAGCTGACGGTCAAAAATTTGCCTTTATCAAGGCAACCGAAGGTCAGGGATACACCAACCCCTACTTCGAGGACGACGTCAAACAGGCCAAGGAAGCAGGTTGCGTGTGGGTAGCTACCACTTCGCGCGCCCCGGCGAAAGCGCAGCTCTCCAGGCTGCGAACTACGCCAACACCATCCGCACCATGCCGCAACCCTCCCTACCACCCGTGTTGGACATTGAAAGCGACGACGGCGTAGGCCCAGAAGAGGTGCAGCGTTGGGTGAAGGAATTTGTCACTGAAGTTGAAGCGCTCACCGGTCGCACCCCCATGATTTACACCTATCGCTACTTCTGGTCAGAGCAAATGGGCGACACCACCGACTTCAAAGACTATCCGCTGTGGCTCGCCGCCTACCAGGACGAAGTACCCACCGAACTGCCCGGTGGCTGGGAGTACATGACCTTCTGGCAGCGTAGCGATAGTGGCAATGTCAATGGCATCACCGGCAACACCGATATGAACCTGTTCAACGGCAGCGAAGCCGAGCTTGACTCCCTGGGCACCGGCAATCAGGTCAAACTCGGCAAGGTTCTGACCCCCAACTTTAAGGCTAGCGACGCCCTCGGATCCTCCAACCTCGGAGCACTCTCCCGAAACAACGGTGAAATCGTCGGAATCATCCTCGCGCTCGCCCTTGGTGCTGTCTCCATTGGCGCGCTTAACGACGCCGCGAGCAGCGCCGGGTTCGACGCCGGTGGTACGAAAACACTCGCTGGTGAAGTGCAGAAACAAATCGACAACAAGACACTTCCCGTTGACGATCTCAAGCGCATGGCCGACAAGAACGAATACAGCATTGGTGACCTCATCATTCTGCTGAGTAACGCCAGCAAATAGTCGCGCTGTTTAAATTTGCTTAAGTTCAAAAAACGTGGCGGGGCCCGCCGGTGGTTTTCGATCAAAGCTTCGTAGTGGATGACTTTTATGAAAGCCCCAGGCAGGGCCCCGTCGTCATGCGCGGCGCTTAGCGGGAGACCTACCCCCATTTGGTTGGGGTTTGGATACGGTGCGCGTGTCGCTGGTGGGCGAGGCGTCGATAAGCTGGACTGTGCTGCGGAGGGGGTGATGCGACGGAGTAGCGGTCGCGCTGGTGCTCATCTGTAGGGGGTGGAAAATTCCTGAGAAGCTAGCGTTTTTGCGGCATCAAAACGCACATCTGCTGTGGTTGTGGCGTGGGGGTGATAAACGCGGGGCATGGGCGGCTTGGGTGGCAGATGTGATGTTTCTAATTGGTCACAATTGCCGAGGTGTCTACATGTAGCGTTTGTTATGACGTAGGGTTGGTGGCAGCTCTGATAAGTACGTAAGATCACGCAACTTTTGCCAGGTATATGGCACTAGTTGCCTCAGCACAAGGCGAGGTTTTATAACAATGAGGATTTGATTTTTCATGCATATCAGCAATTTCCGTACGCCGACCCAACGTCGGCACCGTGCTATTGTGTCGGCGCTGGTCACAGCAGCCGCACTTGCCATTGCCCCCAACGCTGTAGCGAATGCTCAAGGGGTAGCGGTCAACCCAAACCCGATTCCAGGAATTGATGTTGCCAGTTACCAGCATCCCAACGATAAGAATGAGGATATTGATTGGAAAGCTGTTCATGGCAGCGGTCAAAAGTTTGCCCTGATCAAAGCGACTGAATCGGATTCCTACGAAAACCCCCACTGGAAATACGATGTTGACCAGGCAAGGGCCGCTGGAATGAAAGTTGGGACCTATCACTTTGCTCGGGTGAAGCAAAGTGCAAAGGCCCAAGCTGACGCTTATGCCAAGGTTGTGAAGACTGTCGGTGATGATTCACTCCCACCTGTGCTGGACCTTGAAGTTGCCACTGACAACGCTCAAGATAAAAGCCCACTAGATGCTGCGGGCGTGCAGCGTTGGGTGAAGGAATTTACCACCGAACTGGAAAAGCAAACCGGTCGCCCAACGATGATCTACACCTACCGCTACTTCTGGCTTGAGGCGATGGGAGATTCCCAAGACTACAAGGATCATCCGCTGTGGTTCGCGTCCTACACTGATGTTCCTAAGCCGCTTCCCGGTGGCTGGAAGCACATGGTCATTTGGCAAAAAGGTCAAGAAAACATCAACGGTATCAAGGGCGATGTTGATATCAACGTGTTCAATGGTACCGAGGATGAACTTAATTCCTTTGCATCATCAGGCAAACCCAAAGAGCAGCCAAAGCCTAAGGAACAGCCAAAAGACAAGGATGCTCCCAAAGATAACAAGGACTCCAAAGATAAGGACGCTTCTAAAGACAAAGACGCGACCAAAGACGATGCATCCAAGAACAAGGATACCTCTAAGGACGACAAGGCCACTACGTCTCAGAATGCGCCGAGTAAGCCGCAGGACAATCCGACGACACAGTCCAATGACTCCACCAGTACTAACCTGGCCCAAGATAAGCAGACAATTGGCCCATCAGGCTCTGTCGATATGTCCTCTGGAGGACTGTCCTCTGGAAACTCTTCCAGTACCCCCGGTAACCCAGCTCGTACCAAGGAATCTGGATCGTCTCACGCCTTTGGCTCCTCCAACCTTCAGGCAATGTCTAAAGGAAACAATGATCTGATCAAGGTTATCCTTGCCCTTGCGGAAGGCAAAGGTTCCTCAGACACGATTGCCCAGGCTGCAACCAGTGCCGGGTTCGATGAGGGTAGCTCACGATCCTTCGCTACTGAAGTGCAAACTCAGGTCGATCACAAGACCCTCCCAGTGAATGATTTGCGGCGCATGTCTGAAAGTGACCACTACGACATCGGCGATCTGACCATTCTGCTCAGGAACTTCAGTGACTAAGGGGGTAACAGCTATTGCTGTTTTTGCGTAATCCTGTTTAAATTTGCATAGGCTGTTTTGCTCACGGCAGGGCCCGACCTACGGTTTTCGTCCAAAGCTTCGTAGTGGATGATTTATACGAGAACCACACCATGGTCGGGTCCTTCTGATTGTGGTTGGGCGGATACATGGCGTTTTTGGGGCAGTGCGGTAGCCGACCAGTTACCTGACGCGTCCCAGCTCCCCCGCAAATACCGAGAAGAAACCCCCCGGAGTCCTTGCCATCAGACAAGAGTTCCGGGGGTTTCTCAGTCAACCAGTCGAAGCCAAGTTTTTAGTCGTTGATCTTCATGCGACCAGGGGTCCATAGTCCAGATCGGTGGATTTCCTGGTAGTCGATGATCGCCTCGGTGGGTGCGACTCCCCGGGAGTTCGTACGCAGGTGGTAGCGCTCAATGGAACCCCAGTCACGTCCCCAGTCATTCCGCAGATAGCTGGGCACCTCGATGGAGGAGTTGATTGCCTCAGCAACGCCGAGCGCGCCACCGCCGTTGTAGTCCTGCCATGGGGACAGCGTGACTTTGCCAGGGTGATCGGGCGCGATGCGGTACTCAGGGATTTCGGTGACACCAGCGTAGTGATCGAATGTGCGCTGGCAGGGGAACTGCAGAGCAACCGACCAGTCCAGTAACCCTGGGTTACTGGATCCGATGACGGTGTTCAGAGATTCCAGGGTGGGTACCCGCGGCGGGGTAAACGCTAGCCATTGCTCCGGGTTGAGGCTGGTGTCGGATGCCACGACACGCACCACGTTAGCGTTGGCCGGGATCTGGTCCATGGGAACACGCAGGTTGCGCCAGGACGGGGCGGGTCCAATGTCGAGCGGTTCGATGCTGCCAGTGTCAGTGACAGTTCCGTCAGGTTGGCGAACACCGTATTCGACGGCAAGTTCCTGTCCGTCTTGGTGCACGCCGCTAATGTCATGGTGTTCGATGCGTCCGGCAGCGGAAACCACCAACAGCGGTGCGTTCTCGTTGCGTTCAGGCAGCTGGTACCAGGCGGTGGTCACTTCGGCGGGGAACTGCGGGCCGTCGGTGTAGGAGCCCAAGACGGGGACCTTGGTGTAATCCAGGCCGAAGGGGAGACGCGCGCGGGAACCGTTGACACCAACGTCACCACGCACACCACCAGAGGTGCCGGTGGACTGTCCGGCGGCGTCACCACTGGAGGTGTCATCGTCGGTGGAACCTGCGATGGATCCAGCTGCTTCCCCGCCCGAGTCGACACCTTCAGCAGAGATGGAGGTGGGCACGTTGTTGGCATCGAAGCCGCGGTTATCGCCAATTTCTAGGGATGATCCTAGTGGTGTTCCGTCAGCAGGGGTGAGGAAGGATTCGTTGGAGTTGGTTTCCAGCATGGCGTCATTGGCCAAGGCGCAGGTATTACCAGTCAGCGCACGCAGGTTGCCAAGCCCCACTGAATAGGCGGGGTACTGCGTGACAAAGCCTTTGGTCAACGACAGCAGGGAGAACACCACCACAACAGCCGAAACCACGGCAATGGGGGCGGCGGCAACACCAGCGAATTTCATTTGGTTGCGTTGACGTTTGGCGTTGAGTTGCTGCACCGTTCCTTCGGTTTCGGCGCGGGCGGTCTGGACGTCGCCAGCAAAAGACTGGATGGCGGCCGCCAGCAGCACAAGCAGTGCGATAACTAGCATTACCGTGGATGCTTCAATGTGCCGGTATTGGATGGATTTATCAAACCAGGGGATGCCAAAGCTTGAAATGTACCACCAGCCGTTGGTGCCGGACAGAGAGAAGGCCAGCACAAACAGGATCACACCGATGAAAAGCGTGCGGTTACGTGCGGACCGCATGGCCATGTGTGACACGGCCACCGCAGCGAGCGCTGCCAGCGCGGCACCAATACCCGCGTACACACCGAAGTGGTGAGTCCACTTGGTGGGGGTGAACATCATGAAGAACATGGTGCCGAAGAACACCATCATCAACCGGTTCGACGGGCCTGCGTCGGATCCCGGCACGCTGCGGTTGCGCAGCACAGAAGCCAACACCAACCCCAGGCACAGCAGCATCATCAGCACAGCAAAACGGCGGGTAAACGAGCCGTCCACCGTCTGTTGCATCAGGGTTTGGTAGCGAGCCCATTCCTGGTACCACGACAAAGCCGGTCCAATGGCGGACCGCACGCGTGTAGATTCGCGCACCGTGGCCAAGGTTTGATCACCAAACACCGCCAGCAAAATAGCCGTTCCCGATGCCAGGAATGGTGCCGTCATGGCCAGCACACCCTCAATTTTCGCGCCTCTCGATGCCTCGGGGCCAGCATCCAGCAGCGGCAACCTGCGGTACACAATCTTGATCAAGCTAGACAATGCCGCAAGCAGCGCCGCGACAGCCATCAAACCAGTCGGGCCGGCGCCCAAGGACACCGTTGCAATGATGACGCCTACAGCAGCGGGCAGCAGTCGACGTGTCGCAATGGCGCGCTCCATGCACACCCACGTCAACAGCGCGCCCAACGCAATCACAGGCTCCGGGCGCAGGCCATTGTTGTAGACCATCCAGAAGCCCAGGAATGAAAACGCCGCCGTCCAATGCGCCACCTTGCGCGCATTAATCTTCTCACCCATGCGTGGCAGCACCTCACGGGAAATCACCCACCACGTCAAAATGCCAGCGACAAACTCCGTAATCGCATCCACACAGAGGCTGTGGAGACGTGAGTTAATAAGGCCAGCAAGTCATAATACGGCGAACCAAACGGGGCTTCAGACACGCCGAACCAGCGGTAATAGTTCGCCATGTAGGTGGCATGATCGGCCACGCGGGCCATGGTCAGCAGGTAACCATCGTCGGAGGTGTTTGCGCCAATGATGTACCAGTAAACCAAGACGACAATCACAATGGCGTCCAACAGCCGAGGCCGGAACCATCCGTCGGGCAGCACTTTCCTGTGGCCTTGGCCATCCAGGCGATCCATCCGCTTCAACGCCCACAGTGACGCCACCAGCATGATCAGACCGCCATACATGCTCATGTACTTCCAGATACTGGGTGACGATGTAAACCGTGAGTTAATTTCCACCTGAACGTTGAGCCCGGCGTCGATAAGCGATGCCGTGTTGGCCGGTGTGTTGGCGAGTTCAGTGTAAATACCCGTCAGCTGCGGGCGCTCGTCCCCCTTCAACTCGCCGCGATACTCCTCACCGCTGCTATCCCGTGCGCCGGGGATGCTCGCGACAGTGGATTCTTCGGTGGAGGAAATCTGCAGCACAGCGCCAGGTGGCAGGGCGTTGATTTGCTCGCGGTTCAGCTCCAGCGGAACCTTGTTACGTACCACAACATCCAAGCCCGACTCGGAGTAGCGGACAAACAGGCCACGGGTGGTGGCGTCTTTACTGTCTGCGGGGAGGGTGGACAACACCATCGATTGGTCAGGATTCATGTCCTGCAACGACTGCAGGGGTATCGACGCCTCGATCGACTGCGGCGCGTAGGAAATCAACGGTGCCGTAATACTGTTCAGCTGATTCTGCTGCGGCCAACTAAACGACGACTGTGTTTGGTTCACCGGCATGAACGGGGTGAGCACAAACAACACGAAGCCGAGAAGACCACTCACAATGGCCAGTCGCTTCACCCACCGGGGCGCGGTTTCTGACGGTTTTTCTGGCATTGGTTCTGACACAGTGCCATATTTTACGTTAGCTGCCATGATTTATACGGGTCACCACCACAAAAGGACCCACCTGGGTCACGTTCCAATGTTCAGGATTATTTAAGAAAACCGCTGGATTAAACCACACACCGCGGAACCGCACATTCGGGTTATTCGGATAAATATCCTCCGCGATGTCGTACATCCAGCCCTTGGACTTATCATCAACGTCACCAGTGAAAATGAAAACATCCGGAGAGCGCCACTGCTTGCCCGACTCATCCAAGGATTCCCGGAACCTGCGGGGATCGGCAAGCGATGTCCAGGACTGCGTTGCCCACTCTTCAATCACATGGTTACGCATGGAAAACTCGCCTAGTGGATTAGCATAATGGCTGGTAAAAGACTGGAAACCATGATACGGGTAGAACGCCATAAAGTTGCGTTCATCCGTCAACACCACTGTTTCCCGTGGAACATACCCATCTTTCTGGATCACGCGATCAATCTCTGCATAATGGGCGCCAGAATCCGCAGGGAAACGGTCAGCGCGTTCGCCATTGCCGTCCGTGTCTGTATAGGCCAAATCAATCGCGTCATGATTACGGTTCGAAATTGTCTGTGCATAGCTCAAACCGCCAAAACCCAGCAGAATCACCATCACCAACGTCACCGTGCGACCACGACTTCGACCCACCAGGCGCGGATACAAGCGGGCAACCCCCACGAGGCGAATCTCCGCCAAGGCCAGCACGCCAGCTGTTGCCAACTGCATGGCAATCAGCGCGTCCAAACGGAAACCAAGCAGGGTATTACCCGTCAACGTGGCAACCATCGAGGCCACAATCCAGCCGTAGAACACCACCAATGCCGCGCCCATGGCGCGCACATCACGATCCACAGCGCGAACCACCAAATACACCAAGCCGCACATGCACAGCGCACCGATGACGCTGAAAGACAACATGGGCATGGGGATCTGTGTGCCCTCATTGGGTAAATAGTGCATGGCGGTAGCACCCGATTGTGGCCTGCCGCGATACACCGCCATGACATAGGGGCCCCACACGATTGCCGCAACAGCAATGGAACCTACGCCAACCGTTAGCAGATGCAGCAGCGGCATCAGCGTGCGGTGTGCGCCCGCAGCCAACACCGCAGCCACGACTACTACGCTGAGGCAATGGCGGCCGTGTACAGCGTGTACATGGAGGCAGAAGCGCCAAGGAACAAAATTGCCCCAGCCATCGAATACACCGAACCACGAACGGCGCGTCCAGCCACGATCGTTGCGGCGGGAGTGCCCAGGGCGATAATCGCGGCGTAGGGCTCCTCCGCCGACATCACCAACACCACGCACACGTTTACCAAAGCAATGCCCGTAGCCACGGGAAGGCTGCCGCACAGCCGTTGCCATACTGGAACCAACATGCAGGCTGCGGCGGAAATCGACACCAGTGCCCATGGCTGGAACGCTTCCCAGCCGGGCAGCCCAATGAGGTTGGCAAAACGGCCGCCCAACCAGAACCAACCAGCTGGGTAGTAGGGTGGCATATCGATGTAACTCATGTCTTTGAGCTGCATCGAATCAGTCATACGTGTGAGGTATTCAGTGCGGAAGCCCTGGTCAACCGTCACACCGTCCAAATATAATTTGGTGGCAGCCAAGGGGATACCTATGGTGGTCACCACGAGGGCGGCAGGGGAGAGGTAGCACACCACATAGGTCAACCATGAGCGCCACCGTGGGCGCTTCCTAGTAGTGGCATCCGCATCTCGCGATGTTGTTGTACGGGCATCATCGGGGTTGCGGGACGTGTGGGCATCATGCGATTCCGATACGTCAGCTGCAGAGGTGTTGCCCGAATTGTGCTCGTCTCTCAGCCAGAAATACACCAGCACCATAGTCACAATCAGGACGGCAATCGTGCCAGCGTTACCCACGGCGCGCGATACGTAGGAACCGCCAAACGCAGGTAAATGGGTTTGTTTCAACACAAACCAACACAACAAAGTAAAAAGACCCCCGCCGAAAGCGGCGGCAACAATGCCCAGCGTGGTCCAGCCACGGCTCACAATGTCTGTTTCATACGCCTCATGCCGACCTCGGTCCGGGCCTGAAGTGGAGGCCAGCTTCGCCTCATGGCCACGTGATGAGCCAGAGGCGCTGGTAGCTGTATGTGTCATAGCGTCCAGTGTTCCATATTCGCAGTGCTTAACTGTAGATACCGCCGGTGCGGATGTCCCCCGCTCCCCCTGTTGCAAGGAAGCGTAAAAGGGCCGACCAGCCTAAACAAACAGTCTAAACTAGTTGACCCTTTAACTTTAGGATCAGCCTTACGTCCCCAAGGAGGGTTTTAGAAAGGCAGCTTGCGGAAAATCGGACGCGGGATGTGCTGCAGCACTGCCATCACATACTGGAAGGCCGGGTGAACCCAAATGATGTCTTTACGGTCCAAGACGGCCCTGAATACGGCCTCAGCTACCTGCTGGCGGTCCACCGTCAAGGGAGCCTCTTTCACGTCGGCGCTCATCTTTGTGCGTACCTGACCTGGGCGAACCACAAGGACGTGGGCACCACTGCCGCGCAGTGCTTCGCCCAGCTGGGTGTAGAAACCATCGAAACCGGCTTTGGTGGAGCCGTACATGAAGTTCGAGCGGCGTACCTTCACACCAGCAACAGATGACAAAGCGACGATGGTGCCGTGGCCTTGCTCTTTGAACTTCTGCCCCAGCAGCACGCCCACAGACACGGCACCGGTGTAGTTGATCTGCGCGCTTTCAACAGCCTTTTCCTGGTTTTGCCACAGTTCTTCGGCGTCCCCGAGGGTGCCGAAGGCAACGACGGCAAGATCAACATCGCCGTTGGCAAAGGCGGCGTCAATGACCTCAGGGTGTGAATCGGTATCGGCGGCGTCGAAGTCGATAACCTCAACGGCGCTGGCACCTGCCTGCTCTACCTGGCGTACTGCGGCGTCGAGACGCGGGGAATCGAGGCGGGCGGCGAGGGTGACACGGGCGGGGCCGTGGCTGAGAAATTCCTGGACAATGGCGAGTCCAATGTCGGAGGTCCCGCCAAGAAGCAGAATGTTTTGGGCTTTACCCACAGCGTTCAGCATGTTTTTAAGTCCTTTACTTAGTGCAGTTCCAGGCGGCGCGACATGTCAGATGCGAAAACGCCGTTCGGGTCGATGGCATTGCGGGTCTTCAGCCAGCCTTCCATGCCGGGGTACATAGCGTGGAAGTCCTCTGCAGAGGTGCGGGATTCTTTGGCCAGGTACAGGCGGCCGCCGAACTCCATGACGCGACGATCTAGGTCGTCCAGGAACTCGCCAAGACCAGCCTTAATGGGGAAGTCCACACACACATTCCAACCGGGCATCGGGTAGGACAAGGGAGCGCGGTTGCCCTCGCCGAACAGCTTAAACACGTTCAGAGCGGAGTAGTGACCGGAGCGCTGGATGTCGCGGATAATCTCCTTGAACGGCTCCACGGCCTCGCGGGGAACAACAAACTGGTACTGCAGGAAGCCGCGGGAACCGTAGCCGCGGTTCCACTCGCCAATCAGGTCCAGCGGCTGGTAGAACTGCGTGAGGTTCTGCACCTTGTTCTTATAGGTGCCGGATTTCAGCCACCACAGCTCACCAATGGCGATCATGCTGAGCTTGTTCATGGTGAACGAGGGGAAAATATCTGGAACGGTGACTAGCTGCGGGGCGTTGAACTTCAGCGGGTCTTTTGCCAGCTTCGGGTTGAGTTCTTCCAGCTGGGCGAGGGTGGCCAGGGAGCCGCGGGAAATGGCGGAGCGTCCCAGTTTCGGTTCGGGGGAGATTGCATCGAACCATGCGGACGAGTAGGTGTAGTTCTTTTCAGACCCGTCAGAGTGGAACTCGATGGTCTCATCCAGGGAGCTGGTGAGGTCGCCATCGGCAATGAAGTAAGCGGTTTCGGTGCGGGTCATCTTGATGCGGGCGCGCACAATGATGCCGGTCAGTCCCATGCCGCCGACGGTGGCCCAGAACAATTCGCCCTTAGGGTCGTCGGGGGTGCCTTCCGGTTCGAGGTGGAGAATCCGGCCATCGGCGACCAGCAGATCCATGGAGACCACATGATCGCCGAAGGAACCCGCTGAGTGGTGGTTCTTGCCGTGAATATCCGGCCCGATGGCGCCACCAATGGTCACCTGGCGGGTGCCCGGCAGCACCGGAACCCACAGGCCGTAGGGGAGGGCAGCTTTCATCAGCTGGTCGAGGGTGACGCCGCCTTCTACATCAACAATGGCGGTTTCTGGGTCAATGGAGTGGATGCGGTTAAATGGCTGCATATCCACCACCAGGCCACCGGCGTTTTGGGCGCAGTCGCCGTAGGAACGGCCCATGCCACGTGCGATGACGCCGCGGCGAAGGTGTTCAGGTTTGGAATCGTTCTGCTCTGCAACAAGGCGAACCGCCTCGCAGATGGTCTCCAAGTCGGGGGTGGAAAGAACCTCGGCTGTGGAGGGGGCGGTGCGGCCCCAACCGGTCAAAGATTTGGCTTCTGTGTTGAGGGCTCCGAAGGCACCGCTCGAAGCAACGGTGCTGGACGCGCCCTTATCGCTCGTCATCGCTTTACCAGGCTACTCCCGATTTCGATGCTTAGCCTGGAGTTACACGCCCATGTTTGTTTCCAGACGTTTCGCTTGGGGTAGGGGATGGGGAAGCGCTGCGTGACGACGCCGCGTCCATCACGGTAAAAGGGCACGTTAAGCGTGGTATTCCTGCTGTAGCTGGCGGTTTTAGGAAAGCCTTATATGTGTGATAATTCCCACGTTCCGAATGTGTGGGTTTATGGTGGTTTTATGTCCGTACGCGAGTGTGCTGATGATTGCTTTTGGGCAGGTAGTGGGGCAGGTAGTAGTAGGTATCACAGATCCATGAGGTCGCGGATCTCCTGCGGCAGTTCCTCCTGTGAGGTGATTTCGGGTCCGTCGTAGTTGTCTAAAATCTCGTAGACGCGCACCCGATCCTTGCTGTCCAGCATGGGGATTTCCTGCGCCATCATGAGGGTCATGGCCGGGCTCATGGGGGTGGTGGTCTTGTCCGCTGCAATGTGGGAGGCGGGTTCTTTCTTTTTAAACAGGCCAAACATGCCCTCTAGGGTACCCCCGTGTCTGTCTTCTCAAGTACTGTGTGGTTCATGAGCACAGAGACCCATGACACATATGCCGGTAACAACGCCCTGTTGGATGACACCCTGCTTAACGACACCCTGCCGTCCCGCATTACCCAGGCCGTCGGTGCCGGACTGTTTATGGCCGTACCAGACTATGTTGACTCGCGGCCGTTGCGCTGGCTGGTCCGCGGAGGTATCGCCGCGGGAACGGTTGGTTTGGTGGCCTACTTTAACTCCATTGACGATGACCCCAACAACGATCCAGCCATCATTATGGATCGCGTCAAGCAGCGCGTTGGTGACCTTGGTTTTGGGGATGGCCCTGAGTCTGATGATGTGATTGGTGATTTTGATTCCCCACTGAAAACCTGGGGGATTCTCGGCGCTGGTGCCATTGGCGTGGCCACTGTGCTGAAAGTTAACGGGGCAGTTAACAAGGTCCTCGCTGGAGGACTGCGCAAGGTTGGTGTTGGTCGCCCCCACACCGCACTCGGCGTGCTCACTGGTTCAGCAGTGTTTGCCTTGAGTGGTCGGGAGCGTTAAATGTACCCCACGGTGTCCGTGGTTGATGTCACCTCCGCTGAGGGGGCCAATGGTGCTCCCGACGGTGAGCAACTCGTCGTTTGGCACGTGCAGACCGCCCCTGATGCTGCGGCGGATGCGCTCAGCGGTGCCTGGATTTGGTGACGGTACGGGCCACAGCATCGCACAGGCGGCTGATGTGGTGTCGGGTACCGTGATGCTGCCCACGCCAGGCGCCAGTGATCATGCGGTGCTGGAGCAGCTGGGCGTCGATAAGCGGATCAGCGTGGATGCTGTGATCAAAGCCATGGAGGCCGAGCTCAAGCGCTATAAGGCTGTGGCTACAGAGGCGAAGAAGAACAATCCACAGTTGACGCTTCCGCGTTTTGAAGCAATCCGTACGCCGGACCTGGATGACATTACTGCGGGTTTTCATGGCGAACCGGAGGCGCGTGATGCGTGGGCCTATGCCACGGCGGTGGCTGAACTGGTGGAGCAGTGGAACGCAATAGAATCGCAACGCAAAACCCGCAAATACCTGCAGGAAGAGTTCGGGGCGGATGTTCGGCCGCTGCCTGTGGCCCCCTGAAGCATGATATGTCACTACGCTGGGAACCATGTCCACCTCATTGGCACAAGGCGACGCGTTGGCGGAAGTGATCACTTTCCCCACGACGCGCAGGAAGCCGCGCACCCTAATTTTCCGCGCGGCAGTCGATCAGGCAGACGTGCATCGTCACCTCGGCATCAATGATTCGCTTCCGCTGACGGAGCTTCACCGCGTCCTGTCCATCAGCTTCGGGTTGAGCGAGGAGCAAACCCCGTGGTCGTTCCACAGTGATGATGCGGCCGTGGACGTGCAGGAGTGCGTTCATCAGTACCTGTCCGAGCCTGAGGACCAGCTACTGTACCGCTGGGGTTTATGGACTATCACACTTGAGACCATCGATTCCTACGTGCGGGACGCCGGCACACCTGATGCTTTGTGTATTGGTGGTTCCGGCGCGCTTGGCCACGACACCTTCAATGTTGCGGAGATAAACGCGCAGCTCACCGGCGAAGCCACGATTGAGGCGGTGCTTGACTCTATTCGGGAACCGGTGCGGGACCTCATCGAGCGTTCCCAGCTTTACGACTTTGTCGCTCTGCTGCAAGCCATGGAACTGACCCGTCCGGCGGTGCTGGAGCCCTCGCTTGTCGACGCCCGCGACACCCTTCCCCTTGAACATGAGGCTGCGGCCCGCGACGCCTTCTGGTCCTGCGTCCTCGCCCTGTCTACGCTTGCCGACGCCGCCGTGGGCGGCAAGATCATTGAGGAAACGATGGCTGCCATAGGCTGGACCAACGATAATGGCGATCCCCTCAGCGCCACCCATATCCGCAGCATGTGCGCGCAGTCCCTGCATAAATTGGCCGAGCTGGGCGCTTATGGGACGCAGGCCCTCGCCCCCGTGGATCGTCTGGATATTTACCGCGCGCTACTCAGGGCGTGAGAAGCGTTCCCGCCAGCCCATGCGTTGCAGACGCAGCCACTCCACAAACCTTTGGGATCTTTGCGTTGAACTAGGAAGAACCAGCCGAAACGGGCGTATTCCTGGGGAATGAGTCGGCGCATACCGGGCTGGCTCATCAGGAAACCGCGATTGCGGTAGGTGAAGAAACGTTTGTTGGGATTGTCGGGGTATTGGGTGTGCATCCGCCCGCCAAGAATGGGTTTGAACTCGTCAGTCCCATCGGGATGCAGGTAGGCGGTGGAGAGGCAGGTGCCAAATTTCAGCCCAGAGCGGACGAGTCGACGATGGTATTCCACTTCATCGCCGCGAATGAAAAGCCGCAGATCAGGCACCCCAATGCGTTCCATGGCGTAGGCCGAAATGAGGGCACCATTGAACAGTGAGGCGATGCCTTCAAGGAGATCATCCTCCGGGTGGGCGGGGTCGATGAGTTCGTGGCGGTAGCGTCGCCATTCCACACCGCGCCGCAAGGGGAAGGCAAGACGGTCCGGGGTGTTGGCGTTGCATACGACAGGGGATACTTCCTCCAGCTGGTTGCGTTCCGCGCAACGCAGCAGTGTGGCCAGCACTTCAGGGCCTTCGGGGCTGCCATCATCGTCGGCGCACCACACGGCGTCGGCACCGAGGGCGAGGGCATGCAGGAATCCGTAGGCGAAACCTCCGGCACCTCCAAGGTTGCGTTTCGAGGGCAAGTAGACACCTTTATCTCCGGCGACCTCGACGAGCAGATTCCGGACAGTCGCCTCAGTGCCGTTATCCACAACAATGATCCAGTCCACGGGGTGGCTTTGGGATGCAACAACAGTGAGGGAGGTGCGGAGAAGATCGGCGCGGTTGTGGGTGACGATGACGGCGGCGATGGTCGAGTCGTGGTCAAGCGGCATGACTGCTATTGTCGCACAGGTGACAAGGCAGTGTGGCGTGGCCGGTGTGTTTAGTTTTATTCACGGTAAATGGATAATGCGTGCACGATATTGAACATAGGATAGGTGCTGAAATTGTGCCTGAAAGCAGGTATCGGTTCAGGTGAGGGGTGAAAAAGGGATGTGGTTAGGCCACAGAGAGACACCCCCAAAAGAAACCAAAGGGGCCCCCATTTAGATGAGTTTCATATGTTCAGATTTATGCTTTTGGGCATGAGATTTTACTTCTTTTCCGCATCTGCCCCTGCGGCCGCGCCTCGCGCGTCGGTCACGAGCCGTCGTGGATTCCTCCGCACCGCCAGTGCTGTTATTGCTGCAACAGCGCTGGTAGGAGGGTTGAGCGCTTGCGTTGTTGATAATTCTGATTCCAATAATTCTTCCTCCAAAAACAGCAGTGGCGATAAAGCTCTGACCGTGTTTGCCACCACGGGTTACATTGGCGATGCGGTGCATAATATTGCCCCCAATGCCGATGTGTCTGTGATGGTTGGACCGGGGGGAGATCCACACACCTACCAGCCCACAACCCAGGATTTGGCCAAGATTCAAGATTCGAGTGTGGTGTTGTGGACTGGACCCGACATGGAAACTCACATGGCGGATGAGCTAGAGGCCCAAAGCGACCGTCAATTTGCGGTATCATCGGCGATTCCCGAGCAGGATTTGTTGCCCTGGCAGGATCATGACGAGCACGGTCATGATCATGACCACGGCAAATACGATCCGCATATTTGGAACAGCACCACGAACTGGAAGTATGTGGTGGATGGTATTGCCAAGAAACTCGGCGAAGTGGATAGCGGCAACGCCGATACTTACAAGAAAAATGCCGAATCCTATAAACAGCAAATTGACGAGGCTGGTAATTATGTGCAAACGAAGATGACGGAGATCCCGCAGGATCGCCGCATTTTGGTCAGCGGGCATGATACTTTTAATTACTTTGGCAAGCAGTTCGGTCTTGACGTGAAGGCCACTGACTTGATCACTTCTGAGTCTGAACTCAGCGCGACTGAGCTCAATGAACTTGCTGATTTTATTGCCCAGCGGAAAGTGCCCACGATTTTCGGGGATAATTCTGCCAACCCGCAGGCCATTAATTCGCTGAAAGAGGCCGTGAAGTCCAAGGGCTGGGACGTGAATGTGTCAACGGATGAGCTTTATGCCGATTCACTCGGCGCTGAAGCCCCAACGGATACCTATGTAGGTGTGATGCGCTACAACGCTGACACGATTCACAAGGCTTTAGTTGATCCTGCCGCGACCCCCGCACCTGGAGCAGCGCCAGCCCCTGCTCCTGAGCGCGCTCCCGAGCAAGCCCCGGCTCCTGCCCCCTAAGCGCCTCTTGAGTAGTATGCCGCAGAAGAAAAAGAGTAAAAGTGCGCTTGCTGTTCGGGATTTGACGGTTAGCTATGGCTCAAATCGGGTGGTTGATGATGTCTCATTTCGAGTCCCGCAGGGGACTGTGATGGGGCTTATCGGCCCGAATGGTGCCGGAAAGTCAACGATCATTAAATCGGTGATTGACCTCATTCCCCTTGAGCGTGGTGATATCCGTTTTTTTGGCGAGCCGCTGTCGCGTAGCCGTCACCGGGTGGCTTATATGCCGCAGGCCGCCGATGTGGATTGGGATTACCCCATCACGGTTGAGCAGGTGGTGGCCATGGGCTTGTACCCTAAGCTGGGCTGGTTTCGCCGCATGTCGGCCGAGGAGAAACGCCTGGTGGCCGCCAATTTGGAGTATGTTGGCATTTCTGATCTGGCTAAGCGCCAGATTTCCGAATTGTCAGGTGGCCAGCGCCGTCGGGTGTTTATGGCCCGTATTTTGACACAGCAACCGGATTTGTATTTGCTGGATGAACCCTTCGCGGGTGTCGACGCCGCGAGTGAACAGGTGATCCGCGATGTTCTGGTTGAACTGCGGGATCAGGGCGCGACAATCCTGATTGTGCACCACAATTTGTCCACCGTTGCGTCGTTGTGCCAACACGTCACCATTGTGAATAAGCGCCTAGTTGCTTCCGGCCCGATTGATAAGGCGTTTACCAAAGAAAAAGTCAATGAGGCATTCGGGCTGGGGTTGGTGTGATGTCGTTCATTGACTTTCTTTCCGAGTTTTCCTACCAGCGCATCATCATCGGCACCACTCTCATCGGTGCTTGCGCCGGGGCGATGGGGGTGTTCCTGTATTTGCGCAGGCAGTCCCTGCTATCGGACGTCATCGGGTCCGCCGCCACCCCCGGCGTCATGGGCATCTTCCTGGCTGTGTCGCTGTCGCCACTGCTTTTCGACGCCCGCTCCATGCCGGTCATCACTATTGGTGCGCTGGTCACGGGGTTGCTGGCGGCGGTCCTGGCGAACCGCATCGCGGCCACCACGCGTATTGGCATCGACACGACTATGGCCGTGGTGATGTCGCTGTTTCTGGGCGGCGGCCTGGTGTTGCTGCAGGTCATTCAACGTAGTCGCATTCGGGGTAAAGGTGGCATGGAGGAGTTGATGTTTGGTAACTCTGCCACCCTCACCAACCTGGATGTGGGCACTATCGCGGTGGTGAGCATCGCCGTGGCTGTTGTGATGATCCTGCTGTGGCGGCCCTTTACCATGATGACCTTTGATCAGACACTCAGCCAGGTGTCTGGGCTGCCCCTACGGTGGCTATCACCACTGCTGTTGTCGCTGATTGTACTGGCCGTGGTGATCGGCGTGAAAGCGGTGGGCTTGATCCTCATGATCGCGTTTGCGGTGTTCCCACCCGCCGCAGCCAGGCAATGGTCCAAGACGGTACTTCAGATGGTGCTGTTCTCGGCGGGTATTGGTGGTGTCGCGTCGGTGGTGGGCACCTACATTTCTGTCGCTGTGGGCAAGGTGCCCACCGGGCCGGTGATTGTCCTAGTCCTCACCGCTTTCGTGGGTGTGTCCCTGGTAGCGGCTCCTCGGCGTAGTGGCGTGAGGGGAGGGGCACGCGCATGAGTTTTGCCATTTCGGTTGCCTTGTTGGCGGCTGTTGTTGCAGTGACCTGTGCGCTGCCGGGAACGGTGCTGGTGCTGCGTCGACAAGCGATGATGAGTGACGCGATGGCCCACGCGGTGCTTCCGGGCATTGCGGTGGCGGCGTTGTGGTCGGATTCGCCAACCTCGCCGTGGCTGATTGTCGGTGCGACGTTGGGCGGCGTGGTGCTGGTGGCGGGCACGGAATGGCTGCGTGGCCTGGGGCGCTTTACCGAGGATAGTGCCGTTGGCCTGGTGTTTCCCGCGTTTTTTGCTGTGGGTGTGATTATCATTTCCACGCGCGTGCGGCATTCGCCGATTTCTGAGCATTCGGTGTTGATGGGCGATCTGAACATCGCAGCCCTGTCGCACTGGATTGTGGGCAATATCGACCTGGGACCGGTGGATGCGTGGATTGTGGGTTCGGTGGGCCTAGTGACGGGGATTGCGTTGTTTATCGCCCGCCGTCCGCTGTCGATTTCCGCATTTGATCCCGTGTTTGGGCGGTCGATTGGACTGCGCACGAGGCTGCTGCACTACGTGATTATGACGCTGGTCTCGCTCACGGTTGTGGTGGCATTTCACGCCGCCGGTGCGGTGCTGGTGGTGGCACTGATGGTGGTTCCTGCCGCGACGGCGCTGCTGTTTACCCGTTCGCTGGGTTCAACGGTGCTGGTGGCCGTGGTGGTGGCACTGGTGGGGTCGCAGCTGGGTTTCTGGCTGGCCTACCTTATCGACGCCGCGACCTCACCCATGATGGCGCTGCTAGATGGTGTTATTTTTCTCGCCGTGTGGTTGGTTACCCGGTTGCGGGCGCGGGCATAGCGGGTCAGTCCTCTGCCCAGATTTTTTCCAGCACGTGCCAGTGGTCGGGGGTCATCATGCTGGCGGGGGTCACGGAGACGGAGTTTGCGCCTGCCTTGGCCACGGCCTGCAGGCTCGTCTCTAGGTCGCGGGGGCTGACGGTCTGGTTGTCGGGGGCCCAGAGTCCGCTAGACATGGTGAAGTTCTCGGAGAATGACTTTTTCAGCTCTTTCGTCACTTCGCCACCGTATGTGGGGGGGTTTATTCTCAAGGCCGAAGTAGTTCCACACCACAATACGATCAACGGATTCGAGAAGCATCTTGTAGTTGTGCCCAGATTCGGTGCGGTCGCCTTCAGCGTCGTCCCAAGGGGCACGAACGTTGACATCAAGCTGGGTATCGTCATGGCGGCGCGCTTCGGCTTTGACCTTAGACAACAGCGATGCCAGGGCTTTTGATCTCCACTGCCCGATGGAGGCGTGGGATTCGTTGATGCTGCCGTCGTTGCGTCGCGGCCAGTCTTTGGCGCCTGTGGTGGTGCAGTAGGATTTCAAATCGTCCTCGCCAAACGTGGCGTTGTCGAACATGAGCTCAGTGAGGGCAATGCGGTGTGGTGTGTGTAGCGGGTACACAGCTCTCCCACAAGATTGACCAGGCGCTCTGCCACCGCGCCCTCAGTGAGTGCCGTCACGCTTGCGAACTCGCTGGATTTTTTGCCAGACGGCGTGGTGCCCGCGAGGTTGGCCTGCTGGCTGATCCAATTGGGAAGCATGGCGTCGATAGTCAGCGTGAGCTGGTAGTCCTTTGGAAGGAACTTCCCCAGCTTATCCAATGCCTCCGCAACATAATCGGTACCGCTTTCCTGTACCATGTTGGCACTGATTTCTGGAACAGCGGACCATTCGAACGCTAGCCAGTCGGTGCGGCCCACGGCCAGGCTGATGGCATTCACATGGGCTTTTTGCAGGTTAGGGCCGTAGTCGGCCCAGCGTGGTGTGGCGGTAACCAGATCCTCAAAACCGAAGTTCATCGAACGTTCTTCGGGAACAACCTTCTTTGCCGCGCAACCTCCCAAGACTGTTGCCGCGGCCGCAGTGGTTGCAGCAATCATGAACTGACGACGGTTCAGCATCCTGCCTCCAGACTCCATAAAGCTAGTTTTGCTTAGCTAAATCCCTCTCAGTCACTTTAGCGTTCGGAACCTATGTCCGCGCGCCGAGGGCTGTCGCGAGAACGGAAGCAGGTAGGGTACCGCCGCGTGCAAACCCCATGAGCGACGTCGCGAGTCTGGCGAGAGGTACTGCTGATGCAGTGGTTTGGTGGCTATCTGGGGCTTGCCATAATGGGCCGTATGGTACTACCGATACAGCGACGCACACGAATCGATTCCCTTGATGTTGTGCGAGGGATCGCCGTCTGCGGCATTGCCTTTGTGAACATCGAGCCCATCGTGCGCTTTGACAGTTGGGCAGAAAATGCTGTCAGCCACTTCCTTAACCTTTTTGTGCAGCAGCGTTTCTTCCCGATATTTTCGCTGCTCTTCGGCATCGGTTTCGGCATGATGTGGTCCCGTGCCCGCGAACGCTCTCAACGTCCCCGTCTGGTGTTGCTTCGCAGGATTTTGTTTCTGCTTGCGTTGGGTATTCCACATGCGATGGTGAACTCGGGCGAGGCGTTGCTGCCCTACGCCACTGTGGCACTAGTGATCCTCCTGCCCGCAACGTGGATCCCACAGCGGTGGCTTGTGCCTGTGACTGCCGGCCTTGGTGCTCTTTCACTAGTTGGTCTTTTGGCTATTGGTGGGGGAAGCGTCATGATCGTTCCATCGCTGCTGCTTCTTGGCTTTGCCTACGCCGTGTCCGGCGAGGTTGAGCACTGTGAAGATGATTTCCGGGTGTTTGTTTTTGCTTGCGCAGTGCTTCTGCCTGCGGTTATTGGGTGCCTGTATTGGCAGCTCCATCCGAGTAGCCCCGAGATGGCACTACAGGCAGAATCGGTAGCAGGTACTGTATTGGCCGCCTTCTATATTGCGGTGATCATGCTGCTCATGCACACCCCGGCGCGGCGCGTATTGACGGCCGTGTTTGCTCCGTTGGGACGCATGGCCTTGACGAACTATGTGTCCGCCACCCTGGTGTTTTACATGGTGAAGTGGTGGGGGAAGGGCGCGCTTGGCTTGACGGATGGCACTCTGCGTGACTGGCAAATATTGATGTTAGTGGTGGCGGTTATGCTGATTGTGCAGTCCATCGTGTCGGCATTGTGGCTGCGGTGCTTCAAGCAAGGGCCGCTAGAACAATTATGGCGCTGGGCGACCTGGGGGCAGTGGGGTGTTACTTCGCAGACTGTGGCGAAAATTTCGGCGGCGTCCGGTCAAAGGGAGTAACACTGCGCATGAAAATTTGCTTATCGCCAAGCTCAAAAAACGCCGAATTTCGTGCTTGGAGATAAGCAAATTTTGCAGCTACTCTTCTTCGCCTTTGTCGCGTTTTTCCATGCGTTTCATCAGGCGACGAACGTGGTCGGCGGCACCTTTGCCTTCGTAGGCTTCCACAATGTCATCAACGGTGCCCACTTGGTGGAGGGTGCCGTGGTCAACCCAGATTGCGGTGTCGCAGAGCTGGGCTAGGAAGTCATTGGAGTGTGAGGCGAAGACGAGGATGCCGGAGCGTTTCACCAGTTCTTGGAGTCGGCTTCGGGCTTTGGCCATGAAGGCGGCATCAACGGCACCGAGTCCTTCATCAAGAAGGAGGATTTCGGGTTCGATGGAGGTGACCACACCGAGGGCGAGGCGGATGCGCATGCCGGTTGAGTAGGTGCGCAGCGGCATGGAGAGGTATTCGCCGAGCTCGGAGAATTCGGCGATTTCGTCCATTTTGGCTTTCATCTGTTTGCGGCTTTGTCCGAGGAAAAGCCCGCGGATGATGATGTTTTCGTAGCCGGAGATTTCCGGGTCCATGCCCACACCGAGGTCGAAGACGGGGGCGACGCGCCCGCGAATGTCGGCGGACCCACGAGTGGGTTCGTAGATGCCGGAAAGCAGGCGCAATAGGGTGGATTTGCCTGCTCCATTGTGGCCGACGAGGCCAACGCGGTCGCCTTCGCGAAGGTGGAGGTTGATGTCTTTGAGGGCTTCGACCACCACGACGTTGTCGGAGTTGCGGCCGATGGCCCCGCCTGCTGCGCCGAGGAAGGCTTTTTTCATGGAGCGCGATTTTGCGTCGAAGATGGGGAAGTCGACGCAGGCGTTGTAGGTATCGATGGAAACCATGGTGTTGTGTTCTCCTATGAGCCTAAACCCAGTAGCTGACGCGGAATCGCCATTGTTTCATGGCGAAGAGGGCGAGGAGTAGCCCGGCAATGGTGAACCCGATGACAACCCACCAGTGGTAGGTCGGCAGTGGCGCTCCGATGAGGGGGGATCGGAAGACTTCCATGTAGTGGTAGAGGGGGTTGAGTTGGGCGATACGTGCTCGCGATGCGACGTCGCCGCCTTGAGCGGTGAGGATGTCGGTCATCCAGACGATGGGGGTGACGTAGAACAACAGCTGGATGAGGGAGTCGAGGAGTGGGGCGACATCGCGATAGCGAGTAGCGATGATACCGAAGAACATGGACACCCACACGCCGTTGATGACCAGGAGTGCGAGTCCGGGGATGGCGAGGAGAAGGTGCCAGCCAAGGGGGCGGGGGAATACGAACATGAGGACGACCCAGATCACCATGTTGTGTGCGAGGAAGAGCGTGTGTTTCCACACGAGGCGGTAGACGTGGACCGACAGTGCCGAGGGCAGCTGCTTAATTAAACCTTCATTATCAATAAAAATTTCAGACCCTTCCTTAATGGAGCCTGAGATAAAGTTCCACATAATTAACCCCACCGTAACGTGCGGTAGAAACTTCTCTACTGGTACCTTAAAAAGGACCGAGTAAAGCAAGCCCAAAGTGGCCGCCATAACACCCGTTGCGATGGTGATCCACAATGGTCCTAGCATTGACCTGCGGTAACGCTGTTTAATGTCTTGCCAACCCAGTTGTAGCCACAGCTCATGCTGCAGGAAACCGCGTACAAGGTCGGACCATGCGGCACGAAAGTTCGAGACTGGGAAGTGTGAGTTTCAGAGGCATCAACCTGCGTGATACGTGCGAAGGTTTCCTGAGACTCTTTGGGAACTGCTTTATCTGACACAACCACAACCCTAGCTGCCCGGGTGCGTGAAGCGGGATAAGCGGGCATACTAACAACAGGGAAACTTTTTTGATGAGGAGTGACGCCATGGTTTTTGACGTGGCCCGAGTGCGTGGGCTCTACGTCTCGTTGAGTGACGGTTGGACCTACCTCAACGCGCAAGAGAACGCCCAAGTTCCAGAGAAGGTATCGACGGGCGTGGCCATGGCTTTTCGTACTGCGGCATCAATAGCGATGCTGGAACCGGCCACCGGTTCGCATTCAAAATCGCAGCTGGTTGGCCAGCAGCTGGGAATTTCGCAAGTGGAGGCGGCGCGTCGAGCCATTGCCGACCTTGTTGGGGCTACCCCTGAGCGGGTGGTGCTCGGGCCAAATAAGCAGATGCTTATGCGTTCGCTTGCCGACGCCCTGCGCCCCATCCTCCGCCCCAACACCTCCGTTGTGCTCTGCCGCAGCGACGAACCCACCACCACGCAACACTTCCAAAACTTTGACGCCTCCGTGATGTGGGCCGAACCAGACCTCGGCACCGGCGAACTGCCGGCATGGCAATTCAGCAGACTGGTGTCCGGTTCGACGCGGCTTGTGGTGCTTCCCGCTGCTCACCGTCTCGTGGGCACAATCACACCCATCTCTGAGATTTCCGATACCGTCCACTCAGCTTCCCGCGCCTGGGTGCTTGTCGACGCCTCGGCTATCGCACCGTATCGCAGCATCGACATGGAGATCATGGGCGCGGACATCATCGCTGTGGAATGCGCCCCTCTTGGCGGGCCCCAAATCGCCGCCTTGGCGTTCCGCGACACCACCATGTTCCCGCGTCTCGCAGCCGTCAATCCCCTCGCACCCCATGATTCCGCCCAAAAGCTAGAACTCGGTGCCCTGCCGATTGGTTTGCTCGGGGGAGTGGCCCCCGCCATTGAGCACCTTGCCGGCCTGGATGAATACGCACGCGGAACCCGCCGCACTCGACTGACCAGCAGCTTCGCGGATCTGGCACACTACCATTACTTCCTCACGCACCACCTCGTGGAATCCCTACACGGGTTGGGCAATGTGCACCTACTGGGCATTAGTGGCGAGGCTGCCGGACTAGGTGTCACCGCTATCGACCGTGTCCCCCGAGTCACTTTCCTGGTTCCTGGGGTCTCTGCGGAAACGGTTCAGCAACGGCTCATGGCCAATGGAATCGTCACCAGCGTGAGTCCTCATGACCCCCTCCTCGAAGCCATGGGGGCCGGTGAGGCTGGCGGATCAGTCACCGTGGGACTCTCCCCCTTCAACACCACCCACGACATCGACCAGCTCACCCGCGCACTGGCATCCCTGGCCTAAGCCACCTCCAAGATCACCTTGCCCGTGACCGCGCCGGAACCGAGCAGTTCATGTGCGCGGGCGGCGTCGGTAAGCGGGATGGTGGCGTGGATGCGGTGAGTGATGCGGCCGTCGGCAAGCATGGGCCACACGTATCCACCGTTGAGGACACCACACGAGCCTTATCGTCGAGCGCCCGTGCGCGCAGAGCCGTCGCAGAAACCGTGCCGCGCTTGGTGAGCAGGCGGGCGATATTCAGCTCGCCCTTCACCCCGCCCTGCATGCCAATGATCACCATGTGGCCGTCCATGGCTAATGCGCGCACATTCTTGTCTAGATACTTCGCGCCCATGATGTCCAAAATCACGTCGGCCTTGTTCTTCATGACCTCCGCGAAATCCTCATCCCGATAATTGATCAGAATGTCCGCACCCAACTCCTTGCAGGTCTGAAGCTTCTCCGGCGAACCCGCCGTCACCGCCACCGTGCAACCCAGGGCCTTGCCCAGCTGAATAGCGAACGTGCCAATGCCGCCCGCGCCACCGTGAACCAGCAGCGTCTGGCCCTCATGCAGGCCCGCCAACATCACCAGATTCGACCAGACCGTACACGCCACCTCCACAATGCTCGCAGCCTCCGCGAAGGAATACCCCTCCGGCAACGGCATGAGCTGGCCCTGCGGCACCGCCACGTACTCCGCGTAGCCCCCGCCTGCCAACAAACATGCCACTTGATCGCCACGCTTGTGGCTGGTGGTGCCTGGATCTACCACGGTGCCCGCGCACTCAAGGCCCATGATCTCGCTCGCGCCAGGAGGTGGGGGATAGTGACCGGCAGCCTGCAGGAGGTCGCCACGGTTCACGCCCGTCGCATGAACCTTCACTAGAGCCTCGCCGGGGGCCAGTTGAGGCATGGGTACCTCGGTGAGCGTCAGGGAGGTCTTGTCCTCTGGGTTGCTTAGCGTGATTGCTTTCATCGTGTCCGTCATGACATCGAGAGTAGGCCAAAATGGTGCGGAGTGGGGGTTATCCGCTACAATGCTGAGGGTGCTTGGCATGGATGTTTTTGATCCGTCGACTGAGCCTGGGAAGTATGGCAGAGCGGCCGAATGCACTCGCCTTGAAAGCGAGCGTCCCGTGAAACGGACCGGGGGTTCAAATCCCCTCTACTTCCGCACAAACACCCCTGGTAGCTAGCTGCCGGGGGTTGTGTTGTTTAACGTTTCCCACGCCGCCAGCAGCCGCTCCGTCTCCTCGGCTGTGGTCGCTGTGATGCGCAGCCCCTCCGGGAACGCCCGCACCAGCACGCCTGCATCGGCCAGGTGGGCGGCGATTTCCGGGGCGTCGTCACGCGGCACCCACACGAAATTGGCTTGCGACGCCACGCCACCCACCGCCGCAGCGATACGCGCCCGCTCCGCAACAACCTCGTCGGTGTGTTCCAGCAGGGCGTCCGCGGCCGCGAGCGACGCCAGCGCACCTGCCTGCGCCACAGCATTCACCCCGAACGGCAGCGCAACCTTGTTCAGGGCGTCAATAACCTCCGTATTCGCGCTAAACGCGTAGCCCACACGGGCCCCTGCCAGCCCATACGCCTTAGAGAACGTGCGCAGGCCCACCAGGTTCGGAAACGCCTGAAGGTACTCGGTGGACAACGGCGTATCGACGTCGCGGATGTACTCCACGTACGCCTCGTCAAGCGCCACCAACACCTGCGGCGGAACCGCCCGCATGAACTCCTCAAACTCCGCCCGCGTCATGGTCGTGCCTGTGGGATTATTCGGATTGCACACAAACATCAGTCGCGTGCGGTCGGTGATGGCGTCCAGCATTGCGGGGAGGTCGTGGTGATGGTCCTTGGTGAGTGGAACCGGCACAGGGGTGGCCCCGACGACCTGGGCGAAAATCGGGTATGCCTCAAAACTCCGCCACGCAAACACCACCTCATCCCCATCGGTGCAGCTGATCTGGACAAGTTGCTGGCACAACGCCGACGACCCACACCCCACTGCGACATTCTCAAGACCAGGAAGCGAAAGCGCGCTGGCCAATGCCTGCCTGAGCTCCGTGACACCCATATCCGGGTAGCGATTCACAGTCGCGGCCGCATCGGCCATTGCCTGCACTGCCTGAGGCAGCGGCGGATGCGTGGATTCATTACTGGATAGCTTCAGCGCATCAGGCATGCGCGCGCCGGGAACATAAGCGGGAATGGAGTTAAGGTCAGGTCGAATCATAGGCGCCATAATACCGCGTGAACAGTGCTTTTGGTGGCTGCAGGTGTGGGAAGGTAGTATTGCGAATGGTTTCTTTTGAAGCCGCTGGAGGCGTGCCAGAGCGGCCGAATGGGGCTCACTGCTAATGAGTTGTCCTCTTAACGGAGGACCGGAGGTTCAAATCCTCTCGCCTCCGCCACCCTCACAGGGTTAACTGAATATGCGCCCGTAGCTCAACGGATAGAGCATCTGACTACGGATCAGAAGGTTGGGGGTTCGAATCCCTCCGGGCGCACCACAATCCCGGTTTCACGCTTGCGGCGTGGTCGGGATTTTTGCTTTGTTGTGAGCGCTGTACTCACCCCAAATATATGCTGCGTACAGCCCATTTGCCAGGGGGAGGGGTGCAGTGTAGTGTTATTTTTCGTTGCACACCAGCAAAACTGCGCCCGTAGCTCAACGGATAGAGCATCTGACTACGGATCAGAAGGTTGGGGGTTCGAATCCCTCCGGGCGCACCACTTACATAATGCTCAACGCGCTCAGCGTTGTGTAATCCTCATCGGAGGGGCGCGCAATAATCCATCGTGGGGGATGAAAATTCGGGTGTTCCCGAACAAGATGGGGGAATTCGTTCAGAACCTTGTCACTGGGGACGAGGTATATCGTATTGTCCTCACGGGCAAAAACAAGCATGTCGGTGGATGGCACACTTGTTTCGTCCATCGTTTCTGCGACGATGGCCGTGGAGATTACATCATCGTTTAACCCCCGAACTTCAAATGTGGCCAGGAAAACCTCGCTGTGCTCCTGCATTACACTTTGGATGGCCGAATGCAGCCGATGCTGAGCTTTAAGCTCCAGCATGCGCAGTTTCATACCCAGCTCAGTGTCGCGGGGAGGCAGCTTGACCACCCAGTGATCGTCCACAATCAGGTGTGGTACTGGGTGAATTCCATCGTGGGCATCAATAGCTGGGTTGAGTAGATCTAACAAGGCATCCCACTGGTCCGTTTCGGAATTCACCAGAAACAGTTGAGAGCGGCGCGCAGGGATAACCACCCAATAGGTGTCTGTTTGCGTCCACAGGTGGAAGAGCAAGGACTCCATGGTTTTGACGTCCGCGAACCAGGCTGCCTCGTTGCCGTCTGGGTTGTCCAGCACCAAGACATCTGGGCCTAGGCCAATTTCAGAGAACGTCATGTTCCCGGCCATGGTGCGCAGATTTTCAATTGCTTGGCTTTGAAACTGCAGGTCATCAAAGTGATCATGCTGCTCTGGCATCTGTGAATCGTTGATAATGCGCAATAGGTCAGGTTCATCAATGGCCAGACCAAGCCCAATAAAGTCAGTAAGCCACGCCACGACGCTGGGAGCAGCGTTGTCTGGTCTTGGTGCGAAATAATCCGCGCTGCGGACTAGTGGAACAACATCTTGGAGAGACAGCTGGTCAGAGGTCTTGCCGTTTGCTTTCATGACATCCAGGGTCCGGTGGATCCGGGCGATGCGATCCTCCTCTGACTCATCAGCCGTGAGCGGGTTAGCCATTTCGGGGTTGATTCCCGAGGACGTCCCGTCGTCAAAGAGCACGGTGATCAGCCCAAGTTTGTTGTCCTCCGACGGGCGTACATCTACCACCCGAGGATGTAGTCGCAGGATCCGCATCATGTCTTCTCTGCTCATGGTTCGATCCTACTGATGTCGGGTGAATATGTGAGGGCACCAGCTAGGAGTTAATCATCTTGAGGGTGGCATCAGCAACGATTTCTTGAGTTTGGTAGCTAAAACCATGACCTTCACCATCAATGGGTTTTAACGTTGCGGTGGTAAATGTCTTTGCTGCTCGCTCTGAATAAGAAATGGGCACGAGCTCGTCCGCTGCTCCGTGAAAAATGAGAACGTTGCCGCTGAACTTTGACATATGTTTGTAGATGTCCACGTTGTAGACGTCCGTAAAGTACCGTCGGCCAACAGTTAATCCCATCAGGTCGTAGGTGTTGGGAATGTCGGCTTCCGTGGGGAAGCGTTTATGGGCATCGTCAAACAGAGAAAAAGCCGGGTACAGAAGGACAATGCCCTGCACTCCTGCAGGGTGTTGGTTGGCGACCAGCGTGGTGACAACGCCACCCTGGCTAGCACCAATGAGGTAGATGCGTCTGGAGTCTACGTAGGTAAGTTTCTCCACCTCTTTTAGTGCATCTCGTAGATTTTGCACCTCTGTAAACACGGACATGTCGGTCATGTCGCCTTCACTTTGCCCAGGTACATACCCTGAACCTCCGGAGAAGTCGTAGCTGAATACGACTATTCCATGTTGAGCCAGAATGTCCTGCATGTGTGATTCCTGATCATGGTTTCCTCCAAAACCATGGCTCATGATTGCTACTGGCCGTTGTCCTGTAGCCTCAGGGATCCTTATTTTACCGTAAATACGGTTTCCGTCGCTCTGAAAACTGAGCTCTTCGGTTTTCACCGTGTACGTTTCTTCGGACGATGCGCTGGTTGATAGTCCGCCCGGCGAGGCGGTGGCATGTGAACCTTCATCTGATGACGAGCACGCACTGGTACCAAGCAAAATTCCGGTAGCTGCGAGCGGCAGCATCTGCAGAAAGGTTCTTCGTTGCATGTTATCTCCACCTGTTTCTCAGTGATAAGGGCTAGACAGTCGCTGTGGTTGGCAGCGACATCCGCGATATTTTCTTGAAACCCCGATGGAGAATCACGAAAAGAAAGATCACAGGGAAGCTGATGGTGTGCTTGAGCAGTGCTGCGGGGATTCATTGGATGTACAGGGCAGGCAGCCCTGTACGCTCCTGTGGCTAGCGCATTTCCGCGTTCCCATGCCCAGCTACCAGGTGTATTTTGCGATGTCTTCCCTGCGACGGGATGGTGTGCAACTGTGTAGCGTCATTGCGGAGGTGGCTACTTTGCCACCAATAAATACAGCTCGCCCTGTGGTCATATAGCCCTTTGTTTTGTGACGGTATATCTCTTCTGGGAATCTATGCCATTTTAACAAGCATCCTAGATTCCTGGAAGGTATTTTGAGTACTTTTCAGGGCCGTAGAACTTAATGACCACCACTGTCCACCCCCCGATCACCTCACTTAATCGTGTACCCCGTCACTGGCCCCTCGGTGTTGGGTTTCCAACCAAGTTCTGGTGCCACGTGTTCGGCGAAATTGCGCAGGATATTCAGGTTAAGCTCTACTCCTAGCTGGTTGGGGATGGTGAGCATGAGGGTGTCGGCGGACATGACTGCGGCGTCGTTACGCAGCTGTTCCACCAGCTTGTCGGGTTCGGCGGCGTAGGTGCGGCCGAAGGTGGAGACGAGGCCATCGATACGCCCTACTTGGTCCTGGCTGTGTGCCTGCGAGCCAAAAATCTGGTGATCGTGGTCGCTGACTAGTGGGAAGATGCTGCGGCTGACGGAGACACGCGGTGCGTTGTTGGCGTGCCCAGCATTTTTCCATGCTGCGCGGTAGCGTTCGATTTGCTCGGCTTGGAGGTCGGCAAATGCTTCGCCATTAGTTTCAGTGAGCAAAGTGGAACTCATCAGGTTCACGCCTTTTTCCGCTGCCCATTCAGCAGTGTCGCGGGTGCCTGCACCCCACCAGATGTGATCGCGAAGGCCGGGAGAATGGGGCAGAACCGGTAGTTTTATGCCGTCCCCGTAATAGGTGGGGTCGGCTGATACCATGCCTTTGCCTTCCACAGCATCAAGGAAACGGTCGAATTTTGCGCGAGCAATGTCGGCACCGCGCGGATCAGTGGATCCGGTGTAGCCGAATGCTTCCCAGCCGCGTTCGGCTTCTTCGGGGGGATCCCCGGGAGACGCCGAGGGCGACGCGGCCGTCGGCAATGTAGTCGAGTGCTGCAGCTTCTTCAGCGAGGTAGAGAGGGTTTTCGTAGCGCAGGTCGATCACGCCTGTACCCACTTCGATGCGCGTGGTGCGGGCGGCGATGGCGGAGAGCAGCGGCATGGGGGATGCCGCTTGGGTGGCAAAGTGGTGGACGCGGAAGTACGCGCCGTTGACGCCGATCTCGTCGGCACCGACTGCCAGGTCTATCGCCTCGTGGAGAACATCACGCGGTCCGGGGTGCTGGCCACGCGCCATGCTGTAGTGTCCGAAACTTAAAAATCCGAATGCCTTCATGTTTCCTACAACATTGTTGATGTGTCACCTATTCCCCGGCGCGCTCCCCGGCGCGCCCTTTGCTCTATGTCTGTTCAAAACACCTCAATCCGCGCGCCCACGTTTTCTGCCTGGATCAGCTGGCTCACCCAGTTGTCTGCGCCAGGGTGGAAGCGAATAACGGGGCGGGCGGACATGTCCGACCCAGGACCACTGTGCACAGAACCGCCGCTGGTAGAACCGCTCCGGGAGTTGGAGCGTGCTTCGTAGCGGATGCGGGAGCGGTACCCGGCGTCGACAAGCTCGCCAACGCTGGGTTTGTCGGCGTCAAGGTTGGCGCGGGCATCCTGAAGCAACGTCAGTGTTTCGTCTAGGGCGTCAAGCAGGGCGGCGTGGTTGGTTTCGCACATGGCGCGCACCAGGGACGGTGCCGAACCCGCCACGCGGGTGCCGTCGCGAAAACTGCCCGCAGCCAGGGACAACGCCAGAGTGCCGCCGTTGTCTCCGACGATGGCTAGGGCTTCCGCGAGGATGTGTGGGAGGTGGGAGATGCGGGCGACGGCGGCATCGTGGTGGTCCACCCGAGCGGGAATGACCTCTGCCCCCACTCGGGTGGCCATGTGCACCACATCAATCCATAGGTCAATCCAGCTTTGCGAAGGCCGCGTGTCCAGTGCGTGATCGAAGGTGACTACCCAGGCCGCGCCGTCGAAAAGCCCATTTTTCGACGCCCGCCACCCACTGTCAGCGGTACCGGCCATGGGGTGCCCGCCGACGTAGCGATCCTCCAGGCCGTGCTGTTTCACCAGCTCATACACTTTCCCTTTGACACTGACCACGTCGGTGAAACCGCAGGAAGGGGCGTATTCTTTGATGTCGTGAAGCAGCGCATCAATGGCGGGCATAGGGGTTGCCAGCACGATCAGCGCAAACTCCTCCTCGGCGCGGCGTAGCGCATCCTCTAGGGAATCTGTGACGTCGAATCCCTCAGCCCTTGCAGCGCGGGCGGCGGAGGGGGAGCGGTTGTAGCCAAAGCGGCATGTCCGCTGGTGGTGAGGTCGCGCAGCAGCGAACCCCCAATCAAGCCAAGGCCAAGAATACAAACCGGGCGGGAAATGTCAGTGGTGGTCACCTGACAAGTGTGGCACATTCCGACTACGGTTACTCCGTATGGAAACGAACAGCACACCAATGGGTGACCCCGCATCGGTTGCCCCCGGTGTCACGGATGCAGGTGCGACCTTAGACGGGACACGAACCTGACCTCTGCTTTGCCGTCACCGTCACCCGAAACGGCACCGACTGGACAGTCAACTCCCTGAAAAGCTGCTTCAGCCGCATCGACGACACCATCGAAGCTGTTCAGAGGCTTGGCTCGGAAAACCCCACCTTTGCCATGCTGTGCGTTGACGACGAGTACTTCATCATCGTCCGCCCCACCCCCTCCCGCGTCCACCTCCTGCTTTCCGACGCCACGATGGCCGTGGACGATAACCTCGCCTCCAGCGTCCTTGACGCCATGGGTGCCCAAACCCCCGAAATGACGGAGGAAGAACTCGACCGCCTCGATCCCTGGGCCGAAGGCGACCTGAGCATCCTTGCCGACCTGGGGCTCAGCGAACAAGTGATGTCCGTCATCTGCGATGACTCCGAACTTTGGGCCTCCGAACAACTGCTCCGCATCGCCGCTGAACTCGGGTTTGAATCTGAACTCTCCGCTGCCGCAGACCTGGACCTGGATTAACATGACCCTGCCGCGCGAAGCCGGACTTGTGCGCGACGAAGACTACATGCGCCGCGCACTTGAGGTTGCCCGCAGCACGCCGCGTGACGACGTCCCGGTGGGGGCCGTCATATATGGACCTGACGGGCAGGAACTTGGTTACGGCACCAATCGCCGCGAAGCTGACCAAGACCCCACCGCCCATGCCGAAATCCTGGCCATCCAAGCGGCCGTCCGTTCTTATGGGGACGGGTGGCGGCTCACCGACTGCACCCTTGCTGTCACCCTCGAACCTTGTGCGATGTGCGCCGGTGCGCTTGTTGGTGCGCGACTGGGGCGACTTATCTTCGGGGCGTACGAACCGAAAACAGGTGCGTGCGGATCGGCTTTTGACATAGTTCGTGACCCCTCTGTGCTGCATAAACTCGAAGTGCGGGGCGGAGTTCTCGAACGAGAATGTGCTGATCTCTTGAAAGTTTTCTTCAGCTCATTACGCTGGGGGCCATGAGTAACTTTGGAGACAAGATCCGCAAGCAAGGCGACGAACTGAAAGACAAATTCGACGACGCAGCCGACAGGTTCAAAGACTCAAACTTGGCGAACAGGTCAGCGAAGGCATGGACAAAGCTAAAGACAAAGCCGAAGAAGCTGCAGGTAAACTCAAGGACAAGTTCAACCGCGGGTAATACGCGTTCGGACGCTGATCAGTAAAATGTGCTAGTCTCGCTGGAAGTTCGCACAAGCGGATTTGTCCCCACTACATGTAAGGAGTGCACCATGGGTGATCTCGGAGACAAAGGCACAAGAATTTGGCGGAAAAGCCAAAGAAGGAATCGGCGAAGCCGTAGGCAACGACGACCTGGCCAACGAGGGCCGCGCCGACCAGGTGAAAGCAGAGGTCAAGGAAAAGCTCAGCGAAGCTGGGGACGCCGTCAAAGGTGCCGCCGACAAGGTTCTTGGGCACTTCAAAAAGGACGACTAGATAGCGGTTTATGCTGCTAGGTGTCGTTTTTTGAGTGCTTAGCAGCGGTGATTTGGCTTAGCCGCTACGCTCCGATACGCTGGTTGGCGGTGGCGTGTCCGAGCGGCCGAAGGTGCTCGCCTCGAAAGCGAGTGTTGGGTAATCCCCAACCGGGGGTTCAAATCCCCCCGCCACCGCCAATAACCCCCAGCTGAATGGCTGGGGGTTTCGTGTTTGCAACCCACCGTGGTTTTAATGATCTTTCAAAGATGCGCGGCGATACACCAGGTACGCCACCGGTCCAATAATGGGGAAGATGATTACAGCCAGTCCAGCCATTGCCTTTGCTGTGGAGGAGGCCTCGGATCGGGCGATAAGGATGATCACGCTTATAGTGAGAATGGCGGACGCGATGAATATCAGGCTCATGATCACGTCGTATGTAGTGGGGACGAGCGGATTCATGGGGGTGAGCATATGGTGTGATCTGCCGCATGGAGAGGCGACACGCCGCTACCATCGTTGACGAAACCAGCAACCATTAGTACACTCTCTATCGAACAAAATTTCCTATTGTGAGGGGTGTGTGCAATGCAGGGTAGTCCGCTGTTGTCTAGCAATGGTGTTAGAGGCACCTTCATGACCATCGTTACCGAAAGTTAGTGCGATGGCGAGGAAACACTTTGAGCTCACGGACTGCACGCAGCGGGTGGGGGACCGGGTGTTGCACCGCATTCGGGCGACGCGGGACTTGCCGCGCCACGGCGTCGATAAGGGCATGGTGGGTGGTTGGGTTGAGCATTCGACGTGCCTTGCGGGTGATGCGTGGGTGGATGACGACGCCCGCGTCTTCCGCAACGCCAAAGTCTATGGCCAGGCGCTGGCGGGGGAGGATGCGCTGATTGCTGACCAGGCGAAAGTCTACGGAGATGCTGTGGTGGTGGGGGATGCCCGCGTTATGGACCAGGCGAAAGTGCTGGGCAAGGTGGAACTGAGCGAGTGTGTGCAGGTGCGTGACTATGCGCGCATTCGTGGTGACACATGGATTGAAGATTTTGTGCAGTTCACGGGCGACATGGATTACAGCGGTGGCCCTGATCTGCAGGGGTTTAGGCCAGACATAACGCCACAGAACGAGCAGGATGATTACGTTCCGGGGGAGCCGTATTTCAGGCTTGTGGGTCATGCTCGAAAAATCGAGGGCGTGTTGATGAAGCGGGTGAAGGCGATACGGAACCTGCCGCACGCGGGTGTCGTCAAAGGCGATGTTGGTGGCTGGGTTGAGAAAGAAAGCAACCTGGCGGACGGTGCGTGGGTCGCCGATGATGCAAAAGTCTACGGTGATGCAGTTCTTGCGGGGGAAGTAGTCGTGTTTGAGCAGGCTAGGGTGTGTGACCGTGCTCGTGTAACCGGTCGCGCGAAGGTGTGGGGAAGTGCCGTCATTTGCGGTGACGCCCAGGTGAGGGGCGATGCGGTGGTGTGTGGTCAAGCGTACGTATGTGGAAAAGCGCAGGTTGGAAGCGATGATGAGAGGGCGTGCGTCTGCGACTGCGCGCGCGTGGCCGGTAGGGCGCAGGGTGCTCAATTGCGCTCGCGTTTATGGCAATGCGGAGGTGACGGGGAGCGCGGTTGTTTCGTCGTTTGCTCGGGTGTTTAGCGATGCACGGGTGCGTGCGCGGGCGAAAGTGCAGGATCGCGCTCGAATTTTCGGCACCACCATACTCGCTGGGGCGGTACGTGTCGGCGGCAATGCGGAAATATGTGCTGATGTGACGCTGACTGACACAAAAAACGTAACCACTATCGGCGACTATCTTGAGCCGTTCTATGAAAGTGTAACGCTGATACACACAGGTGACGGACCCGATGATCACCTGCTCCGGGTGGGACTGTGGCAAGGGACCGTGGATGAGTTTGCCGCCAGGATTGAGGAGCTGCCTGCGAGCTGGTCGGCAAACGGTACGCAGCGGAGGACGTGGCGCGCCGAATATAAGAAAATAGAGAAGGCCGCGAGAGCGCTAACGTCGCGTCCGCGTTGACGTAACATACATAACAAAATTGGTGGGTTTATTGGGAAAACTAGTCGATGATGATGCGTCTATAATCAAGATATGTCCTCGCTCACAAGTAGATACTACGATACGCTGCTGCGGCACTTGTCAACCAAGGATCGAGCTGCGTTTTTAGAGCTGCCGGGAGCTGAAGAGGACGATATTACGCAGGTTCTGGAAGCGTATCCGAACGCGCCAGTTGATGTGATTGAGCTGCTGCGATTGCGCGATGGAACGCCTTTTGAGTTGCCAATTTTGGGGTGGCATAACGGGGATTTTTGGGAGGGTTATAGTCTCAATTCGTGTCGGGATATTATTGGGAATAAATCGCGAGAAAGTATTATTGATTTTTACGGAATTGACTATATTGAATCCGAAGGCGACGAAATTTTTGACCCTCGCATTGATGTAACAATTCCCATGTTTCGTCGCTTATTCTTTGCGGCCGATACGACGTTTTATCAGTTGTATGTGGATGTTGATCCGGCGCCCGGCGGCACGGTGGGTCAGGTGATTCGCTTCGCGGGTGACGGCGACGAGTGGTTAGTCATTGCACCCAGCTTCGCGGACTACCTACAGCAGGTCATTGACGCCTATGGGTACCCCTGATGTACCCTAACCCCTCGCGCGTGTCGACCATGTATCGACATCGCGTCTTACCTGCTGTTAGTGCGCAATTCCACTGTTTTTATGAACAAAATTGTGATTTTTGTTCATTCTGAAAAGGAAATTTTCATGATAGCCTTATGTGGTCCATAAGGGGCCACTGCTGTAGTCAGCGATAGTGGCCAAGAGTGCAGGTATGGTGAGTGAGGAACTCTATGCGCAAGAATATGACTGCCGTCGCGGCGCTGGCGGCAGTAGCAGTGCTGGCTTTTGGTGTTGCCGGCTGTGGAAGCGATGATGGTGGGGAAAAGAAATTTAAGGTTGCTGACGTATCAAAGGAATCTCGCGTTTTGACAACCACTTTTGCTGATTCATCCGTCCCGCCAAGCACCTACGAGCAAGATTCGAAGGGCAATTTCAAGGTGACGGCAGAGACCCCGGGTCAAGGCAAGTCAGAAACGTATTACGTTGATGGGAAGTTCTATAACTGCAGCAACGGTACATGCGCTGAAGATTCAACGATGAGTAAGGCTGCTGCCGACACTGACGTGCTCAAGGAATATCAGCAGCGGTTGGATCAGGCCAAGGACACCGCGCAGTATCTGGGCGAGGAATCCTGCTCCTCTGGCACGTGTGATACGTGGGAAGTGGAGAATCAGAAGTTCTTTCATGGATAAAGATCACCGCGTGGTGCGCATCGTTGCTCAGACGACTAATCCATTCACCAACGAACCAACCGAGTCGACCACCGAGGTTGAGTACAAGGACGTGCCCGAGATTAAAGCGCCGTAGGTGTAACTGCACACGTATCGACGCCCACCCCGCCTGCTGTTAGTGTGCACCGTCCCTGCTTCACGGGAGAAATTGCTATTTCCGTTCATTCTGAAAAGAAAATCTTCATGATACGCTTATGTTGTCCATAATTGGCCGCCGTCACATGTGGCAAATGCGGCCAGGATCACATGTATGTTGAGTGAGGGATTCTATGCGCAAGAATATGACTGCCGTCGCAGCGCTGGCAGCAGCGACGGTGTTGGCTTTTGGTATTGCTGCCTGCGGAAATGGCGGAAGCAGTGATACCAGCAGCGGGGGAACATCGGCGACAGCCCAGAGCGGCAATGGGGAAAAGAAAATGGAGGTTGCTGACGTATCAAAGGAATCTTTTGTTTCCACTACTAAATACGCTGATAGCGGTCTCCCTCCCAGCGTTCAGGAGCAGGATAAAAAGGGGAACCTCAAAATCACAACGGAAGTCCCCAACCAAGGTAAGACGGAAATATATTACGTAGACAAGAAATTCTATCGGTGTGACAATGGTCCGTGTACCGAAGATGCGACGCTGAACGAAGCGGCGGCTGATACAGATATGGTCAAACAATTCCAGGACCAGCTACAGCAGGCCAAGGACGCTGCGAAGTATCTGGGTGAGGAATCCTGCTCTGCCGGTACCTGTGAGACGTGGGAGATGGGAGGTCAGAAGTACTTCCTGGACAAGGATCACCGCCTGTCACGTGTCACCGCTTCAGCAACTAATCCGTACACCAACGAACCAACGGAAATGACCACAGAGGTCGAGTACAAGGACGTGCCCGAGATTAAAGTACCGCAGACGTAGCAAGACGCTACCCCCTGGGCTGAAACCTTATCCGTCGGGGCGTCGATAAGCATGAGGTACGCATCAACAGTGATACATGTGACGGTGCCTGTCGCCGAGGAAGCGACGCGAGTCTAGGTACACTGGAGTACTTGTTGGTAGTTGCGACGTGGAGTGGAGGGTAGGGTAGTGGCCCAGTTGCTGTTTAAGCTGGGGCGTTGGTCTTTTCGGTGGAAATGGATTGTGATCGTTGCCTGGCTGCTGATCTTCGTGGCGGTCTGGGCGGCGCAAACGTCCCTCCAGCGTGGATTTAACGACCAGTTCGCCATCCCCGGCACCCCCTCGGAAAAGGCCGTGGAACTGCTACAGGAGAACTTCCCAGACGTACGCAACCCCGTCGAAGCAACGGGCGTGACCATGGTGTTTGCCGCCCCAGAGGGCCATACCCTGACGGAGGAGCAGTACACCAAGGCGATTGATGAGGTGATCGCCTCCCTGGACGCGAACCTGGACGGCATTATTGACCGAACTCGTTACGGCAACCCAGTGACGCTCAGCCCCCAGCTGGAAAAAATGGTGATCGACCAGACCACCTCCATGGGGCTGCCAGAAAATATCGCGCATGTCGACGCCGCGAACCTCGCCCTGCTCAGCACCGATAAACGCGTCGGCTACACCACGTTCAGCCTGGACGTGCCCTCGCCTGCGGACGTGACGGACGAACAGCGCGCCGCGATCCGTTCTGCCATGGATGTGGGCCGCGAGAAGGGCCTGACCGTGGAAACCGGCGGCGCGGCGTTTGGTGACCCCCTGAATATTAAGACCACCAGTGAAGCCATCGGCGTGGGCATTGCCTTTATTGTTCTGATCTTCACCTTTGGGTCGGTGGTGGCTGCGGGGCTTCCACTGATCACCGCCATCTTTGGCGTGGGACTTGGCAGCATGTCTATTCTGCTGGCCACCCACTGGGTGAACCTCAACAACGTCACGCCCGTCCTGGCGGTGATGTTGGGCCTAGCGGTGGGCATCGACTATGCCCTATTTATCCTCTCCCGGTATCGCGCCGAGTACAGACGCATGCCGCGTGACCAGGCGGCAGGCATGGCGGTGGGGACTGCAGGGTTCCGCCGTGGTGTTTGCTGGGCTGACGGTGGTGATTGCGCTGGTGGCGCTGTCCATTGTGAACATTCCATTCCTCACCTACATGGGGCTTTCCGCCGCCCTCACGGTCAGTATCGCAGTGCTGGTGGCGTTGACGTTTGTGCCGGCGCTGCTGGGCGTGGTGGGCAAGTACGCGTTTGGCATCAAGATCCCGGGTGTTGGTGGTAATGCGTGGAGTAAGAAATCCACCCGCGACCCCTCACAACGCCGGTCCAAAGGCCGGATGTGGGTGACCTTTGTGCAGAAAGTCCCGGCGCTGATCCTCACCGTTGTGGTGCTGGGGTTGGGCGCGTTGACGGCCCCGGTGATGCGTCTGGAACTGTCGTTGCCCAATGACACTCTGTCCAACCTAGATACGACCCAGCGTAAATCCGCCGATCTGCTCAAAGATGCCTTTGGTCCCGGCATCAACGCACCCTTCTTGATCGTTGTGGATGGCAACAATGTCAACCCTGATTCTCAGGTATTGGCACCGCTGATCGAAGCCCAAGAAGCCGAAGCGCAGCGTAACAACAAACCCTTTGACCGCAAAGCCGCCGCCGCAGCCGCGTCGTTTATTTACGTGGCGCAGCGTTTCAACGGCAACGTGGATGTGAAACACGCCCAGCTGGTTGCCGCCAACGAGAAAGTCACAGCCGCGCAGCTGATGCTCACTCCGAATTCGGGTCCGGCGGATGAGGCGACCTCTAAACTCATGAGTTCGTTGCGTGCTCAGGAGGCCGAAATTGAATACTCCACCGGCGTGAACATCGGCATTACCGGACTCACGCCAATCCAACGCGATGTGACGCAACGCCTCTCCGACGCCATGCCGCTGTACCTGGCCGTGGTGGTGGGCTTGGCCATCTTCCTGTTGCTCCTGATTTTCCGGTCCATCATGGTGCCGCTCATTGCGGGCTTGGGCTTCCTGCTCTCTGTTGGCGCTGCCTTTGGTACTACAGTGCTGTTCTGGCAGGAAGGACTTGGTGGGTTCGTGAACACCCCTGGGCCACTGATCTCCTTCATGCCCATTTTCCTGATCGGCGTGACGTTCGGCCTGGCCATGGACTACCAAGTTTTCCTGGTCTCCCGCATGCGGGAATACTACGCCCACCACCGCGGCAGACCTACGCCTGGGTCGAAATACAACGCAGTCGAGGAATCGGTCATTGAAGGCTACACGCTGGGTAGCCGCGTGGTGACCTCAGCGGCGCTCATCATGATTGCTGTGTTCATCGCCTTTATTGACCAGCCGTTGCCGTTCATCCAAGTCTTCGGCTTCGCGCTTGGCATGGGTGTGCTTTTCGATGCGTTCTTCATCCGCATGGGCCTGATCCCCGCCTCCATGTTCCTGCTTGGGCGCGCCACCTGGTGGATTCCCCGCTGGCTTGACCGCATCCTGCCCACCCTGGACATTGAGGGCACCAAGCTGGAAACAGTGGGAACAGTACCGCGAACAGGAAGAACGTGATGCGGAACCCGACTATGACCTAGTGCCTGAGCGCGCCTGACGGTCCCTTGCAACAGGCCAGGCGTTACAGTAATGGAATGACTGAAGGTACCTTTCACGACACCACTTTTGAACTGGGCACTCGCCTGGAGGCAACACCCCGTAACGGCGATGGGGGCCATGGTGCACGCCACGGTCGTACCGGGGTGATCCACACCCCGCACGGCGATATTGCCACCCCAGCGTTTATTCCGGTGGGTACGAAAGCCAGCGTGAAAACCCTCACTCCCGAGCAGGTCCGAGATGCGGGCGCACAGGCCGTGCTTTCCAACGCCTACCACCTGTACCTTCAGCCGGGACCAGACATTGTGGATGAGGCCGGGGGCGTCGCCGCGTTTGAAAACTGGCACGGGCCGACCTACACCGACTCGGGTGGCTTCCAGGTGATGAGCCTGGGAGTGGGCTTTAAAAAAGTCCTGGCCATGAGCACCGACGGCCTGAAAGAACACGACATCCGCGCCCGTGGCAAAGACCGCTGGGCCCACGTGGACGAAGAAGGCGTGAACTTCCGCAGCGTGATCGATGGCTCCAAGCACCGCTTCACCCCAGAAATATCCATGCAGATTCAGCACCAGCTCGGCGCGGACATCATGTTCGCCTTCGACGAGCTCACCACCCTGCTGGATACCCGCCTTTACCAGGAACAATCGGTCGAGCGCACCCACCGCTGGGCCCAGCGGTGCCTCGACGAACATGATCGCTTGACCCGCGCGCGCGTCGATAAGCCCCTGCAAAGCCTGTGGGGCGTGGTGCAGGGGGCGCAGTACGAGGACCTGAGGCGTCAGGCAGCCCGTGGGCTTGTGGAACTGAGCGACGCCGCGGAGGCCGAGGGGCGTCGCGGGTTCGGCGGGTACGGCATTGGTGGAGCACTGGAAAAGGAAAACCTGGGCACCATTGTCAGCTGGGTGTGCGATGAACTTCCCCGAGCTGAAACCCCGCCACCTCCTGGGCATTTCCGAACCCGACGACCTGTTTGTTGCCGTCGAAGCAGGTGCCGATACATTCGACTGCGTGGCACCAACCCGGTTGGGGCGTCGCGGCGGCGTGTACACCCTTGACGGGCGCATCAACCTGACCAACGCGCGGTTTACCCGTGACTTCACGCCCATTGACGCGGAACTTGGCGGCTACGTGTCCGAAAACTACACGCGCGCCTACATTCATCACCTGCTCAAAGCCAAGGAATTCCTTGCCGGGACGCTATGCACCCTGCACAACCTGCACTTCATGATCGGGCTGGTGGATAAAATCCGCTGGTCCATCGACAACGGCGACTACGAAGCCTTCCGTGACGACTTCCTCGGGCGGTACTACGCCACGGGCGGGCGCGCGCAGTAGAGGTCAGTAGCCCTCGCGGTTTTTCACAAACCGAATCACCGCGTAGGTGACCGGCATGACAGCGACCTCAACAGCGGTTTTCCACAGGAACCCCACCACCGTGTAATTTACCGTGTCGCCCACGCTGGCAATCCCAATAACCGGTGCCGCAATGAGGCAAAACACCAGCGTGTCACCACATTCCCCGACCACGGTGGACCCTAGTAACCGAGCCCACAGGCTTTTCTCCCCGGTGCGCTGCTTCATGTGAACCAGCACGTAGGAGTTCAGCAGTTGCCCCACCAGATACCCGGCTAACGACGCCACGACAATCCGCGGCACCAGCCCCAGAGCTGCGGAAAAAGCGTCCTGCCCTTCGTAAAAAGGTGCAGACGGAAGTGCGATGGCGATGTAGAACGATGCCACCGCCAACATCATGGCGGCAAAGCCCGTCCAAATGGCGCGTCGGGTTGCGGCAAAGCCGTAGCATTCCGAGAGGACGTCGCCGATGACGTAGGCGATGGGGAAGAGGAAGAACGCGCCGTCGGTAATCAGTGGCCCCAAGGCCACGCCTTTGGTGGCCGTGACGTTGGAGATGATGAAAACGACGACAAACAGCGCAAGAAGTATGGGATAGTAGCTGCGCTGTACTGGAATTGACCTCACAGTGGAGTTTGAAGTGCTGTTGCGCGGCGGGGTGCCGGGTATCGGACCGGGTATGTCAGGCATGGGCTTTTATCGTGCCATAGGGGAGTCGTGTCGGCGTGCGGGGGTTTAGGGACAATACGGTGGCCAATGTAGAGCATTACGTACATGTTCCCCCAATTCGGACGTTCCAACAACGCGAAGCTGTGTGTTGTTTGTTTTTGGAAACGATCATAGTGTGGGCGCGATGTGTGTCTGCGTAGATGTGTCGGATGTTTGGAAATAGCGGCTGGAATGCATTAATGCCTTTGGTTGATATACCAACATTTATCAAGCGCTTTAAGCTTAAAATAAAATAAGAACTATTTGATGAATCTTGACGGGGAAATACACCTAGTTAGCGGGGGTAGCGTATGTGCGCTACGAATGCTTTTATTGGCAGGGAGGGTGTGGGGTTGGTACGGTTTCATTCAAGAATGAAAGTAATGGTGATACGCCAACAAAAACGGCTCTAGCTGCAATTATGCTAGCAACATCGACGGAGTTTGAAGGCTAGAAACAAGGATCAATTTGCTGGAATGCTTCCTTGCTTCGTACGAAAGATTTTCATTAGTGGGGGAGGAAAACGGGGGTGATTTTTGCTAAGAATTCGCAGCTGAGAAATAAATACCTCGATTATATTGACTCTTGGATTTATTTAAGGGTTATAGTAACGAGCGAAGATAACACCTTGTGCTGTTGTTGCAGTGGGACGGGGGGTTATCTCGTCATCAGTCTCTTTGTTTTGGGCTGCTCATGCCTCTTTTATGTGTGAGCATGTCTGCGAAGCAAGAGTGATTCACTAAGGATGGGAATTAAATGAGTACTCTTCACCTAAATCTTAGGGAGGGGAAGCGCCACATCTTGCTGGCTATCGTGACTGCATTGTCGCTTATAGCTGGCTTCTTGGTCGCTCCTCCCAGTGCGCAAGCGGATGTCAACACTGGAATTAAGGTGACCGATCTGAAGTTGACGGCTTCGGATCAAACGGCAACCCGCTCAACAACAACGCGATGATTACTCGTGACACCGCAGCACGTCTGGACTTCAACTGGGATGCCTCTGGAACGCGTGTGAAGTCTGGGGATACTTTCACCATTGATCTTCCTGAGCAGTTCCAGAGCTGGCGTAACTACGAAAAGCACCCCCTTGTTGTTGACCACAATGGTCAAAGCGTGCAGGTGGGTGACTGCAACAGCGAGACGAAGACCATCAACTGCGTTTTCAATGACAAGGTTGATGAGCTGAATGCAGACGGTTACCGCGGCATTGAAGGCTCAGGCTGGGCCGTGTTCAAGGTGCTCGGTGAGCACGAAGGCCCCGCCATTGACTTTGTAGTCAACGGTGAGAAGACCGCTGTTGACCTTCCCGGTGGCAAAATCCCCGGTATTCCTGGTGATTACTTCAACATGGGCTTTGGCAAGATGGCTGCATACCTCGGCCCGAACACCGATAGCATCACCTGGGACATCAACTTCAACTCCACTCACGTGAAGAACCTGCTGAAGGACACCCCTCAAGCATTGACTGTGGACGGCAAAACCTCCCAGACCATCACTTTTGAAGACATCCTGGGCCCCGGCCAGAAGTTCAACCCGAATACTGGCAACTTCCAGCTGATGATCCGCAACAGCAAGAATCACCCCGCCAACATCCTGAAGCCTCTGGCTTTGTGAGCGGTGCCAAGGACAAAGTGGTCACCGAATACGGTGACTTCACCATCGCTTTCGACCGCAAGAATGACCAGGAAGGTACCTTCACCCTCACTGGCCCGTGGGCAGAAGACACGAACTACAAGATCGTGTACACCTCCCTGCCGGATTCCGCCGATGGTCACGCAGTTGCAGACCACGCTTACTACAACGAATCCACCATCAAGGGAAGCACCCAGAAGGCTCACTTCTCCCGCCAGTTCAGCCGGTCCTTCGACGTGACTGCTAGGCTGCTGCCCGGTTTTCGGTGGCCTGGAAGTGACCAAGAAGGTTGCCAACGACCCGCAGAACAAGGTTCCGGCCGAGTCCGAGTACATCGTGAACATCGAGTACACCCTGCCGAACAACACCACTGCATCGAACTACCCGACCTGGACCCCAGTGGGTACCCTGAACGATGCGAAGACCGGCGGTACTGCCTCCATGACAGTGAAGGCCAATGAAGCTAAGCGCTTCACCGGCCAGTTCCCCACCGGAACCACCGTCAAACTGACAGAAGAAAGGTCAACCCTCCCGAACGGCATCCAGTGGCGTGACCCAGAGTTCACCGTTAACGGCAAGAGCGCCGATACCTTCACGGTGGAAGAGCTGAAGCACGCTTCCGTGGAGCTGACCAACGAAGTCGCACGCATCGACGTCAGCCCGCTGCCGAACCCAGACCAGAATGATCCCGACAATCCGGACAACCCCACCGATCCGGTCAACCCAATCAACCCGACCGATCCGACGGACCCGAATAAGCCGGACAACAACAATGGTTCCTCTGGTAACGGCTCCTCCGGTGCTGGCTCCGCCACTGGTAGCTCCCGTGGTTCCAGCATCTCAGGGTAGCTCCGTCTCCCCGTGGTGGTTGCTCCTGGGTATTGCCCCGCTGCTGATGTTCCTTCCCCCGCACGTGCTGAAGCACTTCCAGCCCAGCAACAATGCGCAGGTTCCGGCACAGGCACCGGTCAAGCAAGGACCCCGTAAGGGATAGTTCCTTAACACCAGATTTACGGTAACAACGCTCGCTCGCCCCGCTCGACATTCCTGTTGAGCGGGGTTTTCTTGACCCTGCGTTGTACCATGGTGGGCATGCCTGGAGCTGGACGTTACGCGCCGTCGCCAAGCGGTGACCTGCATTATGGAAACCTTCGCACCGCCCTGCTGGCCTGGTTGTGGGCGCGCAGCACCGGCCGCGATTTTCGGATGCGGGTAGATGACATTGATACGCAACGCTCCTCGGCCGCAAGCGCCGAACGTCAGCTGGCGGACCTCGCGGCGCTGGGCATTGATTGGGACGGCGACGTGCTGTACCAACACGACCGCTTCGATGCCTACGCCAACGCTCTGAGATGCCTCGAGCAACGCGGACTGGTGTACGAATGCTACTGCTCCCGGCGCGAAATTCAGGAAGCCTCCCGCGCGCCGCACGCCGTGCCCGGCTCCTACCCAGGGGACCTGCCGCTTGCTTGACGACGCCACCCGTGCCCAACGCCGCGCCGACCTCGCCGCTGCGGGGCGTGTGCCCGCGCTACGACTTCGTGCCGACGTGACGCAGTGGACCGTGCACGACTTTTTCGCGGGCGACTACACCGGCGACGTGGATGACATGGTGCTTCGCCGCGGCGGGCAGGCTCCGGATTGGGCGTACAACCTGGCCGTGGTGGTCGACGACGCATTCCAGGGCGTTGACCAGGTGGTTCGTGGCAGGGACCTGCTTTCCTCCGCGCCCCGGCAGGCGTATCTCGCGGGGCTTCTGGGTATTGAGGCTCCCGACTACGTGCATGTGCCGCTGGTGCTCGGCCCCACGGGACGCAGGCTGGCCAAACGTGACGGTGCTGTCACGCTCCGCGAAATGCTTCACGACGCCACGCCAGGGGAGGTTGTCTCGCGGCTTGCTGTGTCCTTGGGTTTCGGGCCGGTTAGTTCTGCGGCGGAATTGCTAGAAGTGTTCGATCCGACCGTGCTGAGCGGGGAGGATTATGTGTGGGGGTAGGGGGCGTTGCGAAGTGTGCTTATGGTCGAGCGCGAAAATCGGCCATTTTTGAGCTTGAGCATAGGCAAATTTTGATGCAAGTGTTTGCACTAGCCCCACATCCCGACGCGCAACAAAAGGACCCCAGCCATATTCGGCTGGGGTCCTTACTGCGGAGGATAGGGGATTTGAACCCCTGAGGGATTGCTCCCAACACGCGTTCCAGGCGTGCGACATAGGCCGCTAGTCGAATCCTCCATTAAGAACATGTCACCAAAGGGCGCTGTTCCTTGAAAGACTGTACACTTTCCGCAGTCCCGTTGGCAAATTGCTGGTGGGAGTGGTGTTTTGGCGCGTGGTGCGGTGTGAGGCTAGGGTTGTTGCTAGGACTCCGTGTGGTGTTTATCTTGTGAACTCCCCCAGGGCAGGAATGCAGCAAGGGTCAGCGAGCTCTGGCAGGTGCGCGGGGTCCCTTAATTCTTTCTAAAAACTCAACATCTTTTGAGGTTTTGCGTCTAAAGTGGGGGCCGGTGGCCGCCTTTTTGTTTGGCCACCATAGTTGCAGTTTTTTCGCACCGTGGAGGGTGGCCTGATATGGCGTTGCAGGATTTGAGGCCCAGGAGTTGGCCCAGTTTGCTGAGGATATTTCACAGGCGTATGAGGATTTGAAAGCCCGCAATCTTGCTTTGGATTTGACTAGGGGGGAAGCCGTCTTCCGAGCAGCTGGATTTTTCCGACGAGCTGCTTGGCCTGCCCGGATCCGGTAATTTCCGGTCTGCGGATGGCACGGATTGCCGTAACTATGGTGGTTTGGCTGGTGTTAAGGATATCCGCGAGATTTATGCTGAGCTGCTGGGCATTCCCGTTGATCAGGTGTACGCGGGGGATGCGTCGAGCTTGAACATTATGTTTGACCTGATCATGGCCTCCTACATTTGGGGGACTAATGATTCCCCCCGTCCTTGGAAGGATGAGCCGGTAGTGAAGTGGCTGTGCCCGGTACCGGGCTACGACAGGCACTTCACCATCACCGAACATTTCGGTTTTGAGATGCTGCCAGTTCCCATGCTTGACGACGGCCCCGACATGGATGTGGTCCGTGATCTGGTGAAGGATCCTGCGGTGAAGGGCATGTGGACGGTGCCGATTTTCGGTAACCCGACAGGCGTGACCTTCTCCGAGAAGGTGTGCCACGAGTTTGCAGAGATGGAGACCGCAGCTCCTGATTTCCGCATCGTGTGGGATAACGCTTACGCGGTGCACACCTTCACGGATGAGTTCCCGGTAGTGCATAACGTTATTGAGTTTGCCAAGGAAGCAGGCCACCCGAACCGTTTCTGGTTCATGACCTCCACCTCTAAGATCACCTTCGCGGGTTCCGGCGTGAGTTTCTTTGCCTCGTCACCAGAGAACCTGGCATGGTATGCCTCTCACGCGAATGTGCGTGGTATCGGCCCGAATAAACTGAACCAGCTGGCCCATGCGCAGTACTTCAAGGACGCTGAGGGCGTGCGTATTCTCATGCGCAAGCATGCTGGTTCGCTGGCACCGAAGTTTGAGCGTGTGCTGCAGATTCTTGAGACCCGCCTGGGGGAGTACGGAGTGGCCAGCTGGACCAAACCAGAAGGCGGCTACTTCATTTCCCTGGATGTAGTGGATGGCACCGCATCTCGGGTGGTGGAGTTGGCCAAGGAAGCAGGCATTGCTCTGACGGGCGCTGGCTCGTCCTTCCCACTGCGCAAAGATCCGAATGACCGCAATATCCGCCTCGCGCCGTCGCTTCCGCCGGTGGAGGAGGTGGAGGTAGCCATGGATGGTGTGGCTACGTGCGTGTTGTTGGCTGCGGCAGAAAAGTTTGCGGATTAACCGTGAATTTGCAGGAAACAGCATATTGGCTGGATGGTCTTTTTCCGGGAGACTTGAAGTTCTCCCGGATTAACGGCCTGCATATTGCCAGCATTGATCTGAGTTCCGATGACACCACTGAGGCGTTGGCCTGCACTGCGGATTTCGGCCAGGTGGACACTGGTTTGGTGAGTTCGGAAGAGGCGTTCGAGGACAGGGGCGTCGAAAAGCAGGTGGAGGTGCGCAGCGAGATTTTCTGCGTGGCATCTGCTGAGCCTGAGGTTGTGGAACGCGCGGTGGTGGCTGCGGCGTCGTTTTTGGCGGAGAGCAACACCATTCAGACTGGTATTGTGCCTGCTCAGCCGGGCCAATTGCTGCCTGCGGTGGGGGTATTTGGTGGGCTGGCGGAGATGCCGGGGATTGAAGTTCGACATGGGTTGCTGGTTGCGCCGTATGTCTGGTCGGATGGGGTGCCCCGGATGCGCGAGGATGACCGCATCACCACGATGCTGCAGCTTGTGATGCTCACCGACGATGAATATGAGTACGCCACCACCTATGGTGTTGATGAGCTTCAGGAAGCGATGGTGAACGAGGGGGTCAATATTCTCGATTTGGGCCGATAGCCTGGTACTTATCGCGTTATCGGCCCCGGATGGGGGTTAACCTGAGAATTCTTTATTGAAAAAGGGCTGCGTGGCCGCGAGTGGCCTGGACAGCTCGATTTGTGCATTGGTATTATTAGTGTATCCTGTGAAAAACGCTTATTAATTTTAGTTTATATTTCAACTAATTTTTAGAAAACGGATGTCACGTGGATTCACTGTTTAGGAAAAACCAATGATCCTCAGCTCTGAACACACCAACACCACCCGCGCCAGGATGGTCGCGCTGCTGACGGCGCTGTGCATCGTGCTGTCCATCAGCGTTGGGGCTGTCGCGACCGTCACAGGAACCGCCGTCGCCCACGCACAAACCGCCAACAACCAAGCGAGTGAGCCTCGTGCGGGCGATGCCTGGTCCACCCGAACCAACACCCGCAAGCTCGACGGCACTTATGCCACCTGGGCGGCCCGCTTCAACACCACCGCGCTCGCCGCAAACGTTCCCAACCTTGCTTTTACCGGCACCCCCACGCAGCTCACCTTCACGGTGACCGCCGACGATGGGCAGGTACTCGTCGATGAACAGCCCTATTGGGAACTCCACCGCGTTGAGGCTGGAAAGGCCGAGGGCACCGGGGAAGCGGACTCCGCCACCCTCCTGGCCTCCGCAGCGGTCGCAGCAGATGGCTACAGCGTCAGCTACGAATTCACCGATGCTGCCGGGACCAGCGCGAACGTTACTATCAACGGCCCCTTCGCCCCCGACGCCACCTACGAGGTGCGCTTCCACACCATCCCCATCAGCCCCTGCGAAACCCTACTTCGATCGCGGGTGCTGGCCTCCATGTCACCACCGCCATCGCGGGGCTTAACTCCACGGCGACAAACTACGACATCAGCGGCACCATCACCAGCGGGGAGACCACGCCAGGCTTCGGTACGTTCTCCATCACCAACCTGGTCCAAGGCGGGGCAGCCGACAAGATGCCCGCAGGCGCACGCTTCATCATCAACGGCACCTACACCCTCCCCAACGGCACCACCACCAGCGACTACGCTGACTGGTCTGCCCGGGGACCATCCGCGCCGACAAAACCGGTGGTACCTTCACCATGATGGTGGGCAAAGACAACGCCGCCACGCTTGACGACGTCGCCCACCCCGGGCACATCACCCAGTTTCCGCTGGGCACGCGCATTGACTTCAAAGAACAACAGCCCCAAGACTCGTGGGATTACGCCTGGGCGCCGCCCTTTTTCCGCATCGGAAACGACATCATTTCCGGCGTGACACTCAGCGCAGAAAAAACCCACATTGAGGTAGTGAACCAGGTGCACATGCGAAGCGACGTCACACCTGCCTGGACATTGCTCACCGGCATTCCGTTCCTCGGATCCGTCGTCGCCCCGCTCGTAGCCTCAGGACTGGGGATCCTACCTACTGGATCGTCCATGCCGTCTGGGGCTGGTATGTCTGGGGGCAGCGCAATCAGCAGCCCCCGACAACTCGGTCATGCCCAGTGCGAATGGCTTCTCCGGCTCATCCCAGTCCGGCGACCTTTCCCAAAGGGGATTCCGGTCACGAGTCGCCCAGCATCGCCCAGGCAGAAGTCCTCAACCGGGACGGGGGAACCGCGCGAAAGATCGCAGGCAATGCAGGCACTTCCGCCCATATGGATGTGTCTGCGGTGCGTGCCACATCATCTTCCGCCGTGCTCGATGCGCTGCGCGTGGGCTGGGTGGTTATCGTTCTGGCACTGCTGTTGCTGGTCGTCGCCGTGGGACTGCTGATTACCGTGGCGTACCGCAATCGCCTGTAACCCTGTAACCAGGCGCGGGTGTCCCCGTGTCTGGCCTGGGC
>BNJS01001955.1_pt1 | contig 150792 bp, 244 predicted proteins | sample 8540461 | NCBI WGS metagenome assembly BNJS01 (sample SAMD00202454, study PRJDB9452) | human saliva metagenome | isolation source: human saliva | place: Japan | reverse complement strand
AGAGAGAGGAAGCCAGACTATAATATCATAGAATACCATATAGTGTCATTTGTGGTATTTTTGCCATATCTCTATAGTCTGTTCAATATCATAGAATACCAAATTGAAACTCTATGGTCGTGTACATTTTCGTGTCCCTCATTTTTACCCCTCTTAATCGTGTACATTCTTATAGTAAATTGAATTTTGACATTGATTTTTTTCTTTCAATTCATCTACTATTTTTGCATAGGGCTTCATAGCTTCAAAGTTAGAATGCCCTGTCCAACGCATTATCACTTCAACCGGAATGCCCAATTGTAATGCGGTTACAACGAATGTTCTTCTACCTACGTGTGTTGTTAATAGGTACCATTTGGGATAAACTTCTTCGTGTCTTTGGTTTCCCTTGAAGTATATGATACGAGTTGGTTCGTTAAGCCCAGCAACTTGTCCTAATGTCTTGAGGTGCGCATTCATCTTTTTCATTAGAGATTACCGGCGACACCTTATCTCCAGGGAAATCGCAATCTTTATATTTATCAATAATCGCTTGTGAATGCTTGTTGAGCTCAATTCTTAGCCCGTCAACCGTCTTCTTAGTTACAACATGCACAACTCCTCTTTTTACATCAGAACGCTTTTAGTTTGGCGACATCTGAATATCTTAGACCTGTAAAGCATTGAAATAAGAATACATCTCTCACTCGCTCTAGTGCTTCTTGATTTGGCTGAAATTGGAAGTCTTGAAGTAGCCTTACTTCTTCTTGTGATAGGTAGATTATTTCTTTGGGAATCTACTGATATTCCTTTTAGCTTTGGTTTGAATGTATCGTGCAGATCTCCATTATAATAACCTTTTTGTGCTGCCCACCTCAAGAACCATCTTAAAAATGAAAGTTGCTTGTCTATGGTTGTGTTCCGGAAGCCCTTGTTGCTATAATATGTAACAAGCCCTTGTAGCTTACTTTCGGTGATGGAAGGAAAAGACAGTATCGGTGCAAATTGTTTTAGGTGCTTGCGTAATGTTCTAAACTTTTGATACGTTGAGTCTGTCCATTGATTTTTATCCCCGACTTGTTTAGTAAATAAGTCAAAAACAGCCCAAAAATCAAGACTTTGACTATCATCCATCAATGAAGCCCTTCCGATCATATCGTTAAATAAATCTTTTACCTCTTGTGAGGTAGGGATTCTTTTTTCAAGAAGCTCAAATCGGGCAAAAACCTCGTTGATTTGTGATTTGTATTCATCTATAGCTCTATTGGTTTCGGAGGCTTCTTTATTTCCCGATGAAACACGCTCGGCTTCAGTATCCCATTCGGATAAATTAACCTTTCTCCCTAGAGGAAAATCAAAAGGTCTTTCTCCTTTAATGGTTACACGCATTCTTATTGCTAGATCTTTCTCTTCTCCATGCTTTCTCTTGTGGAGTATAAATTTAACTATGCGCTTGATTAACATACCCTATTTTATCTCTAAAACTCCACGACCTAGTAGAAGCCAATCTGCAGATACGCCAAAATCTACACAGACATATAATAGAGCATCAATATCTATTGCCTTGTAGTGCATGTCTTTTATCGGCTTGCCCAGATCGCCCTTGATACGATAATACTTTACCCGATTTAGGTTGTGATTATCGCAGAATGATTTTAACCCAGTAGTCTTTTTCAGTTGTTTTACCACTGATATAGCTTCAAAAAAATCTTCTCTGAATGTCTAGCACCTGTGGGTTAATATTCTTCTTCATTATTTTGCCTTTTGCTGATATTTAGCAATCATAATATCGAATAGATCCTTATCTAGATCTGTATATTCTTTTGCCATTTAATGATGCCTCTTCAAGAGTGTTGAATATTTCCTCAGGCATTACAGAATAATAGGTTGGAATGCCATAGTATTCGCTCACCTTTACTTTTTATTGTTTGCATAGCTTATTTATGTGTTAGATTACTGATTATTGCTAGTAATTTATCATTTTGCTCTAAAGCCTTAGCTAGAGATGCTTCTACATTTGCGAGAAGGTCAAGGAGTCTATCTGTGTCCGTTTTATGTATGGTGACATTTTCTCCCGTAATATTATCACCATTTACATTATTCTGCTCTCCTCCGAAATATATCTGTGCCTGATCTATTATTTCGTGAATTTTTTTTCCTTTTTGCTATTTGGAATTGATCCTCCAGATTCCCAATTTTGAATTGTTCTTGAGGTTACACCCAGTACTTTTGCATGAATCTTTCCTGCGAAACACCCATTTTTCGCACATCTTTTTATTTCTAATTCATTCATAACTATGTATTTATATTCTTTATTTGTTGTTCTGTCTCATTCTAATACGAAATAATTCCTGTTTTTAGTTTTTATATTTCGTGAATTATTTCGTAACTTTGCAAGTGTAAAGATGAAGATTACTTGTGTATAACGAAATATAGCACGATTGTAATGTTCAAAAGATACAACATTTGACGAAAAAAATAAACGAGAAATACGAAGTAGAAAATGAAATGAATGAGTTTAGCTTTTAAGTTGGGATTCTCCCAGGTAAAAAAGAAAAAGACGTTCAAGAGGTCAAAAATCGAATTATGAATGCTCTTGGGCTGAGAACTAGAGTTAGCTGGTATGCTAGATTGAATGGGACTGTTGAGCCTAAAGTCTCTGAAGCCAAAAATTATCGAAAGTGTATTTGCTGATTTTGGAATAACCCAAGTGTGGGGGATGAAGATTAAATCATTAGCGATGGAAGCAATAAGAGAAAAAAAGGGTGATAGATATGACTGCAAGCGAATTTGCAGATGTCTTATGTGAGGTTATGAAGCGGGTCTTAAGCAAGAGCGATGATGTTAGTAATAATCAAACAAAAAGGCTTGAGTATGGTATCTCAGGAATTGCGAGGATATTCAATTGCTCAATGACGACGGCTAATAGAATTAAATCTAGTGGAAAAAAATTGATGAAGCTATATCGCAATCAGGGCGTATGATCGCAGTTGATGTAGACTTAGCACTAAAAGTTATTTAAAGAAAAAAACAATGAAGACAACACTTAAAAGATTATCAGCGACGCACTAGCGAAGTCAAAACTAATGATGACGCTCTTCTCAGCAGTAACGGTGGCATTCGTACTGTTTACCGCTATGGCTTGGATAGAGGGCAACATGAGAGATTTTATCGGAGACACGATGCTGGCTTGTCTATCTGGCTTATGCGCATTCTTCATATCCAGAGAGATTAAGCATTACGAAGAAATTATAAATATCTACAAGAGGCGCAGTAATGCCGAAGAGGCTAAGGAGGCTGAGTAAGTAAACAGACAATTCAATAATCAACAAACGATGAAAACAATCGACGTACACATTTCGACAATCAAAAATCGGAGATACCATTCTACACAACGGAGAGGCAAAAACAGTTAGCAAGTGCAACTTCGGATGGTCGTCTTTTATGGGCTTAACACTCTTTGGCGATTGCTATCACTTGGGCTATAAGCCCGTCAAGAAGATTATTGAGTTTTAATCAACAAACGAATAAACAAACGACAAGACAATGGCAAGTAATTATCCTGAACTACCTCACAAGGTAAAGATATCCGTAACATTTACGCTAAAAGCTGAGGATGAAGAAGAAGCAAGGGACGATTCTGATTGGATTGCAGAAGCTATAAATACGAGTATATATAATGTGGGGCTAGGCGTAGAAGATGTAGAAGTAGAAGTTGATAGCGTAGAAGAAGCCCCTACTAAGACTAAAACACAGATAACCAAATAAACAAACGACAAGACGATGAAGAAAGTAATACTAAAAGAGTCTCACGCTAACCAATTGGAGAGGTGAGAGAAGCAGAACAACGCAATTTAATCCTGAAACAACGACAATCTCAGGAGCTAATGGACTTGGCAAAAGTCGCCATTTTGATGCCTTTATGTGGCTTCTTTTCGGTAAGGATAGTCAAGATAGAAAGGACTTTAACATTAAGACCGTTGTAGATGGGAAACCACTTATGAAGGTAGAATGTGAAGTTGTAGGAGTCTTGAGTGTAGAGGGTGAGATTATCACCTTGCGTCGTGCATTAGTTGAAGAGTGGGTGAAGCCACGAGGACAAGTAGAACAAGTATTCAAGGGCAACAAGACAGAGTGCTACTGGAATGAAGTACCGGTAAATGTTAGCGAATACCAAAAAGCGAGTAAACGCAATCATTGATGATAGTGTATTCAAAATGGTAACTAATCCATTGTTCTTTTGCTACGATGCCTTGGAAAAATCAGCGTGAACAACTCTTCCAACTTGCAGGTACTGTAACGAATGAAGAGCTGGCTAGTAAGCACCCAACGTTCGCTATCCTTCTTGATAGTATCAGCGGAAAGTCTCTCGAAGACTTTAAGAAAGAGTTAGCCGTAAGGAAGAAGCGATTAAAGGCTGATTTAGACGAAATACAACCACGCATAGACCAAACACAGCGGTTAATGCCTGAGTCGGCTGATTTTTCTTGCCCTTGAGAAAGAGTTAGCAAACATTGAAGTTGAGATTGCACAGACGGACAAAAGCAATATCAGATATAACAGAGCGGATAAGACAGCAATATGAAGCTGTGCAGGAACGTCAAGGCAAGATTAACGCATTGAAGAGCCAACGCCAGCAAGTACTTTTTGATGCTCAAAGCAAGGCAAAAGAAGAGGCATTCAATGCTAATGCTAAGAGGCGAGAACTTCAGGGAGCAAATCAATTCAATTAAGCGAGACATCCACTGCTATGTGCAAGATGAAAATTCATCGAATGCAGAACTTGAGAGATTGCAGAAACAGGTACACGATTGCGAGTTAAAAATCTAATGCTCTTCGTGAAGAATGGTACAGAGTGAATGAGTCCATTTACGAAGGTGAGACTAAATGTCATTGTTGCGGTCAAGAATTGCCAGAGGAAATGAAAGCTAACGCTCTTACTCTCTTCAATAGGCATAAGCAAGAACAGCTTGATGAAATAACAAGTAAAGGGAAAAAGTCTTAAAGCTGAAATTGACAGAGCCAACAGCCGTATATCTGAGGTTGAGCAAGACAAGAACAACGCTATTTCGGGCGCAAAGGCAAAGGTAGAAGAACTTCACACATTGGAAGAACAAATTGCCACACTTTCAGAGGTCAAGCAAGAAGAAGTAAGACCTGATAACCTAAAAAGAGTACACAGACCTTACAAAAGCAGATTGCCGAACTTGAGGATAGCCTTGACGCTGAAACGGAAAAAGGTAGATACTAGTGAATTGCAAGAGAAGAAGAAAGCCCTTTTTGAGCGAACGAGACGGCATTAAATCTAGGGCTTGCAGACCGTGAGCGCATTGAGCAATTCAAAGAGCAAATATCTGAATTAGAGCGTACAGGGCGAGGGCTAGCACAGCAGATAGCAGACGCCGAACACGAAGAATACACTGTACGACAATTCACAAAAAGCTAAGATTGAAGAGTGCGAAAAGCGCATCAATGGCTTGTTCTCTATGGTTACCTTCCAGTTGTTTGATTACACAATCGAAGATACCCGAAAGGAAAAACCCTATTGAGGCGTGTATCCCTTTGGTTGATGGTGTGCCATTCTCCGTAGCCAATACGGCTAGTCAAGTGAATGCCGGCTTAGATATTATCAATGCCTTAACACGCTTCTATGGCATAAGCGCACCAATATTTATTGACAATAGGGAGAGCGTGAACGAGATTATACCAACGCAAAGCCAAGTAATCAATCTTGTTGTAACAGACGACAAAAGAATTAACCATTAAATAAGCAATAAAACAATGAATGAACTAGCTAAAAATGAATGGCGGAGTGGTAGTTGCTCAGCCAACACCCTCTTCAGCAGTGGTCAATTTCTTTGACCCTACTCAATTTGAAACGATGCAACGTGTTTGCAAGATGTTCGCTTCGTCTGAATTGGTACCTGATATGTACAAGGCAAGCAAAGATAACCCTATCGAAAAGGCAGTATCCAATTGCATGATCGCGATAGAGATAGCACAGCGTATAGGCGCAAGTCCTTTGATGGTCATGCAGAACATGGTTCCCATTTATGGCAAGCCGTCTTGGTCAAGTAAATTTCTTGTCGCTACGGTAAATACTTGCGGTCGCTTCAACCCATTGCAATACAGATTCACAGAAAAGGGAATGCTGGGTATGGTTGATTATACCGAATACGTTTGGGATAATGCCACACGTTCAAAAAAACCGGTTGCCAAGCAGTTTGACGGCAAGCAGATAATGGACATTGAATGTGTTGCCTATACAAGTGCAAAGGGTTCTGAACAAGTCCTTGAGAGTTCGCCCGTGTCTATCCGTCTAGCCATTCAAGAAGGGTGGTACACCAAGAATGGTAGCAAGTGGCAAACAATGACTAAGCAGATGCTGATGTATCGTGCTGCATCGTTTTGGACAAGTGCATACGCCCCTGAGCTTTCAATGGGTATGCGTACCGTTGAGGAGCAACAAGACATTTACACCGAATTTGAGGAAGTCACGGACGTAAAAGAAGAAGTCGCTAAGGAGAAAGAGAATAATGCTAATAAGACGACTATTGCAATTGATTTGGGAGCTTCTGGCGGTGATAAATCAGTAACGACAACTGTTGATACCGAAACGGGGAAATCGTCAATCAAGAGCAAGCGGAATCACCACAGCAAGGAGGTGCAGGATTTCCGGGCTTCTAAAAATCTAAAAATGTGATGCAATTAAAGATACTCGGAAGTAGCTCGGCTGGCAACTGCTACATCTTTGACAATGGCGATGAATGCTTATTGCTTGAGTGTGGTGTGCATTATCGTGATATACAGGTAGCTGTTGATTTTGATATGAATAAAATTAGCGGATGCCTAGTTTCTCACGAACACGGAGACCACATCAAGAGCATTAACAAAGTTCTTGGAGCGCGCATTCCTTGCTATATGTCTAAGGGTACGGCAAGGGCTCTGAATGTAGAGGGTAATGCTCTCGTAACGTGCCTAGAGGAGTTCAAGTCTTGTCGGCTAGGGTGGCTTTTACTATTCAAGGCTTTGCCGTACAGCACGATGCCGAAGAGCCTTTCGGGTATCTTATTCATCACAGGGAAATGGGGACGGTTCTTTTTGCTACTGATACCTATTATCTGAAGTACAAGTTTGCTGGTCTTTCAAATATCCTGCTTGAATGTAATTACAGTCTTGACATTTTAGAGGCTAACCTTGAAGCTGGTTTGATTGCTCAGCCACAGCGAGACCGCACTATCAAAAGCCATTTAAGCTATGAAACGTGTAAGGAAGTACTTACCGCTAATGACTTATCAATGGTCAATAACATTGTACTGATACACCTATCGCCAAGCAATAGTAATGCACGTGAGTTCTTGATGGGTATCAAAGAGCTAACGGGCAAAACCGTTCACATCGCAGATAAGGGTATGGTACTTGATTTCGACAAAAACCCCATTTTTAATGTATTGTGTATCACTATAAATTAAATCAGTATGAATTGGTATCAAGTAAAAAGCACGCCTAGAAAGGGTGCAAGATGATGGAAACCAAAAAGATGGTGTTGGAAAACTACCTGGTCCAAGCCTTTTTCTTTCGGTATGGCAGAAAATGCAATACAAAAAGAAATTGCACCATTTGCATCGGGGAGAATTTGACATTGTTGCAGTAGCTCGCAAGAACTATTCGGAGATAATCACCGATAAGTTTGGTCTTCAAAGCTCCATTGATGGAGAAGTAAGACAACTTCTTGGGCAAAAGAATGCATCAATGGAAGCAGACAAGTGGTTCAAGTGCAAGCTGAACTTTATTACCCTTGATGAGAGAAGTGGCAAGGAGAAGAAGACCGCACAATTCTTCTTGGTGAATGCCAATACAGCCTTGACGGCACACGAACTTGTGGACAACTTTATGCGTAATTCAGTATCGGATTACGAAGTTGAACAAGTTGATGAAACCAAGATACTTGAAGTTTTCAAGGTTGCATCGAAAGATGATGAGTGATAACAACCCCACCTTGACCTCGATACAAAGCCAAGGTGGGTATCAAATATAGTTCAGCAATGAAAGATACATTCTACTTCCAACACGATTATAACGCACGTAATGATCCGAAAATACAAGACTTGATAATTGAGCATGGTGTTGCGGGAGTCGGTATTTTCTGGTGTATAATCGAAGCTCTTTATGAGCAAGACGGGAAACTCCCATTGCGTTCGTGCAAAAGCATTGCATTTGTATTGCACGTTGAATGTGGTGTTGTAGAAAGTGTTGTTCGTGACTTTTGGCTTATTTGAGTCTGATGGGACTTCTTTTTGGTCAAATTCAGTACTAACTCGTTTGACGCGCAGGAAGGAGATTTCTGAAAGGAGAAAAGATGGCGAGAGAAATTCGTTGGAGGTCAAAAAGATAGAAATCAATCACAAAGTGAGAACAAAGAGGACGTAGAACGTAAGGAGGTAAATAAACAGATAAAACGCTTTCGCCCCCTACCCTTAAAGAGGTTAATACATATATCACCGAGAAAGGCTATTCTGTCGAGGCTGAACGATTTATTGATTTCTATGCCTCAAAGGGTTGGATGGTAGGCAGAAACAAAATGAAAGATTGGAAGGCGGCAGTCCGCAACTGGAACAGCAGGAAGGACGAGTACACCAGACCAAACTCAAGCAAGAACAACAAGAACGCAAATGACGAATGGGAGAAGTAATGAAACCATACAACCCAAGCATCGAGCAAATACTCAAGGGTATAATTGAAAGGGGAGATTTCTTAGGCATTGAGCGACACGAGAAAACCAACTACGATATTGAGCATGCAATGGCCATTGTTGAGGCTATCGGCAAACTGCGTAGCCCTAAGTTCGAGCTTGACGATGAAAAATCGTTTTGCCTACGAGAACTTCATCAAGTGGTCGCACGCAGATCCAACGATGCAGGCTATTGACCCAAGTAGCGGAGCGACTATTAGTGGAAAATCTTAAGAGGGGCATTTATATTGCAGGAAATACTGGTTCGGGTAAATCGTGGTGTTTGGAGATTATGCGTGAATACGCTAGAGCAATAGGTTTTCCGATTAAGTTCCAAAAGCGAGGAGAGAGCAAGACCGCTATTGTGGAGTATCTACAGGGCTGACGAGGTTTGCCGTGAGTGGGCAGGTAACGGAGACATTCAGAAATTCAAGACTATATCAATCCTTGCCGTTCAGGACTTCGACCAAGAACAGCAGGAAACGCTCTATATGGGCAACCGAATGAATGTCTTACAGCAAATCATAGAGTACCGAGGCGACCAAGACGGGCAATTAACCCTCATCACGTCTAACTTGAAGCTGTCGGGTAAGAAGTTAGAAGAACGATATGGAGACCGTGTGCAATCTCGGCTCTTTGAGATGTGCAATTACTTTGAAATCAGGGTAAGGATAGACGCAAAAACAACTAACTACGAGCCTATGAAAAGTGTACATCAGCGGTAAAAATAAGCGGTCTTGACTTCGAGGAGGTAAGTGTCAAATTCGCCGAAGCCGAAGAGTTCTTAAATAGTTTAGGATTTGAGGCTGTAAACCCTCTGAAGAATGGCTTATCAGTAGATGACGCCTGGATAAAACACCTCTGCCGAGACATAGAGATTCTAAATGACTGCGATAGTATCTATATGATGGAAGGTTGGCAAGGGAGTGTTGGTGCTTGTGTTGAATATGATTTTGCCATTCGTATGGGTAAACCCATATTGTTTGCGTCAAACATCATACGCAATCAGACAGTCATCTCGACAGTTGAAAGTGCTGTACACGAAGCCACGGGATTACGATTAAGTCAATACAACATTAAGGGCAGGCGTCTACGAGAGTATTTTTGTGCGCATGATATTCTCTTACCAATGCACAATGAGGGGGATGCCTATTGAAAAATATCTCTGAGTGTTTACATAGAGACTGCTACTTAGTGCGCAAGATGCTTAGTAACTACAATAACGAATTAAAAATTCAATGCTCTTTTTCGCTCAATGGCTAAGCGCGTGGAGGAGATATTGAATATCTCAAGAAAAATGAACAAAAAGCACAAGTACAATTATCGTTGGTCTCTGGCTGATACTTGCTTTACGAAGGATAATGGTAAAGTGTTTTTCATGCTTTTTCGGGAGGTGGAGGCGACACGATGGGCTACAAACTAGCTGGTTTTTGATGTTATCGGATGCTGTGAAATTGACAAAAAGAATGATGGCTGTCTATACCGAGAACCATAATCCTAAGTATGCTTTCTGCGAACCGATACAAGAGTTTAAGGAAAGAGAGGATTTGCCACATGAACTTTACAATCTTGACATCTTGGATGGCTCACCGCCTTGCCTCTACATTCTCAATGGTCGCTGGAGGTGAGAGGACTCTTGGGGAAAGATGAAGCTACTTCCGAGAGGGGCAAGCAGAACAAGTTCTTGATACGCTATTCTTTTGATTTCATTGACCTTGCAGAAGTTGCAACCAAAAGGTTGTTGTAGCTGAAAATGAAAGGACTTCTGATGGGTGAAGCAAAAAGATTACGTTCGCCGAATTTATGAAGCGTTTGACAATGCAGACTATTATTGTCAGCATTGGTCGCTAAATGCTCAAAATATGGGAATACCACAAAGGCGTGAACGTGTATTCTTCATTTGCTTAAGAAAAGACCTTGCAGAACCCTTTTCTGTACAACGAAAACCTATTTGAGCAAGTGCCTTTCTTGAACTTAGAGTTTAAAGAACCTATAATACCATTTCGTGAAGTCGTGGATTATTCGGGGCGTGAGGTAACAGCAAAAGACAGTACGCAAGCTTTGGGATAATCGAGAATATGGAGATGGAAGCCAGAAGATACTTCTATGCGTTTCTATGGGAAAAAGGGCAACTTTGGTCAAAGTTACGTCTATCTTGACAAGATTTGCCCAACTCTAACAGCCAAAGAGTATTGCCTTATATTGTTTGACCAACCTCGTTGCCTTGGGCGAAGCGAGGTGTGCTGCATATCATCTTTTTCCTCAAGATTACAATTTCATAAAAGAGAATCCACACTATGTTTTGTGGGATGTCAGTTCCCCCTATCATGATGGCTAAAATATCAAATCAAATTTACGAGCAATGGATTTCAAAAATCAAATAATTCTAAACCCAATGAACGAACAAGAAGTACTAAGCCCTAAGGACTGGAAAGACCTCATCAAGAGGGTACAGAAGAACTCCAAAGACAAGGGATTTCACGATGTGGAGATATCCACCGAACACAAGATAATGCTCATCATTAGCGAGGTAGCCGAAGCCGTGGAGGCTGACAGAGAGGGCAGGATAGCTCTGCCAATGCCCGAAGATTGGCAGGCGATGAATGACGAAGATTTCAAGATTACATTCTTGTGCAATGTCAAAGACTCGCTGGAGGACGAATTGGCCGATATCGTTATCCGAATGATGAGCTCAGGCTTCTTGCACGGATTTATTGGCCCAACAGATTACTATCTGGATGTCTACGAACGACAAGGAGAAAGACTCTTTGTGGAGCGAGCTTTTCAGACTGGTAAACCTGATTTGCGAGGGCATACGCTTCGAAGAACTCGAGCAAGCGACCTCAGAAGTATTCTTTATCGCTGATGAACTAGGAATTGACCTGATGAACCATATCCGAATGAAGATGCGCTACAACGCAATGCGACCACGCTTGCACGGCAAGGCTTACTAACACGACTAAACAAACAAACAAATAAACGATGAATACAAACAGTATAAAAGATTTAAAAGTGTCCTTTTGAGTTTTGAGGAAAAATTAGAGCTAGCCGATTGGTTAGCAAAAGTCATTTTCACATCACTGCTGTATCACGCTTACAGGCTCAATGCTCTTAAAGAAGCTAGGAATAATTGACCGAGAGCCTCAAGATATAGATTTTATAATAGCAGATATTTGGGAGCCAGAAGGGTTTGTTCTGCCTCCTTTCGCTAAAGAGGTAGAGTTTGAGAAAGAAGATGGCTATAGAGTCCCTAAAAGCGTTTTTATTGGCTGGGAACTAAGATTGAGGTAATTCACGATGAAGATCTTGCCGAAAAACATTTTTAGGTTAAATCAAGAAGAGGCGGATATTAAAAATTGTTGAAGGCATCCTCAAGGCTAAGAAAAAGATATCTTGAAACCGAAACTAGACCTGACCAAATCGCCAAGCACACGGAAGATATTCCGAAGATAGAGCAGTGGCTAGCCACTAAAACGAACAAAGCAATAACTAACTGAAGTAGCAAACTAATAGCCCCCTGACTGCACTAGTTTCTTAAGTTTAACTACGTTTCTGTTTTTGACAATACCCCGCAGTGGGGGCTTTTATCCTAAACCCTAATTTCAATAACCCATTAAAACCATTACACCCTAATGAAGACACCGAACTTTTATCCATGACTTATATGAAGCTGATATGAAGAAAAATACGAGGCTTTTAGATTGCGACTAGTAAACTTATTCTTCCCTGCTCTCGTGGACGTGTTAAGGCGTACGGCAGAAGATAATATTAATTGCTTATACAAATACAAAGATGAACTAGAGCTTAACCGCTCTCTAGAGAAAGAGATTAACAAGCTCAAGAGAGAACTTAACGCGCTCAATGACCGCAGAGACGAACGCTTGCGCACGCACAAGAGCAAGGCATCTATGACTATTGAGCATTACAAGAATGCGATAATAACCGAGCAGGACGAGAATATGAAGCTCAAGAAAGAGATTAAGGCACTTAACAAGACTATCAAACGCCTCAAAGGCGGTAACAGCAATAAACCTAAAAACAATGAACTATAACAAGATGCTTCAATGGATAGGAACGCACCATGTAGGTATATCGTCAAGAACGATGTGGTGTGCCTTAATGGGTGTAGCAAACAGCGAAACACCCGCTTATTGCGGATTTGATGTGCCGAGCGACTGGGACGACTTTTCACGCTGTTACGACCTTGTAACCTTTTGCGAGGTAGAAAAGGAAGAGCTACAAAAAAATAGTGGAAGCTTTCCCTTACTACAAACCTATCATAGATGAGTGGGACAACCTTGTGACGGCATATATTAACAAATCAGGCGTATTTGAAATCATTTACAGCAGACGTGATGAGATAATGGAGCTGAAAGGCTACAAAAAAGTAGCGAATGGATATTGGGTAAAACAATAAAGGAGATAAGACAATGCACTTGGAAATAAAATTTAGAGGCATAACCAGAAATAGCAATCACTGGGTTTATGGCTGTTTTGTCAGATATCCGAATGGTGCTGTTGCGATATGCGACTCAAAGTGTTCTGACTTCGAGGTATACTCGGATACTGTCAGCCAATATACTGGGCTTAAGGACAAGAACGGAACTGAGATTTACGAGGGAGATATTGTTAAGCATCGTGGCTATAATGGAATGATAAACTCTGTTGTCACATTTGAAGCAGGGGCATTTATTGTAGGCTATCACGATGGTAGCTCAACAAAAAGACGACCAATGCTCCTTAAGTCCAATGTTGAAGTTATTGGAAATATCCACCAAAAACCTAGATTTATTACAATGAAGTGGAAAGAAGCGTCGAGGTATCGGGTAACTCATGCTGATAAGCTATTCGGTTGCGTCGATAGGATAAAGCCTGAAGAATTGACACGGCACGCAGACCCATTGTATGAGAGCCCCAAACGCAAGAAAGTAGTACATAAGGAACCGTTGGTAATACTTTGTGAGCGATGGTTTCGAATGCAGTACAATGAACTTGGATTGCTATTATTTCGGATATCAGGATATAGAGATGATGAGAAGAAAGTTCGTAATCTTAATGAGGAAAATGGAGAAATACCCGCATTCTTTTTAAGCATACCGTGTGGTGGATTTCATGGATTGTATTTGGTTCTATCGGATACTTTTAATCTAGGAGGGAGCAGGTATAGTAAACTTGAAATGATTGCTAAAAAAAATGGTTATGCTCACTGCGTTTGTCATAATCTAGAGGATTTATCTTAAATATTCGTTCCTATCTTCATGATGTAAAAAAATGAGTATTGAATTGACACTAAGCGAAAAAAATATGTTGAAGTTAGAGATTATCGGCAATATCGGTAGCGATGCCGAAGTAAAAAGAGTTCGGAGGGAAAAAGTATGTTTCATTCAGTGTTGCTTGCACTGAGTATTCAAAAGACCAGAAAGGTAATAAAACGGAATATACAACGTGGGTATCTATCTTATGGTATGGTGATGGTGGAGGCTTGCTCCCTTGCCTTAAAAAGAGGGTCAAAGGTCTTTGTTCGGGGAAACCTCAAAGTAAAGATGTACACAGACAGAAATGGTAATCAACAAAGTACGCAATCAATGTGAGTGCATCAGAAGTACAGCTTTTGTGGTGTCAAGGGTGAAACAAGTACACAACAAGCAGGTGTTCAGGTGCAACAACCAACTAATGGACAAGGCGATGATTTGCCTTTCTAACAAGTAAGCAATGAAATCAAGGAAGTATGATAACATTATAGCCATTGACCCGGACGTAACACGTTCGGGCGTGGCTTTCTTGAAGCCAACAACAAGGCAATTAGAAGTGTCAAACCTAACATTCCCACAAGTTGTTGATTATCTCAATCAGGCAAAAGAGTATTCAGGGGCAAGCAGGGGAAACTTTAATTGTGCTTGTTGAAGCAAGTTGGCTGATAAAAGGAAATTGGCACTTGTCATCTTGGGAGCGCAAGCAACGTGCGACATCAAAGGGTTACGATGTAGGGCGCAATCACGAAACGGGCAAGAAGATTGTTGAAATGTGCCAGCATCTTGGCATTGAGGTATTGGAGCATTTTCCATTAAGAAAGTGTTGGAAAGGTAAGGATGGGAAAAATAACCCACGAAGAATTATCTTCATTTACAGGATTAACGGTGCGGACAAATCAAGATGTAAGAGATGCGGTGTTACTCGCTTGGTCGTATGCTGGGCTCCCAATTCGGCTGTCCGTAAATAAGTAAGTAATATCTTTCTATTGTTTTTATTATGTTATAGTGATATAGAATGCTATATTTTGCATAATAAGATTACAGCAATAAGAAGATATGAAACCAATAGATTTTAAGCAGTCCACAAAAAGTATTGCAGAAGCCATCAACGATGACAGATAAAGAGTGTGCATCACTTCACGTGTGGAGTGACGGCAAGCAATGTGTCTCGTGTTGGAAGCCGACGTTAAAGGAGCGTATAAATATATTGTTTGGTGGTAAGGTATGGTTGGGTGTCCTCTCTGGGGGTACTCAACCTCCTGTGTTTGTTGCAGGCTCAAATGTATTCAAAAGACGTTCGCCTATCATTCGCTCTCTGAAGGCTATTATCTCGGCTTGCAGTCAGAATGATAAGCATAAGCATTTTGTAGCGGGGCTTGTTATTTCTCTTGCCTTGAGTCTTCTTTCTGGATTTTGGGGAGGACTTATCGCTGGAGGACTTATCGGTGGAATAAAAGAATGGTGGGACGCAAAAGGTCATGGAAATGTAGAGTTCTTAGACTTTGCTTTTTACTCTGTTTGGAGCTATCGCAGGCGCATCTCTATTCTTACTTCTATCTAACTATATAAACGTTCCATTTAATCTTAATGACCTACTATGGCAAAGGTTTTAGAGACAAGCATAGATAAGCTGATACCCGATAATAAGAACTTTAACAAAGGGACTCAGTTTGGTGAACATCTAATGGATGAAAGCCTAAGAAAATTCGGACTAGGACGCTCTATTCTACTAGATAAAAATAATCGCATTATATCAGGCAACAAGACCACAGAAAAAGCCGGTGAACTTGGGTATGAAAAGGTTCTTGTCATCGAGACAGATGGCAGTACTCTTGTTGCTGTCAAACGAAATGATATTGACCTTGATAGTAGGGTAGGGCGAGAATTAGCACTTGCAGATAACGCTACAAGTAAGGCTAATTTATCTTGGGATGAAGATGAAATTATCAGCGTGATGCATGAAATACCTGATTTTATGCCTGAAAGTTGGGGTATAAAGATTGATGAACTCGTTGCAGACTCTGACGATTTCGGAGAAGAGTTTGAGCTTTCTAGCGCAGATAAATCTCCATATCAAAAAATGACATTCACTCTTTCAGATAATCAGGTGGAGGCTATCCAAGGAGCTATATCACTCACCTTAAAAAGATTATCCAGAAGAATGCAAATGTGTAGATGGTAACACCAATAAAATTGGTAATGCTCTCGCAAAAATTATTCAAGAATGGGAAGAGCTAAAGAGATAGTTGTAAAGGTGTTGCCATCAAAAATTGCCAATGATTTTTGTACGCAAACATCATTATTCAGGGTAAGGTTGTAGCAAACTCTACTCTTCATTTTGGATGCTTCCTCGATGGGAGGCTACATGGTGTGTTGTCCTATGGGAATAGTATGGATAAACGTAAGACAATGACACTAGTTGAAGGAACGGGCTGGAATGAGTTCCTAGAACTTAATAGAATGGCATTTGATGATTATCTGCCAAGAAATTCGGAGTCTTACTGTATCGGTAAAACTTTACGTATGATTAAAAAAAGCAAGCTCCGCATATAAAAATGGGTAATCTCGTTTGCAGATGGTGCGCAATGTGGCGATGGGACGATTTATAGGGCTTCAAATTTTGTTCTTACTCAGATAAAGCCGAATAAAAACAATCCTTGAGTTTCCGAATGGAGCAAGAATTGCGACGATGACCCTAGAAGCAAACTTCAATATTCCACAAGTAGTCCAGTTGTGTAAAGACTTAAATGTTCCCCATAAGTATAGAACGAGGAATGAATGGATAAAATTAGGGGCAAGGTTCATTCCTGGATTCCAACTTAGATATGTCTACTTTATAGATAAAAGCATACCGAAAGAAATTAACCGTTGAAGAAGTCCCATTTCAGCGAATAGATGAGCTTAGGAGTGGAATGTATAAAGGAGAACAGATAACTCGGACGGAAAGACATGCTAAGAAAAACCGAATAAGAGAATCAAGATATAACAACAATAAAAAAGAAGTTTTGGACTATTATGGCAAAAATATAACAGAAAGGTAGTTGAGCGGATTATCGGGCTTTTTGAAGTCAGATAGCTATACCATCGCTGAGATTTGCCAACAAGTAGGCATTTCGCCAGCGACTTATCATAGGTGGCAAGATGAACACGAAGACTTCCGTCAGATGATAGACGAAGCGCACGATGCAAGGATGCAATTCTTTGTTCTGGAGGCTAAGAAGTCTCTCCTGAAGAAGATACAAGGCTATGAGGTAACAGAAACAAAGGTTGTCACCATTCCCGGCAAGGAGAAAGACGAGAAAGGCACCCCGAAACCGATTATTAAAGAGCAGACGACGCAGAAGAAGCACGTTGCGCCAGATACCGCAGCAGTTATTTTCACCTTAACGAATGGAGACCCCTCAAGGTGGCGCAATAGACAGACCACAGAGGTTACAGGTAAGGACGGCAAAGACTTGTTTAAGAGCCTTTCAGATGAAGAGTTGGATAAAGCAAATTAAAGAACTTGAAGGTAAGTTGAGCAAATGAGCAGAGACGAACGGGTAAGATATATGCAAGCATTAAAAGAGAGGTTGGTGCGCGAGTCACGTACCAGCCTTTTGCGTTTTACCCCGTCTACAATGCCTACCTTTGAGCCCGCCGACTTTCACCGTCGCTATTATGGTGTACTGACCAAGTTTGCGCACAAGGAGATTAAGAAACTAATGGTATTCATGCCTCCGCAACACGGCAAGAGCGAGGGTTCTACAAGGCGTTTACCGTCTTTTATTCTTGGCGAAAGACCCGATACAAGGGTGGCAATAGTTAGCTATAATGCCCCCAAGGCACGCAAATTTAATCGTGAGATACAGCGTATAATTGATACGCCCGAATATCAAGAGATATTCCCTGAAACACATCTTAACTCAAGCAACGTAACAACTGTTGCCGGTTCTTGGCTACGCAATGCTGATGAATGCGAAATTGTCGGTCGTTTGGGAGGCTTCAAGACGGTAGGTGTAGGTGGTGCGCTGACGGGTGAGCCTGTGGATGTCTTGATTATGGATGACATCTACAAGGATGCCAAAACAGCGTGGTCTTCAACCGTGCGTGAGAGCGTATCGGATTGGTACGACACGGTAGCGGAAACCCGATTACATAACAATTCACAGCAACTTATTGTCTTCACCCGTTGGCACGAAGACGACCTCGCAGGTACATTGCTAAGACAGCAGGGCGAATATCACCCAACAGAGAATCCTAACGGGTGGGTTGTCGTCATCTACCAAGCTATCAAGCAGGGCAAGCCTACCGAGTATGACCCAAGGCAAGAGGGAGAAGCCCTATGGGAAGAGAGGCACAATATAGAGAAGTTGGAAGCCATAAGAAAGCGTAATCCTCACGTGTTTGATAGCCTTTACCAGCAAGATCCCAAACCGAGTGAAGGGCTTATGTATGACCTTGGATTTACGGAATACCAAGTTAAGCCAGCAACGAAGTATTGCATTCGCAAGGCATACGTGGACACGGCAGACACTGGAGCAGACTACTTGTGTGCTATCGTGTACGATGAGACTGAGCTTGGCAATTACATTGTAGACGTCCTGTACACTCAGAAGCCTATGGAGTATACAGAAACCGCCCTTGCTCGTATGCTAAGCAAGCACCAAGTGCAAGAGTGTATCGTGGAAAGTAACAACGGCGGTAGAGGGTTCCAAAGGGCTGTAGAGAAGCAGTGCCGAGTGTTGGGTAATGATAAGACTAGGTTTAAGTGGTTCCATCAAACCGAGAATAAGGATGTGCGTATCAATGTACATTCGGCTGCGGTGCAGAACCCTAACATTTATGCCTTTGGGGTGGACTAAACTTTTCCCTGAGTTTGCATCAGCTATTAATGGGTATATGAAAGTAAGCAAGAACCCACACGATGATGCCCCTCGATGCCCTTACTGGCACAATAGAGAAGCGAAGAAATAGAGAGAAGTCTGACGTAGCAAGTCTTTTTGGACGATAACATATATCACTATAAAAAGAAATTGAAGTTATGCCAATAGAAGAATTATTTAAGCAAGGTTCAGCCAATGATATTGTAGCTGAGTTGAAGAATGGTAGACCAATTGCACTCCCTAATGCGGAGAAAGCTAGGAAAACCCTTAACCCCAAGTTGCACGATATCCATAATCCCATTATCCGCCCAGATAAGCGTGTGAAGATTGACAATGCCTCGGATGAAGACGACAAGGTTATTGATGCAGGTGGTGGCGGAGCCTATCGGATAGAGAAGGTAGCACGTATTGCCATAGCCCTTCAGAAGCTTATTATAGGGCGTGCGACCTCTTTTTGTTTTTGGCAATCCCTGTTGCCTACAATGCTACACCCGAAACAGACGGAGAGAAGATGGTTTTGAAAGCCTTAGAGCGTATTTTGAGGGATAATAAGACGACATCAAAGAATAGGAAAAATCGCCCGTAGTATCTTCGGTTATAAGGAGTGCGCTGAGATTTGGTACGTTCAGAACTCAGACAAGCCACACAAGAGATATGGTTTCCCAACAAAAAGCTAAGCTTAAATGTGCTCTATTCTCTCCTATGCTTGGCGATACGCTTTACCCTTACTTTGATGAAACAGGAGACCTAGCAGCGTTCTCTCGTTCATATTCCCGTGCTCTAGCTAGTGGAGACAAACAGAGTGTGGAGTACTTCGAAACCTATACGGATAAGGAGCACTGGCTTTTGGGGCTAATCGGGGTGGTGGCTATGAAGTCGTGGAAGGTTATCCCAAGGCGGTAGCGATAGGCAAAAATACTCGTTATTTATGGCTATCAAGAACACTTCGAAACGGAAGATGTGGATAGCTTGATTGATAGATTGGAGAAATTGTTATCAAACTTTGCCGATACTAACGATTATCATGCTAGCCCAAAGATTTTTCACAACCGGTACTATTCTAGGGTTTGCTAAGAAAGGAGAGTCAGGGGGCAATCATTGAGGGAGAAGAGGTGCGACAGCGCAGTATCTGTCTTGGCAGAATGCCCCAGAGAGTGTGAAATTGGAGATTGAAACGCTCTTAAAGATGATTTATACCATATCGCAAAACACCTGATATTAGCTTTGAGAGTGTTAAGGGGATTGGTGCGATAAGCGGTATTGCCCTAAAGCTCTTGTTCATGGATGCCCACCTTAAGGTTCAGGATAAAAAGGAGATTTTTGATGACTATCTGCAACGACGCGTGAATGTGATTAAGGCGTTTATCGGGCAATTCAACACGGAGCTAGAGGATGATGCCGAGCTATTGGAGATAGAACCCGAAATAACGCCCCTATATGCTCACAAACGAGCTAGAGGAAATCAATATGTGGCTTTCGGCTAACGGCAATAAACCTCTTGTATCGCAGAAAGCAAGTGTCAAGGGTGCAAACCTTACGCAAGATCCCGAGAAGGACTTCGAACAAATCCAAGAAGAGGCTAATGCCGAGAATTCATTCACTATTGGCGAGCCTGTAGATGCATAATGGCTAGAGGGTAGCAAAGGTCAGCCGAAGTGCTGACAATACAGGTGTAGAGATTGCCAACATTCGTATGATTGGCACGAAAAGAATTGGCTAGGGGAGCTTTTTATGTGTCGGTGCAAGCACCACCATGACGGGAAGTTTACCAAGTTCCTTAAAGACCCACAATGTGAGCATTTCACACTAAGGAAGAATGGCTAAAAGACAGAAAGCAAAGGTATTTTTCATTTCAGGGCTTTGATGTTGCACATTATAAGGCAACATCAGCCTATACACGTGCCGTAAATGCCCTGTTTGATAAGGCAACAGCTGATATTGCGGATGCTCGCATTAAAGGAGGATTATAAGTCCGAAAAACCATTTCTCCTTTGATGACTACCCCAAGGCTAAGGCAAGGCTTCAAACGACATTAAAAGGGCTTGCTAAGAAGATGCAGGCGATTATTGAACTAGGCTCAAGGAAACAATGGCTCTTTGCGTGCAAAAAGAATGACGAGTTTATATCCTCTATCTTAGATACAACGAAGCTGACGAAAGCAAGGCTAAAACAAGATGCAAGACCGCAATCTTGATGCTTTTGCAATCATTTCAGCAACGAAAGGTAGGTGGTATGAACCTTTCGGAGCGTATATGGAAGTATACGGAGCAGTACAAAGACCAGATAGAACTTGGGCTTGATGTGGGGCTTGGAGAGGGGCGCACGCACAACAACTTTCAAGGGACTTGAGGCAGAACCTTCAAGACCCTAACCGCCTATTTCGTAGGGTCAGAGATAAGCGTGGCAATCTTCAGCTGTCCAAGTCGGCTAAAGCCTTTCACCCTGGAGCAGGGGTATATCGCAGTAGCTATAAGAATGCAATGCGTCTTACGCGCTCTGAAATCAATATGGCTTACCGAGAGTCTGACCACTTGCGCTGGCAACAACTTGACTTCGTCGTGGGCTTTGAGGTGCATAGGTCTAACCGAGAACCAATGTGTGAATGCAAGCTTTGCAGTAAGCTTGTAGGCAAATACCCCAAAATGGTTTAAGTTTAAGGGTTGGCACCCGCAGTGCTTGTAGCTATGCAATTGCAATCCTTATGGATGAAGAAGATTTTGATAAAAATGAGCTATCCGATTTAAGGAGCGCTTTAAAGGGGAAAAGAGTATAATAGGCTATCGGCAAAAGAATGAGGTAACGGAATTACCCGAAGGCTTCAAATCTTGGGTAGCAGACAATACCGATAGACAGCGTAATTGGTCTTCAACTCCCTACTTCATTAAAAGATAACTTCATTGACGGAGACTTATCGAAAAGGATTGGTGTACGTTCAGCAAGAGAAGCCACTTACATTACTTGAAAAAGTACCGCAATAAGGCATAAGAATCGTACCACTGAACAGGTGGAAGCCATTCAAAAGCGTTGGGAGGAAAGAAAAACAAAAGCACGCTCTTATCAAACAAGAAGCGCAAGGAGTTCTTGATACAGCTAAGGATTATAGTGAGGTTGATTTTTCCGCATTACAAACAGCTATTGATGCAGGGGATATTGTCAAGATGCAATCTATCGCCAAGGAGGTTGAAAAGGTTATTGGGGAAATACAGAAGCAGGAAGAAGCCCTTTCTAGTATTATCCCGAATGTACACGAGTGGCACAAGCAGTTTACGATTGATGAACTCAAAGGTGTATATAGTGCCGTTGAAAAGAAACTTGCTTCTTGGGAGGGATTACCCTTGAGAAGCAGTTAAGTAAACTGAAATTTGAAGCGGAAGAGTACTTTGGCACAGACATGTATGGCGCACAAACAAAGTATAAGACTTGAGGGCGTTGCACAAGATGCCTACAAGATGCACCTTGATAAAGTTCAATACAAGATTGATAAGCAAGAAATTGAAGCAAGTGTTACCCATTCATTCTCTTTTGCTCAAAAAGACCAAGAGTGCAAAGGTTAAGCAACTTGTATCTGAACTTCAATCCCTACTTGGAAACAATGCAACGATTGCAGAACTTCAAAGCAAGGCTGATGCACTAAATAACGAGGTATCAAAAGCTGGAAGCCGCTAAACTTGCCTGAGATTTGAAGAAGTTAAGCAAACTGGGTAATGGGTTTTAGTCCTGATGCCTATACGCAAGAACGCAAGGATAAAAGCGGTGTGGGATAAAGGAAGCGGAAAGGTTGCAGATAAGACCCTTATTGATGTTGCGGACGAAGAATTGGATTGCTTCAACGGAAGATGAAAAGGATAGGGTTTATGAATATACCCACCATTATTCTAATGTGAACGAGCCTTTGCAAGGTCGCAAATACCTAAGACATCAGACAAAGGCAGATTTCGAGCATCGAGTAAACAACATTACTTCTTACATCAGTAAGAATATCTTGCCAAAAGATATGTGGTTTTATGCGAGGTGATGACGGTCTTGGGGTGATTGCTTCACGAATAAAAGTTTGCTGGGGAAAAATGCCAAATGACTTGCAAGACTTGGTGGGTATGACTATGCAAGAGGGCGGTTTTATGTCCACAGGTAGCCGAAAGGGCAAGGGATTCAGTAATAAGTCTGTTATTATCAATGTGTATGCACCTAAGGGTACGCAAGCCGCATATATTGAACCTATCAGTGAATACGGGGATGGTGCGGGCAGAAAATGGGACGGAAAGCAGAGGTTTAGTACATTTAGCTCTGAACACGAAACGTTGTTCCAACGAGGAACACTAATGCGAATAACAAAAGTGTACCAAGTCGGAGGAAAAAAACATTTATCGATTGTGAAGTGGTAGGGCAAGAGATTAAGCCATTATCCTACGTTTCAGATAGTAATATAGGCTATTGACCGGGGATTTTTATCTTCTGGGAAATGGTCGTTAGCAATGAACAAGTATTCGTCCATCAGCTTGTAGAAGTTGTCGATACTATCCTTTATTGAATAGGTAGTCTTTCCCCACGAAGTGAACATTACCATAAGCAAATCAAACGGAATGCCCGGATAGGATTTTCCGTTTATTAGTTCGTAGTAATCACGTTCCCCGTGAATTGACCTTGTGAAGACACATACACGCGCTCCATATCCCAAAACCAATCCATTGTCCCATCATTGAAAGGGCTTACTTTTTGACCTCTATAATAGCGACATTGCCTTATAAGTTCTTGCTTGTTATCCATACTTCTGTTTGAATTTAGTTACTACTTTGCATCTCTTTAGGGAGATAGTCCCACGCCTTGTCTTGGATATGTTGAGGTATTCCATAATAGGCTTCAGCAATGCTCCCTGTAATGGCGAGCTATTGTGTCGCTATCGCCACCTATTGACACAGCAAGGCGGATAGCACTTTCAAAGTCTGTGCTTTCAAGAAAGCAAACTATTGCTTGTGGCACGGTTACTTGGCAAGTCTCATTAAAGGTGTTTGTGCGTCTGATTTCATCAGAGGTTTGTTGGATATTGTAACCATACATTTCGGCTACTTCTCGCACTAATTGCTTGCCATTCTCTTGATGCTTGCGAGAGTATAAAGCCATTTCAATACACCTTGCTATACATTCAGCCCCCTTGATGCCCTCGGGGTGGTTATGTGTGCATTCTGCACTTTCCCGTGCAAACTTCATTACGTTATGAGTTTCAGTAAGGTATCCACAAGGCGACACTCGCATTGCTGAACCATTACCAAAACTATTGTATGGTTCTGGGTTAGGAGAATGAACCCATCGACCGAAAAGAACCCCCATAAGCACCCTTTGGGGTTGGGATATTTTTCTGCACCATTCAAGTAATGATTGTTCAAAACTCACTCCTCGCAAGATTGCATCTGCAACGGCAACCGTGCATATTGTGTCATCTGTGAAAGAGCATTCATTTGTGAACAGCTCAAAATCTAATCTATGTGTATTGTTGAACTCAAAACGAGAACCAACAATATCTCCTATTATTGCACCCTAACATATCTATTTCTTTTTATTATAATTATCCTTGCTCTGTGCAAGCCACGAAGAGGGCAATTATAGCTACGGCAAGAGATATAAGCCCTATGGCTGTGCTTATTATCCACTTCCAGTCAATGGGATTGGATAATGACGGATTGAACGCTGAATAACGCTTGCCCATATCCGTTAATCGAGATATGATGACATCTCCACCCTCTTCTTCGTGACAGACTGCAAGACCTTTATTCCTAGTTCTCTTGCTCCGTTGTTAAAGTCAGAGGGGCTTATGTAGTCCGGACGGGTGTATACGCCATTATCCAATAGGCGAAAGACCTGTTTTCCCGATTTTGATAGCTCTATGCGCTCCATAAGTTGCCTAGTCTTTTTAGCAAAGATACACAAGATGAAGGATAAACCCCTTATGGAATGCATTTTGTACAAACCATAGGGGACTATCTCTATTGATCATCTATTTAGATTGCTTTCATTCTTTTCCCTCTCGATATTGTTGGAGATAGACTCGGCAATAAGTTCTCGGATTACACTCTCAACGCTGTTGAAGATGTGGAGACACTTCTTTTCCATGATTTCCTCACCTGCATATTCGCCGTCACATATCCTTAAGGGCTTTCATAATGTTCTCGTAGATGTCGTCTGTAAATCTTTGGCAGGCGATTAAACGTGCCGTTGCATCACTGATTTGTAGACTCTTGATTTCATTTACTATTGTTTCCATGACGATATATTACCCTTGAATTTGATTTTTCCATTAACTTGTGTAAGAACCATCTACCACGTTCGGTCCATACGGTGATATTGTTAGTGCCTTGTGTGCCATCTTGGCGAGTATACGAGTGTGTGCGCGTCTTCGTGTAGTTCTGACCGCAATACTTAGCCGATAGCATCCATTGACCGCTTTGGCGTATCATAACCCCTAGGCCTTTAAGTATGCCGTGAAGTTGTTCCGCCGTGCGCAAGTCTAGTTCCTTGGCTATCTGTGTACTCGTGTACGTGTTTGTTGAGTTCAACACGTTATCCGTGTACTCAACCTTTGATGCTTGTGCCTTGAGTTGCGCACTCTGGCTGTTAATGGTAGCTTGTGCCGCTTCAAGTTGTTTTTCTGCCAACAGCAAGCGATTGTGTAGAATTTCTTGTGAGCGTGCTAAAATGTAATCATCGCTTTTGAGCATCATTTCGCGTTTGTTGAACTCGTTGATGAACATTTCTTTGAACTCACCAGCTTTCTTACCCTGTGTAACCCATCACCAAAAAGGAAAAGCCATCCTTGGTGATTTCATACATCTTGTGGTTTTGTCCTGTCTTTTGGTTTTTCAAAGGTAGCCTCGCCAAAATTGGCGACCCTAAAACTTTCTGAACAAGAGAGACCTTCAATGTCTCTACATACTTTGCTGTGTTCTTTCCCGAACACCTGCGCAACGATTAGACTTGTCGTTACATCTCGCCCTTGTGGGCTGTGAATTACTAAATTTTCCATCTGTTGAACATTTATAGATGGTTATAGGCATAGGAAAAGTATCGCCATTTTTGCGCTGTTCAACAGATGGTCTCCACTCCGAGAGCTTTTGATTATCTTACGCAAAAGGCAACCGCCTATATCTTCAAGATGGGCAATAAAAATGCCCACCTTGTGATGTGAGCAACTTAACCGCTTGCTCTGCGAAGTGAATGCAATCACCATCTGTTGAACACTGCAAATGTAATCATAATTTTTTTAATAAGCAAGTGCTATTCTAGATTTTGCGTTTCTTTCTGTTGTAACTTATCTTCTAGATCCTCTTTATTTTTTTCTGTATCTGGATAAAGTTATAGATCGTATGTGCTATTGAATAACCAATAATAATACACCCTGTCAGTCTTGGATATATTGCTATTAGCTTATAGGTAAAGCCCTGTTGCTTATCTCCGATAAATAGAATTAAACCAATAGCTACTACGGAGAATATAAATTGAATGATAAGGCTTAGTCTAACCTTTCTAAGACTTTCTCTGAATGATTTTAGAAAGTCCTTATTTCGAACTCTCGTCAAATCAATAGATGTAGCTATAGCTAGAGCGACAGGGAACAGTACGCCTTGCACATCGAACAAAGTCTTAGGCAATTCAGAAGGTACATCTCCTAGATTGAGTATGTACAATAGTGAAGAGATTCCCATACTAGCGATAATACAGAACAAGAGCCTTATAAAATTCTTGATAGCCATATTATGAAGATAATTCAGAAATAAACTTTTCCATCTCTTGCTTGAGGTCTTCTTCTACGATGTGTCCACTACTAGTCCGGTCAATAGAAACCTTTTTTTCTTGCAAGAAATTTCCTCTCCCATAATGAATGACCCTTTCTTAGTCTCAAATTTGACTCCATCAAGGTCTGATATTGGGCTTATGGTAGCCCCAATAATACGTTCGTAGTCTTCTCTACTGAGATCCTTGGGTTTCTTAGGGAAGTATATTCTCAAATCAGCCTTTATCAACTGATTATCTATCAACTCTTGTACCTTATCAGTGTCCCCTAAGAGAGACTCTAAGATATTCCGAGCAATGTCTGTGAAGCTTATTGTTTGGGTTTGAATGGATTCTTGAGGAGAGTTGTTTGGGTTAATTTGAATACTGCTACCTATCTGCATTGACTTAATATCGCTAAGTTGGTCTGTAGGGATAGATGTATCAAGCATTGGCAGTAGTTCAAACATACAATCTCCACGTTTGCTTTCAGCGCCCAATTGAGATACGTTTGAAATCTCTTAATCGTGGTGTCTGAGGGTATTGATACGATAACTTTGTCCTTACCTAGAAGAAAGTAGTAGTGGCTTTTGTAGATACTAGTTTCTGTGTTTATCTCGCACGAAATCTCTTCAAGATGCACATTTGTTTGCTTGAATACTTCAGGTTTGATCTGACCGGAAATGCCTTCATTGCTTATTCTAAGCATCATCCCAAAAGATATAATGAGGAGATACCGTGGAATAAGCCAATAAATCTTCTTCTGACTCAACTTGGTTCAATTGCATTCTCCTATCCCCAACAATAGATGTTTCCAATTGCTGGGTTAAAAGTTCCTTAAGATAGCTCGTATCTTGAGATACACTATTTATTTTGATAGAAAAACGCTCTGAGCGTCATAGATTTTTGCGTAGGCATAATTGTCGGTGGTTATGTTCTCGTGAACAAAATTAGTAATATAATCTTAGTGCAAGAGCATTTATCTCACATCTTTTCCCTTCACTTAAAAAAATGCAACAATTATACGTGAGAGAATGAAGAAAACGAAGTTTTCGCCCTATACTACTATATATGAACGATAGTGAATATATAGTATATATATACTTTCCTTTCCTTTCCTTTTTCTTTTGCATATACATTGCAATGCAAATGCATAACAAATGTATTAAGTGTTTGTATATCAATATATATAGAAGAGGGCGTTTTGCGTCTTTGGAGGCACTTCAGAGGCATCTTGATACCATCTAGTTGCACATCTTTTTATGCAACGTTGATGCAACATAATTATACGTGCATATACATTGCAATGCAAATGCATAAGCATGTTTTTGCCTATATTTTTTTAGAGGGGAAAAAAGCAATCAATCAGTGACAAATAACTTATACTTAAGTCGTCTTGCAAAAATGAATATATCACTATGAAAGAATTTACCTTTGTCTTGATTTGTAACACTAAACCTATTCATTATGAATTTTTGAAGAGATGCTCGCACTACTGGTATCAAAGTATAGAGGCGTGCGAAAAAGATGGACTAGCGCATCTGGCGCGCACGCTTGCGCTACAGTGTGCTAATGAGGAGGAAGCGAAAGCTCTTTTGGAAAAAAATCACCGATGCGCAAGTGACTGAATTTGTGAAAAGAGTATCGTAAAGTGGTTGATGAGGAAGTGTCTAAGGGAATAAGACCTTTGAGAAAGAATCTTAAGGAGAAGTTTGACCTTGTGGAGAAGAAAACAGATCCAGTGATTCCGAATGGAGGTGACAATGACCCTAAACCTAATGACATCGCTACTATTGTTGCTAATGCTGTTGCAGGTGCTGTCAAGCCACTGCAAGACCGCTTAGATAAGTACGAACAGGGGGAAGTTGGGAAGTCAAGGCTTCAAGCACTTCAAGACAAACTTTCAGCGTGCAAGGATGCAACATTTAAGGAACAAACCCTTAAGGACTTTGGACGAATGAATTTTGCCGATGAAAATGCATTTAATGAATACTTGACGGAGAAAGACGCCGACATCAAGAAAGCAAATCAGAGTGTGGCGGATGCATCATTACATCAGGGCGCAGGAGCACCGATGATGGCGGATAGAACGGCAGAAGGCATATCAAAAGCCTGTAGCCGATTTTATTGCATCGCAAAAAGCCCGAAGCCAATGCTCTTAAGGGCAAGGAAGTATAAACTTAATTTATTGCAACTATGGGTTTAACCATCAAAAGGAAAAAAAGGATAGTAGAGTTGTGAAGTGCCTGCTTCACAGAACGGCGGATATACCGGGAGGCGTGAGCGTGTCCGTCGCCAACTTGGGAGGTCATGCACTCTACGAGGGTACGCCTATCGGGGAAGTCAGATAATGGTCTCTTTGTCGTGTGTAAGACGGCTAAAATCTTAACTCAAGCTAACGAGAGTGCAACAAGTTATGAAGTTGCTAAGGGACATCACTTTAAGAGTGGTGATAGATTTGCCGTAAACGATAGTAATGGTCAGTTGATTACGACTATTGACACAAGCAATGAGAGTAAGGATATAATCACCCTTCAGGCAACTCTCGGAAAGGCGGTTAAGGCTGGAGATTGTGCTTTTGAGAGTACAAGTGAAGGCAACGACCTCAAGGTCACACCAATTGCCGTTACCGGACAAAGCGAAGATGTTACCACTGGAGATAATCTCTTTGTGTCTGCTTGGGTAATTGGTGTTGTCCGTGGCGAGAATGCGCCAATCGTAAATGATAAGATTAAAACTGCACTCAAGGGTGTAGTGTATGTGTAACCTTCAAAAATAATTCAATATGCTAAAATCATTGATGGTTGGGTTGGACGAGAAGAATATGGAAGCCGTAATTCACACTTACGACTTGAAGGATTACTACTATCCAACCTTATTCCCTCTCAAGGAAACAAACACCCTAAGCTGGAAGATGCTAGAGGCTCAAGCAGGCTTGAAAAATCGTCGCCGACCTTGTTTCACGAGGTGCAACGATACCTAAAAAAGATGCGTGATGCTATTAGCCGTATTCAAGGAGATATTCCCAAGATTTCAATCTCACGAGAGAAGACGGAGGATGAGCTTACCGAATATGATATTATGGTGGCAATGGTCGGTAATAATCCCGACCTTAAAGCACTTGTAGAGTTTTGGGCGGAAGACACTAAGTTCTGTTGGGATGGCGTGGTCTGCACGTGCAGAATGGATTGCTCTTCGTCAGATTTCACTAGGTAAGGTGAAGTTCACTAACTCGAATAACGCCTCTATCGTGACAGAGTATGATGTAGACTACATGATACCAAGCGAACAGAAGGTAGGTGTTTCAGTGTCTTACACTACTGGTAATGCTGGTAAGCCGTTGTCAAAGGATATTCCTGCGGTACTCAAAAAGGGAAAGAGCATAGGTGCGAATTATAAGTTCATGTTTATGAACGTGGATACGTTCGCCAAGTTTGCGACGCAAGAAGAGGTTGTCAAGAAGTGTGCTACACTTATTGAAAGCATCACGGGGGCAACGGATACCCCAGACTTGCAGACGGTGAATGCCTATCTTGCTAAGAAGAAAGAGCTGTACAAGGGTCTTCAAATAGTGGTAATTGACCAAGATATTACCATTGAACTTGCCGATGGTACGCGCAACACTTCAAATCCATTTGAAGACGATGTCATTCTTTTTCTCTGAAAGTAAGGTCTTGGGTAATACCTATTGGAAGCGTCCTATCGATGCTAAGAAGATGCCAGGAAGTGTTGCCGAAAAGGTCATGTTTGGGCATACTCTAATCAAAAAGTATTCAACGGAAAGCCCTGTACAAGAGGTAACAGAGGGTATCAGTAATCTATTCCCAGCGTGGAATTTGGCTGGTCGTTCGATACTTATGCAGGTCAATGCCACTTCGTGGAATAAGAACTAATTCTTTGTGTGAATAAACGGTTGCTGGTCTAATGGCGGTGCATCGCCGACTTCTAATGACACGAGTGGCGACCCTCAATGATTGCAAGCAGAAAGGGCAATGCGAACGAAAGACCCGATACCTCACGACTCGTAGGTAAGTTTCAACGCGGGAGCAACCTTTATCACACAAATTCAAAGCAACTAAGGCAATGACAAACAAACAATACCTTGAAAAAGGCACTTTCGGGTCTGAATATAGATGATGATGCGATAGATATTATCTTAATCAAAGGAGGACTTAAAGCAGATGCCGAAGTTGATGTTAAGGTACTGTGACTTGTCCACGTATCATAGAATGTCCGTTATTCTCAAGGGTACAATGCAAAATGTATCTGAAGGGGGATACTCGATTTCGTGGAATGTTGATGCCGTGAAGCTTTATTACAATGCACTCTGCACTGAACTTAAGCTTGACAATGTATTGTTTTTCTCGTCCTAAAATACGCAACCGGTCAAATATATGGTGAAGCAATACCCACACTATCTGTTTGCCGTCATGACTGAGCCGTCGGTTCAGAAAGAAAATGGTACGATTGGTCTGATGAGGGTACAGAAGGTTACATTCCTTTCTATGTGCCGAGAAGAAACAGATGGAAGAGGGGCGGAGGTTCAAACTGCAGATGGAACTTATCGTAAATACTCGTCCTTGGTACAAATCCCCAAAGGAGATTTAGTTGTCAAAGAGGGTACCAGCGTATTTGTTTCAGATAGCAGAGATGGCTCAAATATACGCATCTCGGGTATTGCATTAAAGTTTGATAAGGGGCAGTTGCACTCTAGGTTATGGGTATAGAAGCCAAGTTTAGAAAGGAAGATGTCCGTGGTCGTTTGGATATGTTTTTATGGCGTGTCCAGAAGAGGCAAATTGAGCGACTAAGACTTCTTGGTGAAATGTGCGTGAATCGCGCACGTTCAATTCCAAAAGAACAAGGATTTGAAGACAAAACCGGTAATCTTCGCTCTTCAATTGGGTACTCTGTATTCTTCGATGGTGTTGCCATTCATTCTTCTTATGAGGTTGTGCTAGATGGAGATGCAGGAGCAAAAGCAGGTCAGAGATTGGCGCAAACGATAGGAGAACAAACGGAAGGTGTTTGTCTCGTCGTTACGGCTGGAATGACATACGCTTTGTATCTAGAGAGTAAAGGTCGTGATGTCCTAACGAGTGCTGAGCATTTGGCCGAGAAAGAGTTGCCCAAGATGCTGGAGAAGTTGATTGATAACATAAGAAAGGCAGGAGAATGAAGACTTCATTTGAGATTGAAGAAATCGTATTTGACTTGTTGGTTAAATCAGGGGTTAAAGATGCTATCAATGGTGGTATATACTTCCAAAATGACCGTCCAGATAATTCTGTGAAAGAGGATATTGTCATCAATACAATCTCTATGACGCAAGATTTTTTTACCCCCAAATAGCCACAAGCAATGTAAATATCTATGTTCCGGATAAAAAGTACCGTAAGATAGATGGTACAGAGCAATTAAAACCAAATCATAATCGATTATCCGAAATCTCAAAGGTCGTCATTGATGTCTTTGCGTTCTTCTAGAATTGAAGGCTTGAAGATTATTACGGAAAAGCCAATCCGTTTTGCAAGAACCAAGTATTAGGCGAGACTTCTGCAATATTCGTATATCATGGAATATACACACATAAAGTTGGTTAAATCATAAAAGTTAAATAAGTATGTTGGTAACATTAGGATTGGCTGAAATAATGGTGGGTGAAGCTTCGCCCGCTGGAACGATGCCACAAGAAACTTCTATGAAGAAGATAGGTAAAAACCTATCGTGATAGTGCTAAGTTTTTCGCAAGAAACTTCCGAAGTAACAGAGCACTTCGAGGAGGGCAATGCCATTCCTGTCGTGCGTAAGGTAACGAAGAAGTCTCCGAAAAATATCTTTCTCTATCATGGATGCTGATATTGATACTCTCGTTGAGTATGTCAGCGGCACGAAGGTAGAAAAAGAACGACACAGAAAAAAACAAAGTGGGCTTTTGACGGCAGTGAGGTTGTCAAGAATAAGGCAATACTTGTGAAAAAGTGAGCAGGGGCTTTGGTTCGAGATGCCGAATGCTTCCATTGAAGCGGTTATCAATGCGGATATGTCTGCAAAGGGTATCTTCCTTGTTGAATTTACCGTAACCCTCTAGCTGTAACTGAAGGAAAGGGGCTTCGTGCTTACAACCCAAAAGAAAGTTAATAGTGTTTCTTCGTTGTTGTTGTCGGAATCCCCAACCCGTGAGAGTTCGGGGGTTCCTTCATTTTTAGATGGTTTTGTTGATGGAAAAAGATAAACTTAAGCAAGAGCGTGCAGAACTCAATTCACTTATACATCAAGGCGTGTCATTTGAGGTGCAAGATGTCGAAGTGCAGTGCAAATCATACTTCTTTGGATTAAAAAGGAAGAAAGTACTTGTCCCCATAACACGCAAATTCATTATTGAAGAGCCTACTCTAGGAACTCTTGATAGGCTTTCGGCTGAATGGTTGGAAATGGCTATTGATGAGGAGGAATTAAAGGGTGACGATAGTATTGTACAGGCAAAGAAAATGACACAGAGACATGCTTTGCGCTTTGCTCGAGTAGTCGCCTTAGCCGTTATGGGTTCGTCATATATGATACCCACGATTGGCAAGGGTAATGTCGTTAGGTATATCCAAGATGTTGAGCGTCTAGAGGAACTCACAAGTCTATTTGCCCTGCGAATAAAGCCGTCTGAGCTATACCAAATATGTATGCTCATCAATGCAATGTGTAATCTTGGGGATTTTTTGAACTCTATCAGATTGATGTCCGCCAACCGAACAACAAGTCCAATTCAGATAGAGGAAAACATAGAGGGTTAAATAGTACCTACGGCAGGAGAGGTGCTATTTGCGCTCACTTCGGTTGGACGTGGGATTACTTAACAGAAGGCATATCTTGGTCTACGGTTCAAAAGATGATGATTGATGCCCCAAATATCGATTTAGAAGATAGCAAGGAAGAAGATTGTATGCATTTATCGCATAGCAATAGTGAAGATATAATGGATTACATAAATACGCTGATGTAAATGGAGAATACAAGTAACGGCGCACTCTCTTTCAAGGCAATACTTGAGAATGATGATTTGCTAAGGGCTATTGATGAGACAGTCCAACGAGTACAGGGGCTTTCAGATGAAACAGCATCAAGTGGGCGACTTATGGATAAGGCTTTTCAAGCTACTAGCGAGAACATAAGACAAGCCCTAGGGAAAAATAGGCACAGCGTGTGAGATACACGAAGCCGAGATAGCCAAACTTGAGGCGCAATATGACCAACTAGGTAAAGATGCTGGAGCGACTTTTTCTGCTGGCAATCAAGAGGCAGTACATGCTATACAAGAGCGACAGGCGAGTATTCAAGGCGAGATTGCCGTGCGTAAGCAAGTATTGGCCGAAAGCAGAAACCTCTCTGATGCTCTAGAGCAGGAAGCCCAAAAGAGAGAAGAGGCAACACGTGCTGTAGAAACAAATGCAAAAGCACACCAATCTCTTCGTAGTCGGATAAGGGAGTTGAAGGAAGATATGGCTTTCCTTGTCGATAAGGGTATCAATGAAGAGAGTGAAGCATATAAAAAACTCGTCAATGAACTAGGCCGACTTCAAGATATCCAAGGGATATTTCACTAACAAGGACGCATTCTTGCGAATGATGAAGCAAAAATTCCAAGGTATTATACAAGGTATATCCGGCTTATCGGGTGGGCTATCTGCTCGCTACAGGTGCTGTATCTCTTTTGCCGGAGAAAATGATAACCTGCAGAAGGTGATGACCAAGGTTCAAAGCGTAATGGCAGTCACTATGGGTATGCAACAGGTAGCGCAAACCTTAAATAAGGATAGTGCATTTTCGGCTTGTTACGTTGAATAACCTAAAAATGGTGGACTGGAATAGTAAAAGGCGGCAACCGTAGCCGAAACAGAGGAGGCTGTTGCCGTAGAGACTAACACCATAGCCCAAGAGCATAATGCTGTTGCTTCTGGAGCAAATGCGTCGGCTCAAGGAGCGCAGACAGCTAGTGCTGTAGCCGGGACTACTGCAAACTTTACTCTAGCAGGGGCTTTTCGTGCTGTTGGTGTTGCTATTGCTAGTATTCCTGGTGTTGGTTGGCTTCTTGCGCCTTTAACTGCCATTGCTGGAACTGTAGCCTACTTTGTGAATAAGGCGAATGAGGCGGAGAAAGAAAGTCGAGAATGGGCAGAGAGCGTTGCCGATGGGGCATACAAACAACTATCGAGTTTTGAGAAACTAAAAAGAGGATGGGACGATTTGGGTAATTTCTAGAAGAAAAAGCGCAAGTATATCCGTGATAATGCAAAAAGAAATGCAAGAATTGCGTATTTCTACCGATGATGTAACTCAGGCTGAGCGTGTGTTTACGGCAGGGGCTAAACCTTTTTCGTGATAGTCTTATCGCAAGAGCTAAAGTCGCAATAGCTTATGAAAAAGCGATGAAATCGGTTAAAGAGGTCATGACCTATGATGAAATGGCAAAGAATGCCAGCAACAAAAAAACCTTTTTGGTCGTATATCGGTACTGGTGGTTCATCAATGAATGTTACGTCAAAATCTCTATCATCAGATGCAAAGAGCGACAAGGAGATATATTTAGAAAAAGGCGGAGAAAGCTCGAAAGGAGATTGATGAAGCTTTTAAGGATATGGCGACTTGGAATAAAGAAGCCAGCACTTTTGGAGAAGAATGCAGGTATTAACTCTTCTAGTAATTCTGCAATAGAAGGAACGCGAAAAATTTTATCAGGAAAAAGTGCGTGAAGCAAATGAGGCTCTTGATAATCTAAAAAAATAGGAAGCAAGGAGTATATAGCAAAGCAAAAAGGAAATAGTCATGTTGGAGAAAAAAACTGCAAGAGGGGAAAGGCTCTAAAGGTAAGCATACTCAATCAACCAAAGACCCATTCTTGGAGGAGTTGAAAAAAAGCGCAAAGAGGCTTATGAAGATTATAAGAGAATACTTACCGGTGGTGACGATATAGCGAAAAAGAATGCCCAAGAAAGCTACAAGAAGCTAATTGATAATGGCAAGACATATCTTGAGTATCTCCAGAAGGAGAGAGACAAGTTGCTATCCGACAATCCAAAGGCTAATGCCAAGAAGATAAACACCCTTGATAAGGCTATTAGTGAAGAGAGTGGCAAGGATGCTTTTGAAAGATTATAGCGAGGCTTTATCTCAAGAAATAGCACAGGTCAAAACAGCCGTTGATGCTTTGAGTATTATAGCCGAGAAAAGAAAGGCTCTCTTGGGTGATGGCTCTTATATAGACAACGCACAGCGTGAAATTCTTGACCGTGCGGAGAAAGATAGCAATAATAACTTTCAGTCTCAAGTGGAAAAACTGCTTACTGATTATGCCGGCTATCTAGATAGGAAGCTAGAACTAGATAGGAAGTATCAAGCCGATTTATCTGCGCTTGCTCTTGCGCGTGTCAAGGCGACAACTGACGAGGAAAGAGCTCGTATTGATAGGGCGATGACCGAGAGGAAAAAGCAGTACAGCCGAGACAGTAAAGTATCGGGAGACTCAGAGTATGATAAGATGCTTCAGACATACAGGAGTTTTGAGGAGAAAAGAGCTGCCATTGACGAGGAGTACGACGAGAAGATAGCCATTGCCCGAGAGCATAAAAACAAAGAGCTTGAAGACCGCCTAAATAAAGAGAAAGGCAAGGCTATGAGCAAGCTTGCCATAGATGAGATGAGGGATAGTCCCGATTGGGCTAAACTCTTCGGGAACTTTAGCGAGATGGGTACTAAGGAACTTGAAAAACTCTTGTCTATGATTGAAGGTAAAACTGCGGTCTTAGGAATAGAACTCTCGCCTGAAGACTTTAAGGTTATACAAGACAAGGTAAAAGCATTAGGTACAGAGATACGAACGCGAAATCCATTTAAGGGGATAGCTAAGGGATTTAAAGACCTAAAGAATGCTACGAATGATGATGCAAAGATTGCTCGCAATGGCAGGTATTTTTTTGAAGACTCAGCTAGAGCGGGCAATCAACTAAAAGGTGTGCTAGAGGATGTAACGCAAACCCTAGATGCACTAGGCGTTGAAGGTACGGAAGAAATCGGTCATGCAGTCAAAGCTATTGAAGGTTTTGCTAGTGGTGCTCAAGATGCCGTTATGGGCTTTATGTCAGGCAATCCGGTTCAAGCCGTTAGTGGCACTATTAAAGCCGTTGGCTCTGCCATTAGCTATTTTGCAGGTGCTAATGATAGACGTGCAGAACGCTCAATAAAGAGACATCAAGAGAATATAAAACAACCTGACTTCTTCATACAAAAGAATTAGAATGGCAAATATCTAAAGCCTTGTCTGGCGAGTCATATAAGCACTCTCAGGCAGCAATAAAGAACATGAAGCAACAGCAGATAGAGCTTCAAGGTATGATGGAAGCCGAGAGGGGTAAGAAGAAGAAAGATGACGGCAAGATAAGAGAGTGGCAAGAACGCAAACGAGAGCTTGATAGAAACATTGCCGATATGGTGAGTGGAATGCAACAGAAGCTCTTGGGAACAGATGCAAAAGGCGTTGCTTCACAACTTGGAGATGCTCTTGTGGGTGCCTTTGAGAATGGAAAGAATGCGCTGGAAGCCTGGGGTAATACGGTTAAGAACATCGTAAATGGACTTGTGAAGAACATTCTAATCCAAAAAGGTTCTTGAAGAACCCATTAAGAATATCATCAATAAATACACTGACAGATGGGTGGACAAAGATGGTAGATTCAATGGCTTTAACCTCGTAACTAATAGTGTAGATGCCTTGTATCAGGAGTTGAATGCAGAGTTGCCAAAGGTTGAGAATGCATTCAATGCCATTAAGAGCAAGCTTAAGTTCAATGACGATAAAGTGGACACATCTCTAACCGGAGCTGTTAAGGGCGTATCGGAAGAGACAGCAAGCATCGTGGCTGGACAACTGAATGCTATGCGCATCAACCAAGGCGAAGCTAACAATATGCTTAGGCAACAGTTGGCGTCACTCAGTCAAATAGCCCAAAATACGGCATACAATAAGCTCTTAGTTGATATTCATAGAGAACTGAAAGATATAAGTGCAGGGAGTGGTAATTTGAGATCTCAAGGATTAAAGTAAAGTATTAGGATTAGTATGGATGCAGTTGCAAAAGAACTAGCGAAGCAGGCTAAAAAGAATGGTATTTGCGAGGAGTGGTACAAGGAGCTAAGGAAGCTAACCGATAAACGCGCAATGGTTGATATGTACATAAGGGGGATAGACTTCTGTCTTGCCAATGATTATCCTACAAATGATTACATACGTGAGCATTTCAAGGGGGTAATGGAAGAAAAGGGGATATTTCTTGATGAAAGTGTCAATCTTGTAAACTTCCGTTATTGCGTTGCTCTTGGTAAGACCAAAGCGACTATCAAAGTAACAGGATATAAGGTGTGTGAGGTCTTTGCCAAGCACCAGTCGGAGGTCAATGTAGTAGCCGAGGGTGATGCTTTTTGTGGAAATTGATATGTTTGATGACTCTACCCTTTGTGTCACGAGCGCGGGAAAGGCGAAAGTGCATATAAATAGGTATGGTGGCACACTCAGATTTGAGCAAAATGATGATAGTGTTATCAAGGTAGTAGAAAAGGATAAGAAGACTTATTGAGCTTATGGCTTATCAAAGTAATTACAGCATAAACGGCATTAACTTCAAAGACTATGGTGTGTATGTGTCCGAGTCTGAAGGACTGCTTAATCGCCCTAAGTTAAAGGGGCTTTCCAAGTTCTCTTGGGATAATTATCATGGAGAGGATGTTGATTTGACGCATAAATACTACGAAGCACGAGAGATTACCCCTAACGTGCTTCATCAAGGCGACAGACAAAAATCGATTTTCTTGTAAAGCTAACCGAGTTTGAACAGCTATTTGATGCAAGAGGCTTGCAACGTTTATTTGTGGATGTTCACCCCACGAAGCCACTTGTCTATGAGGTCTATTGTAAGGACGAAATAAGTGTGTCTAAGCGTTGGAGTGAGCATAATATGATAGGCACATTCAAATTGAAACTCTCGGAACCTTATCCCCTTAAAAGAGTGCTCAAGTATGCACGTACATCAGAAGCAACGAAGACCTGCACAATAAATATCACGACAAGTAAATATGTTAATGTATTTTTGGGGTGATGGTCGTGTTGATGAGGATATAGCAGGTAAGAACTTGACCTTATCACACGAATATAAGGAGAACAAAGAGTACCTAATCATCGTAACTGGGTGTATCGACGAGATCACATCATTTAATTCAAATGCTACCCTTGTATGGAACAAATTATAGTAACGCGGAGGAATGGCACTACCTATCCTCTTGTCGTAAAGAAAGAAGCCACTGCGATAACGCAAGCTCAGCAGTCGTGGGGATTACTTGGTGATGACCTTGTGCAGATTAGCATTGAAAGCCCATTTCCACAACAGCACGAAATAGGCGACTGGATAAGTGTATTCGGGCGCATATATACCCTAAATCAATTGCCTAGGGTACGCAAGTCAGGTGTACATAAGTATGCGTATGATCTAACCTTTGAGGGTGTCCAGTATGACCTCTTGCGAGCATTCTACGACGTAACTATTGAAACGACAGGTAATACTCTTCAAGACGTTCAGGGCGATGCCTTGACGGGGAACTTGAAGAGATTTTGCGACGGTGCTTATTGCTAATGCTAATAGAGTATTCCCCGATAAATGGAAGTTGGGTACTTGTCCTGATACCGCTTCGGATAAGACTTTGACCTTCGGAGATGGTGATAATTGTTTGGCTGTATATCAGAACCTATGTAAGACTTTCGATGTAGAGGCAAATATATCGGTGCGTGATGGGGTACGAACGATAGATTTCGTCAAGAGAGTTGGCGCAACGCACCCTTTCGTCTTTGAGTTCGGAAAGGGAAAAGGATTGTATGCTCTTGACCGCCAGAATGTGGATAGTAGCAACATCGTTACACGCCTTAAAGTATTTGGTTCGGCAGACAACATAACGAATAAGTATAGAGCGAATAGGCTTTGTTTGCCCGGAAAGAGTAAGGCGCAGTCATTTATTGAAGAGGCTACGGCTATTCAGAAGTACGGCATTCACGAGGCACGCAAAAATATTTGAGGACATCAAGCCTACATTCAACGGTCGGGTATCTGAGCTTGTCGCAGGGAGGTACTGAAGTTCAAAGATGCGTCTATGTTTGATCTGAATGCCCTTGAGGCTGACGGCAGAACAACGAAGTACCTAGTAGCTGGTGTTAGTGCAAAAATACACTTCAACACGGGCAATCTTGCGGGCTATGAGTTTGATATTCATAAGTACGACCACGCAACAAGGACATTCACGCTCAAGAAGCTAACGGATGATAGAGGGGCGGTGTTCCCTTCTGCTACTTCTGTGGCTTTCCAATTCGCTGTTGGTGACGAGTATAAGATACTTGATGTTACACTTCCAGAGCAATACCAAACGGAAGCTGAGCGCAAGTTGCAAGAGCAAGGCAATGAGTATTACCGACAGAACAGCCAACCAAAGGTAAAATATGGCTTGAGCGTATCGAAAGAATACCTCATGAAGTTATTTGCAGACGGAACGACGAGCCTATTTATGCCAGGTGATTATATCAATATCAAAGATGAGAGTATTGGCGTTGATAAGGCTGTGCGCATACAGTCCTTACAGCGTAGTTTGTCTCGATGTCTACAATTATACGCTCACTATAGCCGATGTTGCGGAGAGCAATATTACGACAAGGGTAATATCTGAGCTTCTCGATCTAGATAAAATCACGACGCTGCACCAACTGAAGGACCCAACGAGGGCTAAGTCCAATTGGCGTTCGTCACGTGAGGTCTTAGATATGGTCTTTGACCCTGAAGGCGACTACTACACTGACAAAAATCAAGCCTAATTCTATTGATACGCTTGCACTCTCCGTAGGTGCTAAATCTATGCAGTTTGCACTTCAGAATGTTGTCTTTGATGCTAACTATCAGGGGCAAAAGAATGTCGTAAAGGTGTCGGAAGGCACTCTGACGCACTACACGATTGAGGATAGTCCGCGTATTTGGATAGTCGCCCCGCTGTGGTCTCATTAGAGGAGGATAATACGCCTTACTATATATTGGCTAGATGTAGTAAGTCTGGGGACAGTGCTACAATAGTATTTAGCAAATCGCCTATACGTGTAGAGCAAGAAGCAGGGATGTATCACTTTTGGATTGGTGTTGTTAATTCTGTTGATGAAACTTTGCAAGCGCGCTCAATGTCGCTCACTTATGGCTTCTCCACAATCAACGGACGTTTCATTAAGACCGGTAGGATAGAGAGTGCCGATGGTAATACCTATTTTGATTTAGATGCAGGTGAGATTAGAGGGAACATACTCTTTAAGGGCGGAAAGACGCTTGATAATGCTGTTTCGGAAATCATCAAACAGCCTATTTCCGAGGCTAAATCATACGCTGACGGCAAGACTAATGACGCACTAGCGGAGGTTGCTCGCAGGGACACGGCTCTTAAGACAGAGCTAGAGGGCAAGGTATCTTCAATACCTCTAACGTTGCGACAATTCAAGGCGACTTGCAAAGGCAGATAGATAAGCAGGTAGAAATGTTTTGGGGTGAGCAACCGCCAACGGGGCGTATCGGCTGGACGGAAGCGGACGATGCCAAGCACGAGGGCGACACCTACACAGTGCGACCACCCGAAGGCGTTACCATTACACCTCAGAACGCAAAGCAATATCCAAACGTTGGAAAGTCGTGGAGATGGCACGGAAACGGCTGGCTAGAGATTGCCGATACTGATGTTACACGCGCTTTGGCTTTTTGCTGGAGAGGCTAAGGCTTCAGCTGATGGCAAGGTTACACACTTTAGAGGTAGTGCAATCCCAACTGGTTACAAGCAAGGCGACCTTTGGACGCTGACAAGCTCTTGGAACGGCTTTTAAGCAAGGTTCTATCCTCACGGCTACGCAAGACGAGGTTATAGGGCAGTATAACCCTAACCACTGGAGAGAGGAGGTGCGGTACACTGATGACACGGCTATCCGCACGCTCTCTATCGGTGGGCGAAATTATGTGCGCAGTATCTATCATAAAGAGAGAGAGGGAGGTGTTTTTGCCTATTGACCCTCACAGAAACATTGCCTGCAGGTGTATATACTTTTTCTTGCTACGCAGAGATTAAACGAAATAAAGGCTATATCGGTGTCCTTCCCAGCTTAGGAAGTGATTACTCTAAGTTTATCAACTCTCCTAAAAAGCTTCATAGGAATAGAAACAGGTAATGGTGAGAGAGGTGTGTATATGGGGGTTATTGAAATTGAAAGTCCGATGTCTAGAATTTATGTTTATCCACAAAGGCGATGGGCAAAGACGGCAGATGGAGGGCTTATTGATTTCAAGTGGATAAAAACTAGAAAAAGGCAACAAGGCTACCGACTACACCGAAGCCCCCGAAGATGTCGCAGATGCTAGCACCGCCAAGGCTAATCAAGCATTGAATGACGCTAAGGCTTACGCTAGGGAGGAAGACGACAAGCGAGAGAAAAACATTGAGGGCTTTGATGATGCAGGACTATTTACGTAAAGTCATCAAAGACGGCTCAACGCTCATTAAGGGCGGGTTGCTTGCAACTAATGTTATTGCCCTCAAGAGTACAAACGGCAAAGTGTCGAGCTACATTGACGGAAACGAGGGCTAATAACATTGCCTTTGCCACGGGGGTTACTGATGCTTTTACCGCCAACGAAAAAGCGAGCCGTAGAAATAACCCATGATGGTAATGCAAGATTCGGGCAGATGCACCTAAACGGCAAGGACGGAGTACTATCATTTGCGCCTATCGGCAGTGCAGAGTCTTACCTTAATATCGGTGGTGTGGCTAGACCACTAGACATACTTCTAGGAGGTGCGTTGGCTCTTGATAGACTTAGTGGAGAAGCACTTTTTAATGTCGAAATTCGAGGAGATGTAAATCGAGATAACGACCACCACGAAAGTAAGGTTATCATTGAGAGGTTGAGCGTTCAGAAAGATGGCACTACAATCAAGTTCTTTGGTGATTACTCGCTAGATGTCTCGCAAGACTTGGTTGATTACGATTCTCCAGAGTTGATGCACTCCGTCCTAGTTGCTACTGATTTTGTCAAGCGAGACGCGACTGGTAGGGTCTCTAGAGGTCAAGATAATTAAGATAGGCGAACGAGGCGAAGAGGAAAGGGCGCAAATACTCTATAGGCAGACGAGGCAGGTTGATGGAAGCGTCCACAATGAAAAAAATACTCATCTATTCTTACGCTAGAGCAGGGCGAGTATAAGGTTGTCGCAAACTTCGACCACTATGGCTCAATGCTTGGAAAGTCAAGCACTATAGCTAATGTGAGACTTGAAACAGCTCTAACCAACAAAAAGCACCGAGGTCTATATCGGCAAGGACTCAATGTACGCTGTCTTCGGGAGAGAACTTCCTGCACGTTAGCGAGGAGGGCACGACAATCAAGGGGCATACAGATATGCCGGGGGTACTCGTCACGGGCATAGCTAAAATGTCAGGCACAGTGCAGAATGCCTACGGAGCTAAGGTAAATAGACAAGGCTATGAAGGTGCTTGTGTGAAAGGCAAAGTGACAATTCATATAAAGTTTACCATAGTATCGGGCATTCTAACTACTCGGTGCAAGTAACTGTCTTTGGTGACTCAAGAGACGCTGGCTGTGTTATGGACGTGCAAGACTACTACTTTACTTGCTGTTTTTACAACCCTGTGGACGTCTACAAAGAGCAACAAAACTTCACCTATCTATGTATAGGCCCAAATACTAAATAAAGAAAAGGGGAGGCTACTATTGTAGCTCTCCCCTCATTACTTCTATCTATTTTTATTACAACTTGCCCTCGGCTTTGAGTGCCTTATATTCAGCATCGGTAAGCGGATAGGCAACGAAGGCTTCTTGCATCAATCGATATACCTCATTATAATTGCCTGCCTTATAGGCCTCTTTTATCTTTCGACCAGCCCCACGCATTACGGCATTGGGTATATATCCGACTACTTCTTTAGGCGTTCTAGCATCGTAAAATATAAAGTCGTGTCCGTCTATAAAGTCAAGCGAAAGCTCCCCCCTTTCAGTGATGATATAATTGCTATAAATCCTAATAGTATGCGTATCAAGTAACTTATCTTCCTCTTTGATACCTAGAGTCGCTTCACTAGTTGTATTTGGAAGGTAGAAAAATAGCATGTTTAACCGTTTCATACAATCCTCCACGCTTCTTGCTGACTTGAAGGGCGTGCCGTCTTCTGCTCTCAGGGCTCTAGCACCCGAAGACTTGACGTACAAGCAAATCAGTAGTAGGTATAAGCCCCTTCTTAGGCTCGTTTTTTTCTTGGGGTTACAAGTCGATAGACCAATAATAAAAAGCCATGGCTAGGCTTATCATTTTTACAAGTTTAATCATAATAGGTAGTTTATTTTTGAATTATAGTAGTACAGCAAAGATAGGTAAATAATAGATACTTATGCATTATTGAGGGTAATAAGTCTAAATGATTACACTCTATGCTCGTCCTGAAGTAACTCGCCCCAAAATCTATCTACTCTATAATTTAGTCTATCATAGGCCAGTTCAGTAAACCAGCACATTTCTTGTTTTAGATGCAGGAATTTACACATAAGTTATTTGCATCTATATTATAGTGATATATATTATCTAGATTTGTAGATATAATACTTGTAACATTATGTCTATAACACGTTCGGGGGAGCAAGTATCCCCACAAATAGGAAAGATGGGCAGTATCACAGAATTAAATGTGAGGAACTTTCATTTGCCTGATGGGCAGGCATTCAATATCAAGAATGAAGGTGCAGCACCTATCAAATTACACGTCCAGCTGTCGGGCATGGAAGATGGCGTTTTCATCGAAACAACATTCTTTCTTGGGTGGAATCCCGAGATTGTAAAAAGCAGTGAATAAGCAAGACGTTGCAGATTATAACTTAAAAATGGGGGTATTAAATAATGGGTCTTATAATTAGTATAGAGATTAACGGTTCGTTTTTTTGTCAGCTGAGTGAAAAATAAGTCGAATGAACCTATTTCAGAACAATTCTATGGTATTGAATTTGATACAGAAGTATCTGATTCTAAAGCCACTCGAATAGGGAATATGGAATTTCACCGCTCTTTGCCTATCCACTCTAAGATGAGGAGGTGTGTGTTGAAGGATTCAGGCGAAGTAGCTTACTATCTTAATCCGAACAATAGTAACTTAAAAAAAAATGGTGAGCCCGCCGTTCTTGATGGTTCTGATGGTCAGGTAATGGTCGAAATACCCTCTTTTTACTATAAGTTTGAAGAAGAGGGGACTAAACGTAGGGTTATGTTCTCTGAGAAAGAGCTACCGGGCTTCAAGTTATGGAAGAAGTGTTATGTATCAGCTTATGAGGCAACAATACAACGCTCAACGAATAAGCTGTCAAGCGTGGTCAATACAAGCCCTGATTATCGAGGAGGTGTAAATGATGCATCTAGAGATAATACATTCAAATCTTCACTTGGTAAGCCTGCTAGTGAGTTCCGATTAGAACAAGCACGTACATATGCAAGGAATAGAGGTTCTGATAATTGGAAGTGTTATCTATACAGTATCCATAAAAATGCTGTGCTGGCTATTTGTTGTTGAGTATGCTACTTTGAACTCGAAACTCGATTATACAGCAGAGAAGGTTGATGGATTTATGTCCGGAGGACTAGGCAGTGGGGTCGTTGATGATGACGGCAGTGTGGGGTGGAATGTATTTGATGAAACACCATTTATTGACTGCGGTGTAACTAATAAGTTAGGTAACAGTACAGCTGTTGTGAATATTGAGTTGCCCAGAGGAGAGTATTACCCCCTAAACTAGCAAGTGTTCCGTCATACAGAGGTATTGAGAATCCATTTGGGCATATATTTAAGAAACTTGACGGAGTTTCATTTAAGAGAGATGGAGTTACTGTATATTTATCGGTAGTAGAGCCGTCTGAGGCTGAAAGGTCTTTAGGTTATAATTATCCACGGGCAGAAGAAGGATATATTAAAGAAGTAGTTTTTGGAGAGTATGGAGACATATTTCCTAAAGAGCTAGTGATGGACTATGGGGAATATTTTTAATAGTGGCTATGCTGGAGGTTTTTGTAGGTGATGCCCTTCTTGTTGGTGGCGAAGCGAATACCAATGCTGTCTTCGCAGGAATGTTTACTCTTATGACATCAGGAGACGATAGTGTATTAGAGACGATGACAGGAACACGGCTTTGCTATATCCCTCAATAATTTATCTGTGATTGAGAAACTAAGAAGTAGTATATGACAGAATTATTTAAGACGATTATCCCGAACTATGGGCGGTATTGTATGAGCACCTTTGGAGCTCTCGTTGCCCTTTACAGCCAACCGTCCCTTTTATCATTATATGCACCATTGCGATTCTTTTTGACTGCTACACGGCATGGTCTCTATCTCGCCGTGTCAAGAGGAAGTATCCTGGCGCAAACGATGGCAAATTTAAGTCAAGGTATGCCGGTAGAGTATTTGTTACACTGATTAAGGTGTATGCACTTACAATCCTTGCCTACCTTGTTCAGACATTTATTCTTGAAGGGCTTTCCGATAAAGCTAGCCAACATTGTAGTCGCGCTGTATGTTTCTGGCAGTTCTGGTCTATGCTAGAGAATGAAAGCTCGTGCAATGATGCTAAATGGGCAAAGATAGCGCAGCGCATTCTTGTAGATAAAACGGAAAGACATTTTGATATTGATTTAAGCGAACTAAAAGAGAACAAAGAAGATGGCGAAAGTTGAGATTTTAGCCCCATATATCAAGAAGTGGGAGGGTGGATTTGCAAATGACCCAGCCGACAGAGGTGGTGCGACAAATAAAGGTGTTACCATTGCTACATTTTGAAGCCTATTGCAAGGCAAAAGTCTTTACCTAGACCTAGCGTTGAGCGTCTAAAGCGTATGACTGATGCCGAATGGATAGATATACTTTAAAACAATGTTCTGGGATAGGTGGCAAGCCGATAAAATTAAATCTCAGAAGCTTGCGAATATCCTTGTTGATTGGGTGTGGGGTTCAGGTGTTTATGGCATCAAGATACCTCAACGCATTTTGGGGGTTAAGCAAGATGGTATTGTTGGAGACGAAACGCTCAAAAGCCTTGAATGCGCAAGAACCAGATAAATTGTTTCAAGTGATTTACGAGGCACGTAAAAAGTATTTGAACGATATTACCATTTCGCGACCAGCAAATAAGCGATTTCTGAAAGGGTGGTTAAATAGGCTTGATGATATAAGAAGGTTGTCATGATGAAGTTTATTGCATTTCTGCTTGTTATAATTGCCCTTTTGTCTTGCTCTTCAAAGAGAAAGAGCCTGACAACATCTCTTGTCATTGACTCTTCGGCTCAACAACGAGAAGAGAGATTTAATTTTTTTCCGATAGGCTTGTTGATACAGCGAAAGTGAAGCATACAAGTTCTATTATTACGGAGATTGAGTTCTATAAGGCGGATAGTTCTTTAGGCAACATTGAGAGATTACTCATTGATGGACCTATAAATTTATCTGGCATTCGTGGCGCGTCAATAAAATCTATTAGGCAAATTAAACTTGATGAGCATAGCAAGAGCAATGGCGCAAGTAGAGAGCATAAACGAAGTAGCGAGACAAAGCAAGCGTTATCTACTCGTAGGGAGCATGCTCATCAGCGTAGCCAAGTCTCGGTATCTACAGCCCCATACAAATGCCGGTATATCTTTTATATCCTCCTTATTGCCCTTGCTTATATTTTTGTATTTGGAGAGAATGCCAATAATCAATTGGATAAGGAAAGTGTTGTGCGGATTGATTAAGAGATAATATGGTACACGATTTTAATAGTTAAATTCATCTGTTTATTGAAGAAAACGCCCTAAAAAAACATCTGTTTTAGGGCGTTTCTGTGTACATTTTCGTGTACCTGTTCGCTAAATCCTTGATTTACAAGGTTTATTGCGGAGAGAGAGGATTCGAACCCCCGGAGGCTCTCACCTCAACGGTTTTCAAGACCGCCGAATCGACCACTCTGCCATCTCTCCTCGGAATATTGAGAACTTGCTGTTCCCCTTTCCGACTGCAAAGGTAATACTTATTTTTTTATTACGCAAATATATTTGTGGTTTTTAGAAAAAAATATCTTCTTCCCTTGTTGGGGCTTGGTTGCTTTAGCAGTCCTTAAGTTGGATTTCTACGGGACAATGGTCGCTCCCCATGATATCAGCATGAATTTTAGCGGAATCAAGTCGTTTGCATAAGCATTCGCTTACAACAAAATAGTCAATACGCCAGCCTACATTCTTGGCTCTAGTCACGCAGCGATACGACCACCAAGAGTATGCGCCCTCCAAATCGGGATAGAAGTAGCGGAATGTATCCACAAGACCAGTATCTAATAGGGCTTGGAATTTTTCTCGTTCATCATCCGTAAATCCGGGGTTTTTACGATTTGTTTTTGGGTTCTTGAGGTCAATCTCTTTATGTGCCACATTTAAGTCTCCACACAGGATAATTGGTTTAATCTTGTCAAGTTCGCTTAGATAGGCACGAAAAATCATCTTCCCATTGCTTGCGGTAATCGAGTCTTTTTAATTCATCTTGTGAATTCGGAGTATAGCAAGTGATGAGGTAGAAGTCTGGATATTCAAGTGTGATGACGCGTCCTTCGTGGTCATGTACATCTATGCCGATACCATAACTAATACTTAGGGGCTTATGCTTGGTAAAGATAGCTGTTCCCGAATATCCCTTCTTCTCTGCATAGTTCCAATAGGACTCATAGCCTTCAAAATGATGCGTCTAGTTGACCTGCTTGCATTTTTTTGTTTCTTGTAGGCAGAAAAAAATCGGCATCCATATTTTTTTGAATATGTCCTCAAATCCTTTTTGATAGACAGCTCTTAATCCGTTTACATTCCAAGAAATAAATTTCATATCGTAATCTAAATTATTTGTTAGTGATTGTGAGTCAAGGCTCCTGTAAAGGCACAAGATTAGCCCTATTTGAACTCTTGACTCAGGCTTTTGCAAAGGTAGTGTTTTCCAGTGATCCTTTTAGATGGGCTTGCGCTAAATCATAGCAAGTCTGTCCCAAGAGCTCATTTATTTGCGCGCGTGTTATTGGGGATTCTAGTTAAATCAGAGTCATGAGCATGCGTACCTTTTTGGGAGACTTCAGCTGTAGTTCTGTACAAACTACGGCTGAAGTTTGAAGAGACTACACGTGTAGTTTGTACAGACTTCGCCGAGGTTTTTTTAGTTTAGGAAACGCATGGTAAATTTTTCTCTTTTCTCTTCCCCGTTTTAGGGGTTATGTTTCTGTTGCTTTCTTTGGTAAGTTGCTTCTATTTGTTTCTTAGGCTTAAAGGATGCTTTCTTGCTGTTTAATAGATATTAATGAGGAGATTGTATACATTAAACTATTGAGCAAATGAACTAAAACACGTACCTTTGTCGCAGTTTACAACAAAAGCCACAAGGCACTAACGAGATGATCAATCAGAAGAAAGCTAATGAAGCAGTATGGACAGACGTCTATACGTATGCTCAGCTCCCTCAGGAGCTTACAAAGTTGGACGAACTAGCACACAACCTTTGGTGGGTATGGACCCCAAAAGCAAAGGAAATGTTCGAAGCTCTCGCTCCAGAGTTATGGGAAAAGACAGAAGGAAATCCAGTACAACTCTTGCGCCTCCTCACAGAGGAGCAAATCGTCGCTATCACAAGCAATAAAGCCTTGTTGAAGCAGATTGATGAGGTGTATGCCGATTGGAAAGCTTATATAGCCGTTCCTCAAGATATCAATCGCCCATCAGTTGCATACTTCTGTATGGAGTATGGTCTGACCAATGTCCTTAAGATTTATTCAGGAGGTCTTGGCGTGCTTGCAGGAGACTATCTCAAGGAAGCTAGTGATAGTAACGTCCGTATGACTGCTGTAGGTTTCTTATACCGCTATGGTTACTTTACTCAGACTCTTTCTCAAGATGGTCAGCAGAGAAGCTACTTATGAAGCTCAAGACTTTACGCAGTTGCCTCTCTCTCAGGTAAAGAATGAGGATGGTACTCCTATGGTTCTAGAGGTGCCTTATAATGGTCATAGCGTTTTCTGTAACGTTTGGAGTGTAGATGTAGGACGTATTCAGCTCTATCTTCTAGATACAGATATTCATGCAAATAGTGAATGGGACCGTCCTATTACGCACCAGCTCTATGGCGGTGATTGGGAAAATCGTATGAAGCAAGAGTACCTCTTGGGTATTGGTGGCGTACAACTCCTTACTCAACTTGGCATCAAGAAGGATGTCTATCACATGAATGAAGTACCATGCGAAAGACTGATGAGTGTACAGCGTCTATTGGATTATGTGGAAGGTAATGGGCTTGACTTTGATGTTGCTCTTGAGCTTGTGCGTGCTTCATCTATCTATACAGTGCATACACCAGTGCCTGCTGGTCATGACTGCTTCGCAGAAGAACTAGTGGGTAAATATCTCGGACATGTACCAGTAAGACTTGGTATCTCTTGGAATGAGTTCATGGACATGGGGCGTGAACACCCGGGGACAGATGAAAAGTTCTCAATGAGTACATTTGCCTTGAATACTTGTCAAGAGGCTAATGGTGTAAGTAAACTGCATGGTGTCGTTTCTCAGGAAATGTTTGCGCCTGTTTGGCCTGGTTTCTTCCCTGAGGAGCTGCATGTAGGATATGTTACTAATGGTGTTCACATGCCTACTTGGGCTGGAGCAGAATGGCAAAGTCTTTTTGCCGAAGTTTTCGGAAAGGATTATGTGCAGACACAAACAGATGAAGCTATTTGAGTAGAGTACAGGCTGTGCCTAATGAACGTTTGTGGAAAATCCACAATAACCAAAAGCAACATCTTGTAGAGTATATTCGTGGCTATTATGGCGATAAGTGGATAAAGAATAGTAGCAATCCTGAAAGCACTAAACAAATACTTGATGGTATTAATCCTAATGCTCTGCTTATTGGTTTCGGACGTCGTTTTGCTACTTACAAGCGTGCTCACCTTCTATTTACAGACTTGGAACGCCTAGATAAGATTGTAAACAATCCAAAGTATCCTGTTCAATTCCTCTTCACGGGTAAGGCTCACCCTGCCGATGGTGGCGGTCAAGGTCTAATCAAGTATATCCTAGAGATTAGCCGTCGTCCTCAGTTCTTAGGTAAGATTATCTTCCTTGAAAAACTACGATATGCGCCTTGCTTCTAAGTTGATTGCCGGTGTGGATATTTGGATGAATACGCCTACACGTCCACTTGAGGCTTCGGGTACATCAGGAGAAAAAGGCTGAGATGAATGGTGTCCCTAAATCTATCCGTTCTTGATGGTTGGTGGTACGAAGGTTATCGTCCGGGTGCCGGTTGGGCTTTTGACTGATAAGCGTACATTCACAGACCAAAGTTTGCAGGATAAGCTAGATGCAACGACTATCTATGACCTTATTGAACGCGAAATAGCTCCATTGTACTTTTGATGACCGTGGCGATAAGCCTTATAGTGAGGGGTTGGATGCAGACTGTTAAGAATTCGCTTAACTTCATTGCTCCTCATTATACTATGCGTCGTATGATGGATGATTACTTCGAACGTTTCTATAATAAACTTGCTACTCGTTCGGCTCGTATCCATGAGTGTGATAATGCAATCGCACACCAACTAGTAGCTTGGAAAAAGTCTGTAGCAGAGCATTGGGATGAGTTAAATATCGTATCGCTAGAAGATAGTTTCTCCAGAGTCTCACATGGTAGGAGACAATACTCATGTCAGCATTCTCATCAATAAGGGCGCATTGGCTTGCGAACTTGATGTAGAGCTTGTTGTGGCTGAACCTGATGATAAGGGTACTCTTAAGCTAAGACGTGTTCACACATTGCCTTTTGACTGAGAAGCATGGTCAACAAGAGCGTTATGTCGCTGATATTAAGTCGCGCATACCGGGTCGCTACAAGTACAGCCTACGCATATTGCCTAAGCATGCTGAGTTACCTCATCGTCAGGACTTTGCTTATGTGCGCTGGGTCGCACTAAGCTAATTGTGCTACAATAATCAAGAATAAGAGCTTGTGTCAGTATAAAAGCTGGCGCAAGCTCTTGTCTTTTGTACTTATTGCTGGATATGTTCTTGTGCCATTAAAAGCCCGAGAAAAGGCTTTGCTTTATTAGAATATTCTTATTAGCTTTGCTTGTACAATCAGAATTATAACATCTATCATTGAATTAAGGAATGAAAGCAAACAGACTATTGACGGTCCTTGCTCTATCGGGGACTCTCTTAGCAAGTTGCTTGGGCGTAGATGCTCAAGTAAAAAAAGTCTAGCACAAACAAGATGCGTAGTGCAGACTCGTATGTGATTAAAAACCAATGTACCTGTTCGTCCAAAGGGGCAGAAGGATGTCCTTCAACTAAGACTGCCTGCGATGAAAGTCGTTCGTGTGGGTATCATCGGTCTTGGTATGCGTGGTCCAGGTGCTGTAGGTCGTCTATCACAGATTGATGGTGTAGAGATTAAGGCTCTATGTGACTTGCACCCAGAGAGAGTAGAGCGTAGCCAAAAGATTCTCGCTAAGTATAATCAGCCTGCAGTCGCAGACTTATAGCGGTAGCGAAGAGGCTTGGAAGGAAGTTTGTAGACGTCCAGATATTGATTTGATTTATATTGCTACAGACTGGAAGCATCATGCACAGATGATGATTTATGCGATGGAACAAGGCAAGAATGTAGCTTTGCGAAGTGCCCTGCCGTTATGAACCTCAAAGAAGCATGGGACGTCATCAATACTGCAGAACGTACACAGCGTCACTGTATGATGCTCGAAAACTGCGTGTACGACTTCTTCGAATTGACTGCACTCAATATGGCGCAGAAGGACTCTTCGGCGAAGTCGTGAGCGGTAAGGGTGCTTACATTCACAATCTAGAAGATTTCTGGTTAGATTATAATGATGACTGGAGATTTAAGTTCAATAAGGAAAAATAGAGGCGATATCTATGCTACACATGGCTTAGGTCCAGTATGCTTCGCTATGGATATTCACCGTGGTGATAAGATGGACTACCTTGTAGCTATGGATGTGCCTGCGATTTCTATTCCTCGTTACATCGAACGCGTACGTAAGGAACCTGTTGAGAACTTCAAGAATGGTGAAGTAACACACACACTTATTAAGACTAACAAGGGTAAGACAATCTATATTGAGCACAATGTAGCTTCTTATCGTCCTTATGACCGTATGTATCAGCTTACAGGTACAGATGGTTTTGCTAATAAGTATCCTTCTTATGGTATTAGCCTTCGTCCTAATGAAGCGAATAAGAAGGTTGTTAGAATCACGAAGACCTTAAGGCTCACTGGTTCCTTGCAGACTCTGTTCGTGATGACTTGATGAAGCGTTATGCGCATCCTATCACAAAGGATATCGCAGAGAAGGCTAAGAAAGTCGGAGGTCACGGTGGTATGGACTTCATCATGGACTACCGTCTAATCTACTGCTTGCAGAACGGTTTGCCTCTAGATATGGACGTTTATGACCTCGCGGAATGGTCATCTATGGGAGAACTTACTCGTATCTCTCTTGAACATAACTCTGCACCAGTTGCTGTGCCTGATTTTACTCGCGGAGCATGGCAACGTATTAAGGGACAGAAGTTCTTTATGGTAGGTGACAAGTAAGAATTAAGTCTTAGGTGAAATATTTAAGGGCTGTCGGCAATTTATTGTCTGGCAGTCCTTTTTGTATTATAACTTGCTCTGCTTGCTCGTACTTCTTTGTGATTGAAGAATGAAGGATAGACTATGTCAATCATACTTAGTAAAAGACCATAAAGAGGGGAGAGGTCTGTAGGGTAAATTATTGTGCATCTCTGATTATTTAGTATTTTTGCACTCTATTATTATACAAACATTTAAATAGTGATATGGCAAGTAGTTTTTCGTAAAGAAGTACCTCTGCTTAATCTCACAGGTAAGGCGCCTGAGACTCATCTTGGGAAAGCCGAATGCGGTAGTACTTATGCTATTGTACCTCAGGATTATGTAGGTCTTATCCCTAAGCTCCTCGTGCGCGAAGGTGATAAGGTTCAAGTAGGTTCTCCTATTATGTATCACAAGACGTCGCCAGACTTCAAGTTTACATCTCCTGTAAGCGGTGAAGTAGTAGCGATTAATCGTGGTGCTAAGCGTAAGGTGCTAAGCGTGGAGATTAAGCCTATTGGAGAGCCTGATTACAAGGCTTTTTCTGTAGATAATCTCTCAAGCAGAGAGGCTGTCCTTTCGCTCCTTTTTGGAGAGTGGTCTCTTCGCTTTCTTCCGTCAACGCCCTTATGACCGTATAGCAGACCCTGCTATCGCGCCTCGAGACATCTTCGTGACGGCTAACTTTACAGCTCCTCTAGCTCCTAACTTTGACTTCCTCGTAAAGGGAAGAGAAGCCGAGCTTCAAGCTGCACTTACTGCACTTAGCAAGCTAACGACAGGTAAGGTTTATCTAGGGGTTAAGCCTGGTAGTCTTGCTGGGGTTAAGGATGTAGAGCGTGTAGAAATGGGAGGTGTGCACCCTGCTGGTCTAGTAGGTACACTTATTAACTTCACAGCTCCTGTAAATAAGGATGAGGTTGTTTGGACGCTTAAGGCTACAGACTTGCTTGTCATCGGTCGCTTCCTCTTAACGGGTAAGGTTGATTACTCTCGTACTATTGCGCTCACAGGTAGCGATAGTCAGAAGCATGGTTATATCGACGTTATCCCAGGAGCACGCTTTAGCGAAGTGTTCCCTAAGGGACTTGCCGTGAAGGCTGAGCACGAACGCGTTATTGATGGGGATGTACTTACAGGACGTAAGGTTGATGAAAATTACCTATTCATAAGTTATCAAACAGACCAAATCACGGTTATCCCTGAAGGTGATGATGTCCACGATATGTTCGGATGGGCATTGCCAGGCTTCGGCAAGTTTAGTGTGAGCCGTAGCTTCTTTAGCTGGCTATCGCCTAAGAGCAAAGAGTATACTCTAGATGCTCGTTTGCAAGGTGGTCATCGTGCGATTATCATGAGTGGCGAATACGATAAGGTGTTCCCATTGGATATCTATCCTGAATATCTGCTTAAGAGTATCACTGCCTTTTAATATCAATGATATGGAAGCACGTGGTATTTACGAAGTAGCACCAGAGGACTTTGCTCTATGTGAATTCGTTTGTACCTCAAAGATGCCTCTGCAACAGATCGTACGTGATGGGCTTTGATGAGCTATACAAGGAAATGAACTAATGTCAACTTTTAAAGATTTATTGCTTTGAACGCTCTAAGAAAAACAAATAGATAAAATTAAGCCACACTTTATGCCTGGTGGAAAGTATGAAGCTTTTTCATACGGCATTTGATGCTTTTTGAATCGTTCTTATTCGTTCCGAATACGACTAGCAAGAGTGGCGTACATGTACATGATGCTGTAGATAGCAAGCGCACAATGACGATGGTTATCATCGCTCTTCTTCCTGCGCTTTTCTTCGGTATGTACAACCCTAGGATACCAGCACTACAATGCTATTGGAGAGGGTAGCACGGGCATCTGCACGATGTTCCTCTACGGTTTACTCTCTATGCTTCCTCAGATTATTGTGGCTTATGTAGTGGGTCTTGGTATCGAGTTTATTATTGCATCTCGCAAAGGACACGAAGTAGCAGAAGGATCCTTGTTACTGGTCTCCTTATTCCTATGATTGTTCCTGTGGAAACTCCACTATGGATGATTGCAGTAGCAACGGCTTTCGCAGTTGTCTTTGCTAAGGAAGTCTTCGGTGGTACGGGATACAATATCTTCAACGTAGCACTTATTACTCGTGCATTCCTATTCTTCTCTTTATCCTCGTCGCTATGAGTGGTGATAAGGTGGGTGCGTCTGACTGATACTTTTTGGTATGGGTGCTGGCAAGGTAGTAGATAGCTTCTCTGGTGCTACTCCTCAGGTCATTTGGCAGGAGCTAAGGTGGCTGAAGGTGAAACTGCACAGCAGGCTTATGATGCTGTTGTCGCTCATCTGCCAAGTATTCAGGATGCATTCCTGGATTTATCCCTGGTTCTATCGGTGAAGTGAGCACACTTGCTATCTTGATTGGTGCGATTTTCCTAATCTGGACGGGTATTGCAAGCTATAAGATTATGGTATCTGGTGTACTTGGTGCCGTTGTGATGGCTTGTGTATTCAATGCTGTTGGTGCTACTCCTCAGATGTTAGCGACACCACTTCAGCATCTTGTCTTCGGTGGTTTTGCTTTCGGTATCGTCTTTATGGCTACTGACCCCTGTTACTGCCGCCGTACAGAAACGGGTAAGTGGATTTATGGTTTCCTTTATCGGGGGTGATGGCTGTGTTCATCCGTGTGCTTAACGCTGGTTATGCAGAAGGTATGATGCTTGCAATCCTCTTCGGTAATACGATGGCTCCTGTGATTGACTACTTCGTAGTAGAGCGCAATACACAACGCCGTCTTGCTCGTGTAACTAAGAATAATAAGGCTTAATACAGATAGGTAATGAATACAGAAAAGAACTCATATACCATTATCTATTCTATCATAATGGTAGTCCTAGCGACTGTACTCTAGCAGTAGTCGCTACATCACTCAAGCCTCGCACAGCAAGAGAATGAAAAAGATTGACAAGATGGAGCAAATACTTGCTCTATCGGTCAGACACCAGCGAAGTCTGAAGTGAAGAATACTTACAGTAAGTTCATTAAGGAAGAGATCTTCTAGACGGAGAAGGTACAGTGCTTAAGACATTCAAGGGTGATGAGCTTACTAACAGCGAAGCTTTCAACAACAATACAGAACTAGAGATGAAGCTCCTTAAAAAAGGGTGAAAAAGTCTGCTAAGGATGTTCGTTTGAATGCTTTTGTTGCCGATGTGAATGGTAAGCTTTGTTTACATCTTGCCTCTTAATGGTGCTGGTTTGTGGAATAAGATTTGGGGTTATATCTCAGTAGATGCTACTGACCACTCTACAGTGTTTGGTGCAGACTTCGGTAACGCTGGTGAAACTCCAGGTCTTGGTGCAGAAATCTCAACAGTTGGTTTTGCAAATCAATTTAAGGGTAAGGAACTATATAAGGAAGGTGTCTTCAAGGGTATCGCAGTCGTAAAGCCCTGGTCATACTGCTGAAGGACAAGATGCGGTAGACGGTATATCAGGTGGTACGCTAACAAGTAATGGTGTACACGATATGCTTAAGACTAGCCTTGCACCATTCTCTAAGTTCCTTGAATCATATCAATATCAAGCTCAATAGTTATGTCTCTCTGGAATAAAAAGAATCAAGAAACTCTACTCGGTCCACTGAGTAAGAATAACCCAGTAGTCGTACAGATGCTTGGTATCTGTTCGGCTTTGGCTGTAACATCAAAGTTAGCTCCAGCTATTGTGATGGCGCTCTCGTAACAGTCGTAGTAGCTTTTTGCGAATGTAATCATTTCGCTTATCCGTAAGACTATCCCTCGGGCGTATCCGCATCATCGTACAGCTCGTAGTAGCTGCTACTCTTGTGACGCTTGTGAACGAAGTCCTTAAGGTGTATGCTTATGATGTAAGTAAGCAACTTTCAGTGTTCATCGGTTTGATTATCACAAACTGTATCTTGATGGGTCGCTTTAGAAGCATTTGCTCTGGCAACAAGCCTTGGGAAAGCTTCCTCGATGGTGTTGGTAATGGTCTTGGTTATGGTGCTATCCTTGTGATTGTCGGTTTCTTCAGAGAATTACTTGGTTCAGGTACACTTTTGGTTACCAAATCATACCTAAGGCTGTTTATGCCGCAGATGGTATTCACGGTTACGTTAATAATGGTCTTATGATTTTGCCTCCTATGGCTCTTATCTCTGTGGCTGTTATTATTTGGGTACACCGCCTCTGTGAATAAGGATTTACAAGAAAAATAGTAGGACGTTAATCAATTAGAAAATGGAAACATTAGCATTATTCTTTAAGTCGATTTTTATCGACAACATGATATTCGCCTCACTACCTAGGTATGTGTTCGTTCTTGGCTGTGTCTAAGAATGTGAAGACTTCTCTTGGTTTAGGTCTAGCGGTAACATTTATCCTAGCTTGTACGCTTCCCATCAACTATATGTTGGAAACGAAGGTCTTTAAGGCTGGTGCTCTTGCATGGCTCAATCCTGAGTATGCGTCACTAGACTTTAGCTTCCTTTCATTTATCATCTTTATTGCGGTTATTGCCGCCTTTACGCACTCGTAGAAATGGTGGTAGAGCGTTTCAGCCCATCTTTGTATGCATCACTAGGTATCTTCTTGCCTTTGATTGCTGTGAACTGTGCTATCCTTGGTGGCTCTCCTTCATGCGCAGCCGTGAGTTTGTAAATGTGGGAGATGCTACTGTATATGGTTTCGGTTCGGGTATTGGTTGGATGCTTTGCTATCGTAGCTATGGCGCCTATTCGTGAGAAGCTTCAATACTCTGATATTCCTAAGCCATTACGCGGTCTTGGTATCTCATTTATCGTGACTGCTCTTATGGGTATCGCTTTCCTCAGTTTCTCTGGTGAAGATGTAAGAGCAAGTGTATAACGAAATAATAAGAACGATAAATTAAGATGAACGTAATAATAATAAGTGTCGTAGTCTTTTTGTCTATAACACTCTTGCTCGTTTTCGTCCTTCTATGGGCTAAGGCTAAACTTGTACCAAGTGGCAACGTTAGCTAAATGTCAATGACGAGATGAATGCAGATGTGCCCATCGGTGGTACTCTGCTCAATACACTTTCAAGGTCAGAATATCTTCCTTTCTTCTGCTTGTGGTGGTAGTGGTAGCTGTGGTCAGTGCCGCTGCCGTGTAGTAGAGGGTGGGGAGAAATCCTTCCTACTGAAACAGGTTTCTTCAGCCGTAAGGAACAGAAAGAACACTGGCGTCTTGCTTGCCAAACGAAGGTTAAGGAAGATATGAAGGTTCTTGTACCAGAAGAAGTCTTTGGTGTTAAGGAATGGGAATGTGAGGTTATCTCTAACAGAAACGTTTCTACTTTCATCAAGGAATTTGTGGTAAAGCTTCCTGAAGGCGAAGTGATGAACTTCAAGAGCGGTAGCTACGCACAGATTAAGATTCCAAGTATGATATCAAGTACAGCGACTACGTTATTGAAGAGCAGTTCCGTGATGACTGGGACCGCTTCAAGATGTGGGATTTGACTTGTAAGAACGATACAGAGACGGTAAGAGCTACTCTATGGCTAACTATCCAGCCGAGGGTAACATCATTACGCTGAACGTTCGTATCGCTACACCTCCCATGGACCGTGCTACAGGTACATGGATGAATGTTAGCCCAGGTATCTCTTCTTCGTATATCTTCAGCCTGAAGCCAGGTGATAAGGTTACGATGAGTGGTCCTTACGGAGATTTCCACATTCAGGAAACTGAAAACGAAATGCTTTATATCGGTGGTGGTGCTGGTATGGCTCCATTGAGAGCACAAATCCTTCACCTCTTCAATACAGTGAAGACTGGACGTAAGGTTAGCTACTGGTATGGCGCACGTAGTAAGAAGGAAATCTTCTACGAAGAAGACTTCCGTGAAATCGAACGTAACTTCCCTAACTTCAAGTTCCATATCGCTCTGAGTGACCCTCAACCAGAAGATAATTGGGATGGTTATGTAGGTTTCATTCACCAAGTAATCTTGGATAACTACCTCTCTAAGCACGAAGCTCCGGAGGATATTGAGTACTACATGTGTGGTCCTGGTCCTATGGCTAATGCTGTGAAGGTTATGCTTGATAATCTTGGTGTAGAACGTAGTTCACTCTACTTTGACGACTTCGGAGGATAGTTTATCCAAAGAATAACAAGATAAGATATAAGGGCTGGCGCAATATGGTTTGCGTCAGCCCTTATTGTTTTTGTGGCTTTAGAGATACCTCACAAGAACTAGATTAAAATAATGTGTGCATTTCCTATTCTCAAAACCACGGCGAAGTCTGTACAGACTACGGCTGAAGTTTGAAGAGACTACACGTGTAGTTTGTACAGACTACAGCTGAAGTCTCCAGAAAGTGCTACATACTTACAAATTTAAGTACGTGTACTCACTAAAGTGTTTACGTGTATTTACTGAAACGAGTACATCGTACTCGTTTTAGAATAACTAAACCTAAATATATGAGTGTCGTATTGTTGTAATAGCCTTTTCTAGTTTTCTTGGCTCGTAACTTCATGGAAAGGCATAAAAAAGGATACCATTTAATGGTATCCTTTCTAGTTGCGGAGGCAGGACTCGAACCTGCGACCTTTGGGTTATGAGCCCAACGAGCTACCTCTGCTCCACTCCGCGATCATTTGGTACTGCAAAGGTAGTGATAATTTTTAAATATACTAGCTTTTGTGCCGAAAAAAATCAAATTTCTTGCGTATATTTAAACTCTTATATCTCGAATTGAGACCGTTGAGCGGTCTCCAAAAAGAACTAAGTTTTACTTGTCCTTTTGGAGGGCATTTGCAGAATGCGGTAATCGCAAGGCATTGAGACTGAGGGCGCAGGGAGTTTACTTATGTAAATGACCAAGCCTGAATGTCGATAATAACGCAGCGAGTGCCGTATTATGCAATGATTCTAATTTGTATTGAAAACCGAGCCTGGATAGCTCTTCTGTCTTCTGCTGTTCCTCCTTCAATAGTATATGCACTCATCTCTAGGATAATTATAGTGCTTGCGTAAGAATTCGAATTGACTAATATCAGCACGCAGGGCTTGGCTCTATATGCTCGGGATTGAAACTTGTGTTGTGCGCAATACAGCTTCGTGAGAAGGGAACTGTTCCAGCGCAATAGGGAGCTTGTGGTTGCTCCAATTCTTTAGGGATAAGCAAATCTTAGCCAGCTCTAATCCGAAGAAGTCGCTGATAGACAGGAGGTACCATACGAGCTCCTCTGTGTTTTGCCATCGGCTGAGAAGCCTGCTATATGTGGGGAGGCAATATCTGTATGCTCAAGTAGATGGGCGTTGATATGTGGTTCTCCTTCCCAGCAGTCAAGGACTAAGTGCGCTATTGTGCCATCTTCCTTACCCTTGATTAGGCTCTCCGAACAGCAAACACCACCCCTGACAGGCATTGATGAGGATAAGTCCTTTCTTGCAAGATGATAGGAATGAGTCATTGACCATGCCTCAGAGTAGGGTATGCACCGGTTTTACTTAGGGGGACGTGTAGCGTAATGATATCAGCCTCGCTCTGTATCGTCTCAAGACTGGTGAAGTATTCGTGATATTTGATACTATCTCCCTCTTGCTCTAAGCGTGGAGGGTCATTGAGCAAAGTTGCGATACAAGGGCAAGGGCAATCTCTGTAACTAATTGACCTACGTGCCCAACGCCAATAATACCTATTTTCTTTCCTCTTAGTTCTATGCCATGTCTGAGGCTAAGGAAACTTAAGCAAGAGCAAACATACTGAGCGACACCCATGGCATTACAGCCGGGGGCATTAGTCCATGCTATATTGTGCGCAGTGCAATAATCAGCATCTATATGGTCTGTACCTGCTGTGGCTGTGGCGATGAAGCGGACAGAGCTTCCGTCCAGCAAGTCTGCCGTACACTTGGTGATGCTACGGACAATGAGCGCATCAGCAGTGTGAATGCGTTCTGATGTGATGTCTTTGTTGTCAATATACTCGATATCTGCGTACTGCTCTGCAACGCCTCTCAAGAAAGGAAACAGATGCTTCCGCTATGATTTTTAATCATGGTTCTTTTGCTTTTAGATGAATGATTTTTGAGCAAGCTCTTCTGCTAGTTGTCGCTCATCAAGCTCGTCTCTCTAAGTGGTCTATGCTTACTGATAGGTCTGCTTGCTCATAGATAGGTCGTCTATGAAGCATAGCTTCGGCGACATGTCGTCTGAGCTCTTCCTCGTTCTTATGCCGAATAGTTGGTCTTGTACGCTTGCAATAATCTAGACGCTTGCTGATGGTTTCATTACTTCCCTCTAAATAGATGGTTATTCCTGTTTCTTTCATGAGTTTCATATTATCATGAAAGCAGGGAAGACCGCCACCAGTAGCAATGACGCAATCGGTCATACCCGACAGCTCCTCACTGACGTAATGCTCTTTGAGGCGAAACTTCTCTCGCCTATGCGGTCGAACATATCTACGATACGCTCTCGGAATCTACTCTCTATGAAGATGTCTGTATCAATAAAGTCAAAGTCTAAAACCTCGGCTAGCTTGCGCCCTAGGGTTGATTTACCTGCGCCCATGTAACCGATTATATAGATTGGGTTCATGCTTTTTTGATTTCGGGATAAGCTATGCGTGAGTGGTATATCGTCTGCAGCTTGCTGATAAATACCTCTTTAATAGTCTGAATATCTCGGAATGTAAGAGGTGTATCATTGAGGTGTCCATCAGTGACGATGCCATCTATAATCCTATTGACATGAGTACGTATGATTTCGGGCGTATACTCCTTGAGGCTACGACTACTCGCTTCCGTTGCATCAGCTAGCATCAAAATACCTTGCTCTCGTGTATAAGGGCGAGGACCGGGGTAGGTGAATGGTGCTGGGTCTACCTCTTCATTAGGATGTTCATTGCAGTAGGTAGTATAGAAATACTTAACCAAGCTAGTGCTATGATGGGTGCGAATGAATTCAATAATCGGAGTTGGCAGATTATGTTTCTGAGCTAAGGCAATACCGTCAGTTACGTGACGAATAATGATGGGTCGCACTATCAAGTGCGCTATAACTATCGTGTGGATTGGTAGAGCCTTGGTTTTCTGTAAAGAATACAGGGTTCTTCATTTTGCCGATGTCATGGTAGAGAGCTCCCGTTCGGATAAGCTGAGTATCTCCTCCAACTTTCTCTGCAGCAGCCTACAGATAGGATAGATACTTGTAGGGGAGTGCTGGAATGTTCCTGGTGCTAGTTTCGCTGAGCGCCTTAGTAGAGGAGAGTTGATATCTCCAAGTTCGACAAGGCTAACGTTGGATACATAACCGAATATCCGTTCTACTGCAGCCGCTAGAATGTAGGTCGTATTGAGCAAAACTAGATTAATCCCAAAAGGAAGTAAGAGTTTCCATGAATTGCTAGTAAACTGCCCATCCGTGATTAGGAACATACCCAGATAGGTAATGATGTTGAGTGAAATTACCTTAAATGAGCTGTAAATCATCTGACTGCGGTTGGTCAAATCTTGCAGACTGATGAGTGCCCCGATACCGGATATTAGCTGAACCAAGATAAAGCTAAGTGGGTCTGTAACGAAAAGTGCGCTCAACAAAATCGTCATGATGTAACTCAATAGGGCTGTATGGCTATCAAGAAACATGCGCAGAAGCATCAAGACCATGACATATGGTATAGCATAGGGGCTGATGATGCTCCAGTAGGTACTGATAGAGGTCAGTAGTACAAATAAGGAAATGCTAGTTAGTACGAGAATATTATTCTTCCTGTTAGCTACATAGCGGCGTGCTACATTGGATAGATAGAAGATGAGCGTAAGTAAGCTCGTTAAGCTAATGATGAGAATCCCTATACGTATATGGTTAATCTGTATAGTGCCACCTGCACGCTTGTTCTTCTCATCTCTAGAGAACGCAAGAGGTCATAAGTATAAGGCGTTACGATTTCGCCTCTGTCAATAATACGCTGACCAGCCTGAACCATGCCCTTGGAGGGCGATATGCGCTGTATCGCTTCGTGCTTGATTTGGGCTGTTATATTAGGGTCTCGTAGGTAACATTAGTCTTGAGGAAATTAGAAATATTCATACTCTTGAGCAAGGTCGCACTAATGCTGTCAGGGGCTTCCCTTAGGATTTTGTCGTGTACTTCTTTTAGCGTTTGAAAGCGACCAGCATTCACACGCTCAAGCTCGTTGCCTTCCTTCTTGATAAAGACCTCAAGAGTCTCTGTACTTTGAAGCTTCGTGAGTTCGTCTATATCAATGATACCATTGTCATAGGCTTGTGTAGTTGCTCGTTGAGATAAGCGAAGTAGTAGTTGGGTATGTTGTCGCTCATGTGAGCAAAAAATTCATCACGTAGCTCCTGCATCATCATCATGGTGATGTCGTTCTGCAACGAGTACACAGGAGGCTGATAGCGAGTGGCACTGTCCTGCTCTCGACGCAACTGCTCTCGCTCTTATAGATAGGGAAGTCATAGGGAGCAGTAGTAATGCCCCCTGCCAAGGCTTGTCTTTGGTGTACTGGTATTGGCTACTACGCTTAATGGGAATAGCTATTGTGAGGAGTGTCGCTACCGTGATAAAGATGAGGACACGATATATATGGGGACGATTTTGTTCCCAATGTAAAAACTTGAACATCTTAATCAATTAATTCTCTGTAGAGCAAAAGGTACTAAATGTATGCGAAGAGTTAGTAAAACAGAAATGGAAATAATATGCTATCTTTGCACTCAAATCATTAAAGTGTGCAGGGAGGTGACTGCCATAACATAACCAAATTTTAACTAATAACCATCAGCTTAAATGAGATTAGATGATGCACCTCCATCAATAGTTTCATCTAAGCTACAAATAGTTACGATATGAAGAAAAATAGCCACTATTTGTGTTCTTGCTACGCCTATGTCAGCTAGCGTACCAGGAGGTTCAACAAGACAGTATTAAGAACCTTGACGAGTTTGTCGTTAGTGCAGTACGCATCAATCGTCCCGAAAGAGTAAGCAAGATTAATGCTCCTGTTAGGGAAGTTCCTATCACCGTAAAACCGTATCTCAGCTAAGGAAATTCAAGCTAAGGGATATAACGATGCAGTGGAAGCTCTTCGTGGCGTGCCAGGTGTAAATCCTATCCGTCAGTATGGTGCTTTCCACATGTTCCGTATCCGTGGTTTCTACGAATCTATTTTTGATTGATAACGGTATGCGTGATGAGCGTCAAGCGCTTTGGCAATCAGCTCCTATTACAGGTTTAGGCTCTGTTGAACGCATCGAAGTGCTTTAAGGGTCGTCGCTCAATGCAACAAGGGCACTCTGCTGTGGGTGGTGTCGTGAACATCGTTCGTAAGCAGGTATCTCCAGACTTTGGTGCTTATGCTAAGATTTCAGTAGGGAGCTACAATAGCTATCGTTTCAATGCAGGTCTTAATGGTGCCGTTACCGATAAGCTCCTTTATGCGTGCTGATGTAGAAGCAAACCATAGCGATGGTTGGCGTGCAAACTATGCTAAGGGATATAACTTTAGTGTAGTCGCTAAATGGCTCATCAACTCTAAGAGCAATCTTCAGCTTTCTGTTTACAACAACAAGGATAACTACGGCGGTGACTATGGTACATTGCGTACTTACAACCGTGATATCTTCGAAGTATCATCGGACCGCAAAATACATAGCGCAGGAGATGCACTGGACAAGTTAGACCGTAAGATATCCACGCTTCTCTCAAGATGATTTGGCTCACAAGAATATCGCAAAGACAGCTTAAGTATGAATATCACTCAATAGAAATTGATCGCTATCTGAGCAACTCTTCATGTCTAGTGATGATGCTAAGTATATGTCTACTGATGCCTACGATATTTATGGCGAGGAGAATGTCGCCTCCCGGATTGCTTTTACTACTATAAGAATGGCGACAAAAAGGTTTACACAGACCTCAATTAAGCTCAGCCGTGGTGGTTTTGCGTTCGACTACGAAACAAGAGGTATTCAAAACCAAACAGAGCTAAGTGGTAAGGGTAATAACAGGCTCACTCAAGCATAACCTACTCTTCGGTTATAACTACTTCTTGATGAATTCTGACCGCTACGACGCGCCCTGACTTAACGGGTACTGGTTATACAAACCCTGTTACTTATGTTAATCCTATCCGCCATCAAGGTCCTCTAGGTATCCACTTCAATCGTAAGCAAACCTTTGATGACCGTACACACGGACTATACGCTCAGGATTACATCAGTGGGGCAGATCTCTTGCTTGCAGGCTTACGTCTAGACCACTTTTACTCGTAACTTTTACTGTCTACAAGACGAATGATAAAACGGTAGTAAGCGATAAGGGTACACAGAAAAATCCAAAACCTAGCTCTTCACTTATCGTGCAGGGTCTTGTCTACGACATCACGAAGTCATTTAACATCTACGCGCGACATCTAACTTCACAAACCTCAGGTCGTTTCGCTGTTTCGTCTGAAAGTAGCTTACCTTGATAATGATGGTAAGGAAATGGGTGCAAGCGAACTAAGTAAGTTGCCTCCTACTCAAGGTAATCAGTTTGAAGTAGGTACACATATCCTCCTAGCTAAGAAGTTTAGCCTTGCATGCTTCAGCTTATTATCTAGACCTTAATAATAAGCTTAACTCATACCTCGGTACGCGTGAGGATGGTAAGCGTATCGGTGCTCTTTGTAGATGGTTATCAGAGTAAGGGTTTTGAGCTAGACCTTAACTATCGTCCCACATCTGGACTAGGTTTTCCAACTTGGTTATAGTTATACGGATGCTAGAGTTAAGGCTGGTAAGGGTGCTAATGCGAAAGTACACAACTAATGCGGGAAATCTAATAGCTCAAAATCCACAACATCAGCTTTACAGCTTGGGTCTTCGGCTCTCGTAAGCTAACAAAAGAAGAGCTCGCTCAATGCTGGTCTTGGTACAGAGATGGTGAGCAAGTCGTACACAAGCGATAATAACGACATCACTATACCGGGTTATGCAATCTTCAATGGTATGTTGTCTTATGAGTGGAGCAAGCTAACGCTTCAGTTGAACCTCAATAATATCCTTGATAAGGATTATACTCGTCATATCCTCTATGATTATCAGTATCTTCCAAGTGAAGGACGCAACTTTACTCTGAGCCTACTTTACAAGCTCTAAAGAGAGTAAGTATTTATACATATTAGTAGGAAGGGCTGTGCTGAACGTTGGTTTTGGTACAGCCCTTCTTCTGTATGTTTCAGAGTTTTTGAGACTATTATCTTTGTGGAGAAATTGATAGATATATTGTTTAATAAAAGTGATGAAGAATAAGTTCTCTAAAAAAATGTATACCATCAGGGACTCTCTGATGAGCAGGTTCTAGAAAGTAGGCGTATTCATGGCACGAATGCGCTTACACCACCAGAGAAAGAGTCTCTGTGGCATAAGTTTATTGAGAAGTTTGAGGAGCCAATCATTATTATTCTATTGGTGGCAATGACGCTCTCGTTTGGGGTCTCTTGCTACGAGTATTTTGTGATTGGAAATACGAGCTTATCCTCTATTCTTGGAGCCTGTAGGTGTGTTGCTTTGCAGTGTTATTGGCTACTGGAGTTGCATTTTACTTTGAGTTGCAGAGTGAGCGAGAGTTTGAAATTCTAAATCAAGTTAATGAAGATATTCAATATAAGGTATATCGTAATGGGCGAATAACTCAAGTTCTGAAAAATGATATCGTTGTTGGAGATTATGTATTATTGGAGGTAGGGGAGCAAGTTCCTGCTGATGGTACATTACTTGAGAGCATATCGCTTCAGGTAGATGAGTCTTCATTAACGGGCGAACCTATAGTACATAAGTCTATTCATGAAGCTGAATTTGATAGCGAAGCAACATATCCCTCAGCAATTATATTTGTCGCGGAACAAATATACTAGATGGTCATTGCTCATATCAAGTGTCTCGGGCGGGAGATGCTACCGAATATGGTCGTGTGTTTGAAGGGCGCAAATAGATGATAGTGTAGAAACTCCACTTAATCAACAACTTTCAGGATTGGCTGACACAATAGCTAAGGTTAGTTATGGTATTGCCGCTTTGGTGTTGCTTGGTTCGGTGCTGATTTATGCGTTGCAAGGTGGGTTTGATAACTTTGATTGGGCTCATGCTCTTGGTTACTTTCACAGAAGCTCGCGATTGCTGTAACTGTTGTTGTGGTAGCTGTTCCGGAGGGTTTGCCTATGAGCGTAACACTCAGCTTAGCCTATAGCATGCGTAGTATGATGAAGGGCAATAACCTTGTTCGCCGTATGCATGCATGCGAAACGATGGGTGCCTGCTACTGTTATTTGTACAGATAAGACGGGGACGCTCACCAGAATAGGATGAGTGTCGCAGAAACAAGTTTTGCTCCTAATGTCAATCTAGATTTGCTGTATCTCTCAATGGCTGTTAATTCAACGGCTTATCTAGATGAGCGAGATGAAAGTAGAGTAGAGGTACTGGAAATCCAACGGAAGGCGCACTATTGCTTTGGCTTCGGGAAGAAGGGCAGGATTATCAAGCTATAGGGAAGATTATCCCGTATTAAGCCAATTAACATTCTCAACACAGAGAAAGTATATGGCGACCTTAATTGAAGATGAGGGGACCCATTTATTACTTGTTAAGGGTGCGCCAGAGATTGTGATGAAGCATTGTGTTTTGTCTCAAGAGGAGCATGCTCATTACGAACAGCAACTCAAGTCTTATCAGGATAGTACCATGCGTACTATTGGCTTTGCTTACAAGAGATTGGAGGTAGGTGTAAGTCTCTTATGACGAAGGTAAACTTCTTGTCGATGATTTACAATTTCTTGGTGTCGTTGGTATAAATGACCCTATTCGTCCAGAGGTTCCAGAGGCTATTCGCTCGTGTATGGATGCGGGTATTCAGATTAAGATTGTAACGGGAGACACGCCTAGGACTGCAAAAAGAAATTGCGCGTCAAATAGGCTTGTGGCATGATGATACATGTAATGATAATCAGCTTATAACGGGACCTGAGTTTGCGCTCTTAGTGATGAGGAATTGGCAGTGCCGAGTTAAAAGATATTCTGGTTATGAGTCGCGCGTCCGATGGATAAGGAGCGTCTTGTGCGTCTCGCCGCAGGCGCAAGGAGAAGTGGTTGCGGTAACGGGTGATGGTACTAACGATGCGCCAGCTCTTAATCGTGCTCACGTAGGGCTATCAATGGGTGATGGTACATCTGTTGCTAAGGATGCTAGCGATATGACTATTCTAGATAATTCGTTTGCTTCGGGATTAGTCGTACTGTAATGTGGGGGCGTTCCCTCATACTTGAATATACAGAGATTTATTCTCTCCAGATGACAATCAATGTAGCAAACTTGCTTTGATTGTACTTATTGGAGCATTCTTAGGTACGGAGAGTCCTCTTACAGTAACGCAGATGCTATGGGTAAACCTTATTATGGATACATTTGCTGTTCTTGCATTGGCTTCATTGCCCCCAAGTGAGCGGGTTATGACTGATAAACCACGAAAAACGCACGGATAGCATCATCTCAGTGTCTATGAGTAAGCGTATCTTTTGGTTTGGGTGGATTATTTGTTCTCCTGCTTTTTGCGCTCATTCAGTATTTTTAAGCATGTAGACCTCAAGCATATTGCAGACTTTAGTCCATCAGACTTATTGCTAGCCTAACGAACTTCAGTTCCGGCAACTTTAGTGCTTACGAATTATCTGTATTCTTTAGCTTTATTCGTGCTCTTGCAGTTCTGAATATGTTTAATGCTAAGGCATTCAAGTCTGCTAAGTCAGCTTTCTCGGAGCAAGTGTAAAACTTCTTGTTGATTTCAGGACTAATCTTACTAGGGCAATGGCTTATTACGTCTTTAGGGCGGTAAGATAGTTTCGTGGCTAAGCTTTTGGATACATTATCATGGGTACTGATAATTGTCTCAACAAGCGTTGTTCTTTTGGGGAGGCGAATTAGTTCGCTTGATTAGGCGTAAATAGCATACAAATATTTGTGTGCATTTATCTCAGTAAGCACGCGTACTTAAAATCAATAAGTGCGCGTACTTATTTTTATATTTACGTGTACTTATTTTGGTGCTCACGCGCACCTTTTCTGAGACTTCAGCTGTAGTCTGTACAAACCACAGCTGAAGTTTGAAGAGACTACACGTGTAGTTTGTACAGACTTCGCCGAGGTTTTGAGTTTAGGAAGCACAGATTACATTTTAATTGTGTTTACATAGAAGTTTGGTTGTTCTTAAATTTTGAGGTAGTTGGTCTGTGCTTGTTCGATACCTTCTTAAGAGGTATGACTTTTATTTGCTACCTTTGTCCCTATAAATAAGAGTAATAGATAGTATGAAGAGTTTTTTTAAGACCTTTTTAGTCGCACTGCTAGCCTTAGTTGCTGGTTCGGGCTGTATTATGATTTTTCTTTTTGTCGGTGTAGCATACCTTATTGGGAGTCTATCAAGTCTAGAGATAGCAATGCTGTAATTTCTATTAATGTAGAGCAACATACGGTGCTTAAGATAGATGTAGCCCAACTTCATGATGTCGTCTCTGTAAATCCATTTGATCCTTTTCTTCATCTACAGCGACGCAACTCTATATCGCTCTCTCAAGCAATTCGTGCTATTGCCGATGCTAAGAATAATCCCTAATATAGAAGCCCTTTATCTCAATGTAGAGGGTCTGAAGCTGGTATGGCTTCTGTAGACGAATTGCGTTTAGCTCTTCAAGACTTTAAGGCTAGTCATAAGCCTATTATCGCTTATGGTGATAGCTATTCTCAGAAGGCCTATTATCTGGCATCTGTAGCCAATCAAATATATCTTAATCCTTTAGGTAGCATTGAGCTTATCGGTATTGCATCAGGAGAAATGATGTACAAAGATGCGCTTGATAAGGTGGGTATTAAGATGGAAGTCTTCAAAGTGGGGACCTTTAAGAGTGCCGTAGAGCCTTATATTCTGAATAAAATCAGCGATGCCAATAAACTACAGAAGCAGGAGTATATCGATGGTCTTTGGTCGAGTATATTGCAAGGAGTCTCAACGGAAAGGAAGATTAATGCCGATAGCCTCAATGCAGAGGTTAATAAGGGGCTTGCTTTCGTCAATAGTGATAAATATGTTCAGACGAAGCTCGTAGATAAGTTGCTCTATAGAGATCAAATAGATTCAGTCTTTGTCGCTCAACCAAAGGTTAAAAAAAGTCAGAGCTAAAGATGGTTAATTTGTCTGCTTTGGCAGACTCAGCAAACAGATGATATAGAGGTTAAGGATGGCGTCGTCAAGTTATCTATGCTGAGGGTGAAAATCACGCAAGCAAATATCTCTCCTTTTGCAGCCTGGAGTAAGTACTATTGGTGCAGGACTTGGCGATAGGCTGAGAGAGGTCAGCCGAAGATGACGATGTGAAGGCGGTTGTGCTACGTATGAATTCTCCTGGAGGAGATGCTTTTCTCTCGGAGCAACTATGGCATGCCGTGAAGCAACTCAGAAGCAAGAAGCCTGTAGTGGTATCTATGGGTGATTACGCTGCTTCGGGTGGTTATTATATCTCATCTGCTGCGAACCGAATTGTCGCTCAGCCTAATACGCTTACGGGTTCTATCGGTATCTTCGGATTGTTCCCTAACTTTAGCGAACTGGTTCAGAAAGTAGGGGTTAATGTCGAAGTAGTTAAGACTAATGATTTTGCTGATTTAACGATTAGCATGCCTTATAAGCCCTTAACAAACGAACAGCGTGCGCTTATCCAAGGACATGTAGAGCGTGGTATGATGTCTTCTTGAGTCGTGTCGCTGAGGGTCGTCACATGACTAAGGCTCGTGGATCTCTGTTGGTCAAGGCCGAGTTTGGTTAGGACGTAAGGCTCAAACGCTTGGGCTTGTTGATAAACTTGGCGGTCTTGATGTGGCTATTAAGGAAGCTGCATCGCTAGCGAAGCTATCAGACTATAGTGTGGACTATGGTGTAACTAGAGTAAATGTTTGGGAAGAACTATTCAAAAGCACTAGTCCAAGTAATGAATTTATTGCTCGCTTGCGTAATGCCTTCCTAACAGATGAGGAGCGTAAGGCTATTCGCATTATGCAGGGTGTTACTCGTTATTCGGGTATTCAGGCTCGCTTGCCGTACGACTTTCGAACCATACTAACATACTATCATTGATTTTTAATGATTCTAAAAGAACCATATTCATTATTATTGCGCCCCTTTGCCTTTCTCTATGGCTTAGGGGTCGCACTGCGTAATATGCCTTTGAGCATGGGTTACTCCGTAGTGAGACTTATCCGATACCTATTATCTGTGTCGGAAATATCACAGTCGGGGGAACGGGGTAAAACGCCCTCATGTGGAATATATCCTATCTAGTTGTTGCCTCATTACCGGGTCGCGGTCTTAAGTCGTGGATATAGGCGTAAATCTAGAGGTCAGGTTATTGCCTCGGAGCATACGCTTATTGCGGAGATAGGTGATGAACCTCGTCAGCTAAAGCTCAAATACCCCGATATTATATTGGTTGTAGATGGCAATCGTAGGCGGTCGATGGATTATTTGATGAGTTTACCCAAAGACGAACGTCCCGATGTCGTCATTATGGATGATGGTTTGCAACATAGATACGTCAAGCCTTCATACTCCATTTTGTTGGTAGACTCTACACGCCCACTGCAAGAAGATAAGTTACTACCCGAAGGGCATCTTAGAGAGCCTGCTTCGGCGCGCTATCGTGTCGATTGCATCATCGCTACAAAGTGTCCAGAGACTTTGCGCCCGATTGAGCAAAAGACTCATAGAGAGAACTCTTGCCGCTTATCCGCACCAAGAAGTTTTTCTTTACTAAAATCCGTTATAAGGGATTATATAAAATCAGTGAATTGGGAACTAATGCCGTGCCTACCTCGATTGATTTAGAGAGAGGTTCACCAGTGATTGCCCTCTCCGGTATAGCCAATCCCACATTGTTTATTGATTATTTAACCGAAAGGTATAAGGTGGTTGAGCAATTACTCTTTGCCGACCATCACAATTTTGAAAAAGGAGATTTTGAAACAATTATAAATGCCTTTCAGAGGCATCTAACAGAATACCCTAATCTCTCAATCATTACGACGGAGAAAGATGCTGTGCGTCTTGTCGAATCTTTCGAACGCTTCCCCGAAAATATGCGTGAGCATATACACTATCTGCCTATTGAGGTGGCAGTCTTGCAGAGGGAAGATGCGCTGGAGCGTCAACTTCGTTTAGCCGTAAGGGCGAAACCAAAGTCTTTACAGAATATAGACTAATTAAACTTGATAGTGGAAAGAACAGAATTATCAAAAACTCGGAAAGGTTGCTATCCTAAGCATTTGACTAAGGGTGTTAAGTGTAAGCACGAAACTAGTGGACTAGGGCTTTTGCTGAAGATGCAGCTGACTATAAACACGCAACCCGAATTAAATACGCTTGTAAGTCAAAAGTTATTTCTTGAAGGTATTCATTTTCGATTTGGTGTATACTCCTCTTAAGCATCTAGGCTATAAGTTGGTCGTCGGCATGTGAGTGATATATATGCGATGAATGGAGAGCCTAGACAGCTACTGCTAAATGTAGGTGTATCATCTAGATTTTCTTTAGAGGACTTAGAGGACTTGTATGATGGTGTTTATACTGCTGCAGATTTCTATCATTTAGATCTCATTAAGACGGATGTTACCAGTAGTTTAACGGGTTTGAGCCTAAGTATGACTGCTATGGGAACGAGTTTGGAGGGTACTAAGACTCTTCGTAGCGGAGCCAAGCCTACAGACCTCATCTGTGTAACTGGCGATTTGGGTTCTGCCTATATGGGGCTACAACTCTTGGAGAGAGAGAAGCGCGTGTTTGCTGGAGTTAAGGGTGATTTTACTCCTGCATTGGAAGGACGTGAATATATTATTGAGCGACAACTTCGTCCACGTGTGCCTGTTTCGGTTCTGAGTGCATTGCAGAAGCAAGGCGTTGTTCCTAGCTCAATGATTAGTATTTCAGATGGGCTAGCAAGCGAACTTAAATACCTTGCTGAGGCTAGTGGGGTAGGGGTGCGTGTTTATGAAGACCGCTTACCAATAGACTACGAGACGGCTGCTATAGCCGAGGAGTTTGGTCTAAATGTTACAACAGTAGCTCTTAATGGTGGAGATGATTATGAACTCCTGTTTACTATTCCTTTGGGGACAGATGGACCAAGTCAAGGATATTGAGGGCTTGCGCATCATTGGTCATATTACAGAGCCTAGTTTGGGTGCATGTTTGGTTGCTCGTGATGGCACAGAGCTAGAGCTGGTTGCTCAAGGCTGGACAGCCTCAAGTAAAGTTAGCTTGTATAATATAAAATAAAAAGGGCTACCGTTTTTGCGGTAGCCCTTTTTATTTTGAGCTTGTGTGAGCTAAACCTTACTTCTTAGTAGGAATACTCTTAAGAACTTCGAGTAGGTGATCCCACCAAAGTTGTACTGTTTTTGATTTCGATACGTTCGTTAGAGAGTGAACGTCACGAAGGGTTGGACCGAAAGACACCATGTCAAGACCTGGGAATACGTCTAAGATAAGACCGCACTCAAGACCTGCGTGGATAGCCTTTACTGCTGGTTCCTTACCGAAGAGACGACGATAAGCATCGGCAGATGCCTTGAGAATAGCTGAGTCTGCATTAGGCTTCCATCCTGGATAAGGGTCACGTATTTCGGCTGTAGCTCCTGCTAGTTCGAATACGCTCTTAACCATTTCGGTCGCGCTATCTCTCAAGCTCTCAGTTGAACTTCTTTGGCTAGTCTCAACAACGATTTTGTCATCGATAAGCTTGATAGAAGCAAGGTTGTTTGATGTTTCTACAAGATTTTCAGTTCATGGCTCATCCCTAGTACGCCATGTGGGCAAGCATAGAGCGCACGGATGAGTCTCTTCTTTGTATCTTGGTTGATGCGACGGCTAGGACGCTCAACGGGTTCAAATGTATAGCGAACATTAGGGATCTACACGCTTAAGTTCATCTGCTACATCAGCCGCAAGTTTGTTGAGAATAGCTACAGCCTGAGCCTTCTCTTCAGGTAGAATATCGATGATAGCATGAGCTTCACGAGGGATAGCGTTGTGTAGATTACCGCCTGCGATTTCGCATAGTTCCCACTTAAGCTTACTATCGATAGCGTAGAGATAACGAGTAAGTAGCTTGTTTGCATTGCCAAGACCTACATGTATATCACCACCTGAGTGACCGCCACGAAGACCAGAAACGCTTACACGATAGTATTCGAATGTCGTGTGTAGAGGCTTCCATTCAACATCGAAAACAGCCTTAATACCCATACCACCAGCACAACCGATGAAGAGCTCGCCTTCGTCTTCGCTGTCTAGATTGATGAGGATTTTTCCTGAGAAGAAACCGGGCTTGAGGTTCATTGCCCCAGTCATGCCTGTTTCTTCGTCTACTGTGAATAGACATTCGAGTGGTCCATGAGGAATGCTGTCGTCAGCAAGGATTGCTAATTCAGCCGCACAGCCGATACCATTGTCCGCACCAAGTGTAGTGCCATCAGCGTGTAGCCATTCGCCATCAACAACCGTTTGGATAGCATCTGTGTCGAAGTTAAATACCTTGTCTGAGTTCTTCTCGCAAACCATATCCACGTGGCTCTGAAGAACAACAGTTTCTCTGTCTTCATAGCCTGGTGTCGCTGGCTTACTGATAACAAGATTGCCCACTTCATCTTGCTTGTACTCTAGATTGTGTTTCTTAGCAAAATCTACAAGGTAAGCAAGAATGCGTTCTTCTTTCTTACTAGGGCGAGGTACCTTAGTGATTTCATGGAAATAACTCCATACAGCCTTAGGGCTGAGCATTGTGATGTCCATAATATGTGTGAATTATATGTTTATTAATCTTATGTAACTTATATGTATTACCTTTGCGCTAACAAATATAGTGAAAAAGATGACGATAATCTATGTAGCTAGTGCTGTCGCTATGCTAATTGTGATGCTTTTTGCCTCTGTGAAAGTTATTTTTACTAAAGATGGTCGATTCCCCATCTTCACATGTGGGCTCTCAGAAGGCATTAAGGGATAAGGGTATATCCTGCCACACTTCTCAGCATCACGATATTCAGCAAAGATAAGTCCCTAAGCGAGCGACTTGCAGCAAGAGAAGATTAAGATAAGTAGAAAGTATAATATTGTATATGAATAAGAGATATTTAATTGGGGTTGCCACTTGTGCTGTGGCTATGGTTTGCTCTCTCGGCTCATGCAAGGATAATAGCAAGCAGGTTGAAGTGCCTCAAGGTACAGACTGCTGATGGTAAAGAGGTCGCTATGCCTATTGCCTATGTACGTATGGACTCAGTGCTGAAGCAGTATACTTATAGTAAGGAAGTCCAAGCTAAGCTGGAGTCTGATGTCACTGCTAGCCGTAGCTGTCTACAAGGTAAGGTCACGCATTCCAGAAGGTCGAGAAGACTTTTGACAGACGTGCTCGCATCAATGCCTTTGTGAGCGAAGATGTCGCTAAGAAGGAGCAAGCTCGCATTATGCGTATGCAACAAGAGGTCGCAGGGCTAGAGCAACAGCTATCTGGCGAACTAGCACAGAAGTCTGCACTTATGCAGGAGGACCTCATGAAGAAAAATCGAAGAGGAACTTAAGGTATTCAATGGAGGTCGTTTTAAGCTAATCTTGAGTAATGCAGTTGTGCTTTTATGGCGATGATGCTCTAGATATTACGGCTGATTTCGTTAAGTATCTTAATGAAAAACTATAAGCCTGCAGATAATAAGCAAGAGCAAGCTAAAAGAAACGAAGAAGTAATCAGTAGAGGATATTATTCTCAACTAACCACTAGAGAGGGTTGTGCCAAAGTTGAATTCTTGGTGCAACCTTTTTCTGTATCTTCGATTAGAGTATAATTAAATTATGAAGACAATATTCAATAGAACCTGGGTTGGTAATCACATAAATACAGAAGAAGCAACCCTAAGTCAATTAGATGTTTATAACAAGACTCGCTACTCTCGTCGCAAGAATAAGGAGGGGCTGTTGGAACTTGCCTCTCGCGAAGCTCACGAAAAGCAAGAGGTCTACTTTGCAACGATTCTCAATGATGATGACAGCCCCTACTGCGCCATTGAGTCCAATGTGGGATACTTCGGATTGGATTTCTTGAGAGATAACTACGATAATTATTTGACTTTCCTATACCATTCTTACCCCGATCATCCGGGGAAGTTGTTTCTGCATGGAATAATCCTTTCCGAATGCCGTCCGGGAACAACAGAGAAGCTAAGACGAATAGATTTTTGGTTATAAATTAGACGGTAGTTTCCATACGGTACTCTACCAGGGAGAAGCGTACGATGGTACCTTTGAGATGATCAATACCAAACACTTGCCCATCTCAGCCGAGGAATTAGACAAGCTTTTTGGTAGATTATCCTAAGTTTGGTGAGTATGATCAGCTCATACGCTTGAATCGTATTCCGAAAGGTGCTCTCGAGCGTATCCTTGAATATACAGATAAGGAATTCCTGCGTTTAGGCAGTATCTCCAGCGAGACATCGAACAATATCAAGAACCTAAGAAGTGAATTTGAGTGTAGGTATCAGTCTTATCATTTCGTAACGTGAATGGAAAAAATATAATTAGTAGAGACACATGAAAGTTACATTTAGAGCCTGGAGTAAAGGCTATACAGAATTACAAAGTGAGGGGGATACCCTTATAGATTAGATGGCTATAACAAGACTCGCTATTCACGTCGTAAGAATAAGGAAGGTCTTTTAGAACTTACCTCTCGCGAAGCGCATGAGAAGCAGAAGGTTTATTTTTGCAACGATTCTAATGATGATAATGACAGCCCCTATTGCACCATTGAATCCAATGCTGGATACTTTGGATTGGATTTCTTGAGAGATAACTACGATAACTATTTGAGTTTCTCGTATCGTTCATACCCTGAGTATCCTGATAAGTTGTTCCTATACGGAGTAATCCTTTATGAATGCCGTCCGGGAACAGCGGAAAGACTAAGGCGAATAGATTTTGGATATAATTTCGAGAGGAGTTATAGTACACTACTCTATCAGGGGGAAGCTTATGATGGAACATTTGAAATAATTAAAACAGATTATCCGCCTATCTCTGAGGAGGAATTCTTCAAGCTCTTGGTAGATTATCCCAAGTTCGGTGAATATGACCAGCTCATACGCTTGGATCGTATTCCGAAAGGTGCTCTCGAGCGTATCCTTGAATATACTGACAAGGAGTTTCCTGCGTTTAGGCAGTATCTCCAGCGAGACATCGAACGCTATCAAGAACCTAAGAAGTGAATTTGAGTGTAGGTATCAGTCTTATCATTTCGTGACGTGAATGGAAAAAAATATAATTAGTTATGAAGACAATATTCAATAGTACCTGGGTTGGTAATTACATAGGTACAGAAGAAGCAACCCTAAGTCAATTAGATGTTTATAACAAGACTCGCTATTCTCGTCGTAAGAATAAGGAGGGGCTGTTGGAACTGGCCTCTCGCGAAGCGCATGAGAAGCAGAAGGTTTACTTTGCAACGATTCTCAATGATGATGACAGCCCCTACTGCGCCATTGAGTCCAATGTGGGATACTTCGGATTGGATTTCTTGAGAGATAACTACGATAACTATTTGACTTTCCTATACCATTCTTACCCCTGATCATCCCGGGAAGTTGTTTCTGCATGGAATAATCCTTTATGAATGCCATCCGGGAACAGCAGAAAGACTAAGGCGGATAGATTTTGGTTATAAATTAGACGGTAGTTTCCATACGGTACTCTACCAGGGAGAAGCGTACGATGGTACCTTTGAGATGATCAATACCAAACACTTGCCCATCTCAGCCGAGGAATTAGACAAGCTTTTGGTAGATTATCCCAAGTTTGGTGAATATGACCAGCTCATACGCTTGGACCGCATTCCGAAAGCTGCTCTCGAGCGTATCCTCGAGTATACGGACAAAGAGTTTCCTGCGTTTAGGCAGTATCTCCAGCGAGATATCGAACGCTATCAAGAGCCTAAGAAGTAAATTCGAGTGTAGGTGTCGGTCTTATCATTTCGTGACGTGAATGGAAAAAATATATAATTAGTAGAGACACATGAAAGTTACATTTCGAGCATGGAATCAAGGTTATACAGAATTACAAAGTGAGGGGGATACCCTATATAGATTAGATGGCTATAACAAGACTCGCTATTCTCGTCGTAAGAATAAGGAGGGGCTGTTGGAACTTGCCTCTCGCGAAGCTCACGAAAAGCAGAAGGTTTACTTTGCAACGATTCTCAATGATGATGACAGCCCCTACTGCGCCATTGAGTCCAATGTGGGATACTTTTGGGCTCAAATTTCTACAGAGTAATTGTACTCATTACTTGACTTTTCAGTATCGAGAGCAACGCAACCAAAATGGCAAGCTATTTCTGACAGCAATCTTCTTATATGAATGCTACCCAGGCACAGATAAAAGGATGAGACGTATAGACTTCACATATACCCACGAAGGTGGGTGCTCGTCTGTTATATATCAGGGGAAGCTTATGATGGAACATTTGAGATGATTACAACAGAACATCCCTCCATCTCAGCCGAAGAGCTGGAGCTACTCTGGGTGGACTACCCGAAGTTTGGGGAATATGACCAGCTCATACGCTTGGACCGCATTCCGAAAGGTGCTCTCGAGCGTATCCTCGAGTATACGGACAAGGAATTTACTGCGTTTAGGCAGTATCTCCAGCGAGACATCGAACGCTATCAAGAACCTAAGAAGTGAATTCGAGTGTAGGTGTCGGTCGTCAAAGGGAGAGACTGTCAGGTGGTCTCTTTTACAAACTTTAAAGGGGCTGGGCAAAAAGTAATTTTGCCCAGCCCCTTTTTCTTTGCGTGATTTATGTTCGAGTTAAATTTCTACCGTGAGTACCTCGTACTTGTTTCGGTGAGTGCGCGTACTTACATCGGTGAGTACGCGTACTTAAATTTGTAAGTACGTAGTACTTTTTGAGACTTCAGCTGAAGTCTGTACAAACTTCAGTCGTAGTTTGTACAGACTACACGTGTAGTCTGCACAGACTTCGCCGAGGTTTTGAGTTTAGGAAGTGAGCGAATAGATATGTGGACGCTACTATTGATATTTAGAGATCATTGCATTGTGTGGCACTCGCTGCGTTATTTTCGACATTCAGGCCCCGTCATTTACATGAGTAAACTTCCTGCGCCTTCAGTCTCAATGCCTTGCGATTACCGCATTCTGCAAAGCCCTCCAAAGAACAAGTAAAACTTGTCCTTTTGGAGACCGCCCAGCGGTCTCATTTATTTCTTGCTAAGCTTGAGCTTAACAAGTATAGGGCGTAGGTCTTCTCGCTTAACCTCAATCTTGAGTACTACAAGTACGAAAATAAGCAGTAGACATAAGTTGAGCGCAATACTAGTGAATTGTCCTAAATGTGCGTATGTCGCAATCACTTGTTCGATGGCATAGAGGACGGCTGTAAGCAGACTATAGCCAGCAATAGCTTTCAGTGGGTAGCGGATAGGGTAGTACTTCTGACCCAAGAAGTAGCTCGCAAGCATGATGACACCATTAGAAACTACTAGCCCAAGCACAAGCTCATAAATCCCCATTCTTCTGCATATAGGACGATGAAGAGTACCGCCACGACGCTTCCCACGATAGAGAGTATCGCTCCCCATAGCGTGCGGTCTGTGAGCTTGTACCAAAGGGATAAATTGAAATAAATACCAAACATAAGTTGCCCTATCATCACAAGGGGTACTGCTGGAAGACCTGCGAAGTATGCGCCATCGATGAAGTACTTGAGTACATCGAGCGTAGACATGACGCCAAGGAAGATGAATAGGGTAAAGATGACGTAGTAGCGCATAGACTGAGCGTAAGCACTCTTGGCTACATCACCCCTTCTTTTTACTTTGGCAAACACGAAGGGGTCATAAGCATAGCGGAAGTACCTGAGTAAACAGAACCATAATCACCGCTAGTTTGTAGCACGCCCCATAGATACCGAGCTGCGTATCACCCTCAACGGGGTCACTAAACAGCATTGGGAATAGGATTTTATCCGCTTGATTGCTGAATGCGCCTACAAGCCCAAGTAGTAGGATAGGCCAAGAGTAGTGCAAGATCTCTTTGAGTAGAGGAAAGTCGAATTTCCGCCCTGACTCGCCTAATTCAGGAGTAAGCAGAATGAGTTGTATGATATTAGCCAAGACATTGATGCCGAAGACGTAATAGAGCGCATCCCGCTGGTTGTACCAAGAGAAGAGGCTAAAAACTTTTTCTGCAAGTAGGGTACACCATAGAAAAATACCTAGAGTAAGCGCAATCGTAATAAGGACAAAGCTCATGCGTACCATCATAAATCGCCAAGGACGCTGTTTGAGTCTAAGGTATCCAAGTGGAATAGCTGTAAAGGCGTCCATAGCCGATATAATTATCATCATGGATATCAGTATGCTCTGATTAGCTTGAAAGCCCTAGGTATGCTGTGATGTTCCGACGAATAATAAGCCCAGTACCATAAAAAAACAAGCGAACTGATACCTACGGACCAAAGGCTTTGTCGAATAAAACCGTTTGAGGGTGCTCGCTCTTATTGGCAAAACGGAAAAAAACTCGTTTCCATACCGTAGGTTAGGATAACGAGTAAGAGTGCAATCCATGCGTATAGTTTTTGTCATTTGCCCGAACTCAGCAATCAGAAGTTTGCGTGAGTAGACAATGGTAAGTAGCCAGTTGAGGAAGCGACTAGTCATGGAGCTTAGTCCGTAGACAGCCGTATCCTTAACGAGAGATTTGATAGCAGACATATAGTTAGTCGAATAAATCTTGTTGTTTGAGCGAAAGAGGCTTGTTCAAATGTTCGTAGGCAAGCAGTGTCGCTTCTCTCCCTCTTGGTGTGCGCTTAAGGAAGCCTTCTTTAATCAGGTAAGGTTCGTAAACCTCTTCTACCGTACCGGCATCCTCCCCGAGGGCTGTCGCAATCGTCGTTAGACCTACTGGCCCTCCTGCAAACTTATCAATGATTGTACTCAAGAGCTTATTGTCAATATAGTCTAGTCCATACTTATCTATATTGAGGGCTTCAAGTGCAAAGCACGCAATCTCTGTATCGATATTTCCATTGCCCTTGACCTCAGCAAAGTCACGTACACGCCTAAGTAGAGCATTCGCTATACGAGGCGTTCCACGGCTACGACCTGCAATCTCACAGCCGCATCGTGGCTACAAGGAGCACCGAGTATGCTTGCTGAGCGTCTGAGAATGTTCGCAAGCGTTTCGGTATCGTAATACTCTAGGTGTAGGTTTATGCCAAAGCGAGCTCTTAGGGGTGCTGTAAGTAGTCCCGAGCGAGTAGTTGCTCCCTACAAGCGTAAATGGATTGAGGTCAATCTGAATGCTTCGTGCGCTAGGTCCTTTATCTAGCATAATATCGATGCGGTAATCTTCCATCGCTGAGTATAGATATTCCTCCACGATAGGGCTTAGGCGATGTATTTCATCGATAAAAAGGACATCATTAGGGCTCTAGAGAGGTAAGCAAACCTGCTAAGTCACCGGGTTTATCTAGGACGGGCCCTGAAGTAATTTTAATGCCTACCCCTAGTTCGTTGGCAATGATATGCGATAGGGTTGTTTTACCTAGTCCGGGAGGCCCATACAGCAGGACGTGGTCAAGGGCTTCACTGCGTCTGCGTGCAGCTTCAACAAATATCTTGAGATTGGTCAACACCTTATCTTGCCCACTAAAAGAGTCAAAGGACAGAGGGCGCAGAGCCTTGTCTACGTCTTGCTCTTCTCGGGCAATGCCTTGAGTATTGCGTATATCGAATGTTTCGTTATTCATGCTTGCAAAGTTACGCATTTCAGTATTAAAGATTAACTTTGCACACAAGTTAGAAAATAAGCGACCAGAAAGAGGCACTTAGGCGCATCATATTGGTCCTTGTGAGGTCACTTTAGAATTATTGAACAGATAGAATGAGCGCAAAGAGCATAGTCTTAATTCCTACCTACAACGAGTGTGAGAACGTGTCTAAAATGATTGATACGGTAATGGCACTACCAATGGAGATAGATATACTGATTATAGATGATAATTCTCCTGATGGTACTGCAGGAATAGTCAAGACAAAGCAAAGCGAATACCCGGAATGCTTGCACCTCCTAGAGAGAGCGGGTAAGCAGGGGCTTAGGCAAGGCTTATATCGCTGGCTTCCGTTGGGCATTGGAGCATGGCTATGAGTATATCTCTGAGATGGATTGCGACTTCAGTCACCCTGTGGATAAACTTGTTGCCCTTAATGATGCCGTGATATCGGGCCGTGCAGATGTGGCTATTGGTTCAAGATATACAGAGGGGGAGCGTTAAGAACTCACCTCTTAGCCGCATCGCTATTAGTTATGGCGCATCATTATATGTACGCCTGATAACAGGTTTCCCGTGAAGGACTCTACGGCAGGTTTTGTTTGTTATCACCGCTCAGTACTCGAAAGCATAGATTTGAGTAGCATTCGTTTCCATGGCTATGCTTTTCAGATTGAGATGAAATATGCCGCTTATTGCTTGGGCTTCCAACTTATAGAAGTTCCTATAACGTTCGAGGATAGAGTGCTTGGTACTTCCAAGATGAGTGGTGCTATCTTCGGTGAAGGTTTCAAGGGGTTATAGCCTTGCGTCGTGACCAACTACGAGGACTTTTTCCCTAAGGGAAAGAGAAAAAAATATGCTAGCTCTTCTACTTTATCTCCTAAGAGGTTATAAATGGCAGATTTTGTTAATCATATCTGTTGGCTTTTTATCAATTAGTTTATCTCTTGGCTCGGTACTTGTCGGTAAAGAGATTATCGATATTGTTACAGGGGTTACTAGAGGAAATCTAATCTGGCTTAGCATTGCATTTATGGCTTTGCTGGGTGGGGTAGCTTTACTTCGCTTACTTGGGATATCATTGACTAATAAGACCATTGTGCGTATGGGTAATGCTATACGAATGAAGGTCTTTAATCATCTTCTTTATACGCGTTGGCAGAGCCTAAAGGAAATGCATAATGCCGATGTCCTAACGCGTATTATTAAGGATACTGATGATGTCGTGCAACTGCTTGCCGTATCCTTGCCTAGCTTCATTGTCAATGCGACACAATTAGTAGCTTCACTAGTCTTACTCTATATATTTGATGCTACCTTGGCTCTTATGCTGGGGGTAGGTATGCCTTTAATCCCTGATAGGTAGTAGAGCATTCTATCGTAAGATGGTTGCTTTTACAGCAGAGATTAAGCGTACGGAGAGTGATATCAATACGCTGATGCTGGAAACGCTGTCTAATCAAACTATAATCCGAACATTTGAACGTCAAGAGCAAGAAATAAATAAGCTTGGTCTTATACAAGGTAAGCTATATCAGCAGGTAAAGAGACGTATAGGGCTTACTATATATGGCAATGTTATGGCTAATGCAGCCTTTAGTGGTGGCTATGCGGTAGCCTTTCTTTGGAGTGCTTGGGGGATATTACGAGGTACGATAACTTTCGGTACGATGACTTCATTCTTGCAGCTTTGTAACTCGTATACAGAAGCCCTTAAGCGAACTGATGAGCCTAGTCCCTAGTATGATTAGTGCTAAGGCAGGATTAGATAGACTTGTTAATTTGCTGGAGTTTCAGCGTGAAGGCTATGATACTCCTAGTCATATTCTTCAAGGAAGTATTTCGCTTAAGGTTGATACGATTAGTTTCCGCTATGACGAGCAGAGTCCATATATCTACAAGGACTTTAGTTTTTTTCTGTGCGTTCGGGACAAATGATTGCGATTATGGGAGAGACGGGTTCAGGTAAAACCACTCTTCTGCGCTTGCTCTTAGGTTTAATTAAACCTGAGGCTGGGCGTATTAGTATTCAAAACTTGGAGCATGGTTTGACTGTCGGTGAGTCCACTAGAAATAACTTTGTCTACGTGCCACAGGGAAATTCTTTGCTGAGTGGAACGATTAGAGAGAACCTTCTTGTCGGTGATAGTCTTGTTGATGAACGCAGACTCCGTCAAGTGCTAAAAATCGCATGCTTGATTTCGTTTGGGAGCTTCCTGATGGCTTAGATACTGTCGTTGGCGAGCAGGGGCAGGGGATTGAGCGAAGGGCAAGCACAACGCATTGCTATTGCTCGTTCGCTGTTGCGTCCCGGTAAGATTATTCTTTTTCGATGAAGCTACAAGTGCCTTGGATAGTGGTACGGATACCAGTTCTTGGCGAATATAAGACGCTATCTAAAGGATAGAATAATTCTCTTTATTACCCATAATGAAGAAGTCGCTGAGGTGTGTGATGAGATTATTCATATTGGGAGTTTGTAATGATATTAGCCAAACTGATATTTATTGCTTACCTTTTGAATTCTCAGCTTTATAGATAATACTAAAACTAACAACGTCTATGAATTTACAGCAATTAGAATATATTGTTGCTTTAAATAAGCATCGACACTTTGGAAGGGTCGCTGATAGTCGCAATGTATCTCAACCTACTATGAGTACGATGGTTCAGAAGCTCGAAGATGAACTCGGGGTTAAACTCTTTGAGCGTAGCCGAAGTGCTGTAACGCCTACGAATATCGGATTAAAAAGTTATTCAGCATACCGAGATTACGCTACATCAATCGTCTCTCCTAAGTGAGATTGTTCAAAAATGAATCGACGGCTCTAGGAGGTACGCTTAATTTGAGTGTAATACCAACTATTGCACCTTATCTTATTCCTCTTATAGCTCCACTAATAGCGGAGCAGTTGCCAGACTTGAAGGTGAACTTCTGTGAGCTCGTTACGAGTGAAACGCTAGAGGAGCTTAAAAGCTCACAACATTGATATGGCTATTGTGGCAGATAATGAGGATACACGTCGCCATAAGCTAATTCCGCTGTTCTATGAGGAATTTTATGCCTATGTTTCACGCAATGAGCCCCTATTTGTAGAGAAAAGTATCAAGACTAGCTAAGTGCAACCTCAACGCCTATGGCTTTGACGAAGGGCATTGTTTCCGTGACCAGCTCATGCGCTTCTGTCAGCTTAAGAGAGATTCAAAACCCATTGCACACATACAGAAGAGGGAGTTTGCAAACATTTATGCACATGGTAGAGCAGGGTAATGGTATGACCTTCATACCAGAGTTAGCTTTGAACTTCATGGCGGAAACGCATCATAAAGATTTGGTTCGTCCTTTTGCTATTCCTCGCCCATGTCGTTTGGTCTCTATCTGTGTGCTAGATGACTATCCTCGCACTACGCTCTTAGAAACACTTGCTAAGATTATTCATTCGGCTGTGCCTGCTTCTATGCTTTAAGCTGAAAGCTACGCAGCAGCCTTTGTTTGATGTTTGTATTATAATTATTTCGGTAGCTTTTTCTTATTGTCTATCTTGGGGTAGAAATAAGAAAAGCTATTTTTGTATACTGAAAAGGCTCTAGCTATATATTATCATGAATAAGTTTAAGGGTTTCCTTTACGGAATAGTGGCTTCGTCTACATTCGGACTTCTACCACTCTTTACCTGCCAGTGATGGGGAGGGGTTAACGACATTCAGCATCTTAAGCTATCGTATGCTGTTTGCCCTCGATACTTGTGGCTGTACTGATGCTGATTGGACGTGTGAGTTTTGCCACGAATCTTAAAGAATTGAGGTGGTTTGCTGTCTTAGGTTTTTCTGTATTACGGCTCGGCAGCTGTTGCTCTTTCAAGCCTATGGAGGTATGGCAAGTGGGTTAGTGACTACACTTCACTTTATGTATCCAGTGAGCGTAACCATTATAATGGCACTCGTATATAAACAACGCCCCTCTGTGGTTACTATTTGTGCGATTATTCTGTCGCTTGTTGGAGTTGCTCTACTTTGTTTGCGTGAGAGTAGTACGGGAGTAAGTTCGCTCTTGAGTGTATTTCTTGTTTTGCTCTCAGGAGTTTGCTATGCGGTTTATTTGGTACTGTAAGCACAGTGAGGCGCATCAATCAGCAGAATAGTCAGAAACTAACATTCTATGTCTTGATGTTTAGCGGAGCCTTTTTTTATGCTAAGCACGCTTCAAGGTGGAGGTTTGCAGATAATACCGAGTGCGTCTGCTGGGATAAATCTTCTGCTAATGGCGACCTTGCCAACCTTACTTTCTAATCTAGCCTTGGTGCGTTCTGTGAAGAATATCGGTTCAACGCTTACTTCTGTTCTTGGAGCAATGGAACCACTAACAGCAATCATTGTGGGTATATTAGTCTTTGATGAATCTTTAAGAGGATTGATGGTTGTTGGTATTATTTTGATACTCGTTTCTGTTTCTTTTGATTGTGCTGTCACCTTTATTGGATAAAAAGAATTGCAGAAAGATTGCAAGGCTTGGCTCGCAATAAGCCTGTCCATTGAGCTTAGTATTGGGGTAGTTGGTAGTAGAAAGTACAGAGTAGGAGAAGAAAAAAGAAAATATTTTTTTGACTATTAATTGTCTGTTTATTAGTTTGTTTCCTTGTTTTGTGTGTAGCTATGAAAGGATTGGATTGCGTGCAAAGTTTGCATATTTGAAAAATAGTAGTACCTTTGCAATGTCAAACAAACGAAAGGGGTTAGACAAAGATAAAAATTAGGGACCTATAGCTCAGCTGGTTTAGAGCACCTGCCTTACAAGCAGGGGGTCATAGGTTCGAATCCTATTGGGCCCACAAAAGAGAGTTATCACAAAAGCGATAACTCTTTTTCTTTTATGTGCCATGGCATCATCATTCAGCAAATACCTATATTTCAATGGAAAGTATACCTTTGTAATACTATAAACAACGGAGTTGAAGTCTTAATAAAGTAAATATGTAATACAGTATGATTAAAAAGAATGCTCATGAAGGCTTCTGTAGGAGCTTTTAGCTACGCTTGTACTTTCGACAAGTTGCGCTTCTATTGTAAGCCGTAGTTACTACAATGTCACTATCAATAGTGTGCCATCAGAAGCAAAGGTGCGTGTGCTCAATCGCAAGGGGGGAGAGGTTGCTGCAGGTCAGACTCCAGTAACTCTTCGTCTCAAAGCGAGTGAAGGCTTCTTTAAGTCTGCGAAGTACACATTAGAGTTTTCAAAAAGAAGGCTATGAAGGTAAGCAGATGCCTTTTAGAAGCAAGTATTGAGCCATGGTATTTTGGCAATTTGCTGTTTGGAGGCTTCATCGGTCTTCTTGTTGTAGACCCTGCTACCGGTGCGATGTGGAAAATTGAAGATACGTCTATTAGCACAAGTCTTGAACCTAAGGCTAGCCCGATTGCAGTGGCTAAGGGAAGAAGGTGGCAAGAAAGTGCTTAATGTATATGCTTTTGTCTGATATCCCAGCAGAACTTCGCGAGCACATGGTCGCTGTGCAAGTAAAATAAACATACAGTCTATATTGATATAGTTTCCTCCTAAGTGTTTCTATCTTGGGAGGAAACTTTTTGTTGGAAATTTGCATATTCAAAAAAATAGTAGTATCTTTGCATTGTCAAACAACGAAAGGGGTTAGACAAAAACATAAAAATTAGGGACCTATAGCTCAGCTGGTTTAGAGCACCTGCCTTACAAGCAGGGGGTCATAGGTTCGAATCCTATTGGGCCCACAAAAGAGAGTTATCGCAAAAGCGATAGCTCTTTTTTATTTTTCTTGCTTTAAGAAGCAGGAATAGAAATCATATAAATCTTATCCATAATCATGTTCGTTATCTAGCCTAATACGGGTTTATCTTTTGCAGTCAAAAAGAAACAGAATGATTATGTCTCAAGTAAATTTAGAAAAAGAGTCTTTCCTGTTCTAGAAATGAGTTGTGCCGCTTGTGCTACTCGTGTCGGAAAGACTTTAGATAGTATAGAGGGAGTCGAGGAAGCAGTCGTTAATTATGCGATGGCAACAGTATCGGTAACATACGATGATAAACTTGTGACTCCTCAGCAAATGAAAGATACTCTGCATGAAGCCGGCTATAACCTGATTATAGATGCAGAAGAGAGTAGACCTGAAGAGGTAGAGGCGAAGAAGTTAGATGCTTATCGCTTCCTGCGCTTGCGTGCTATGGGGGCGGTGCTATTGAGTCTGCCCGTAGTCGTGTATGGCATGTTTTATATGCATGCACCGTATGCGAATGAAATCATGTGGCTGTTCTCCACATTGGTTGTTTTCGTTTGCGGAGGTCATTTCTTTTTGAATGCCTTTAACCAACTTAAGCATAGAGCAGTCAATATGGATACGCTTGTGGCATTAAGTACGAGTATTGCTTATCTTTTTAGCGTGTTCAATGTCTTGTATCCTGAGTATTGGACTTCTAAAGGCTTGGAAGCACACGTGTATTTTGAGGCATCAAGCGTTGTCATCGCCTTTGTCTTGTTAGGTCGTTTGCTTGAAGGGCGAGCAAAAGATAACACAACAACGGCTATAAAAAGATTGATGGGGCTACAACCTAAGGAAGTTACGCTGATGGGGGCTGATGGTAAGTTATCCCTAGTGTCTATTGACTCTGTTCGTGTAGGCGATACTATTCTTGTTCGCCCCGGAGAGCGCATTGCCGTAGATGGTATTGTTACAGACGGTAGCTCCTATGTTGATGAGAGTATGCTTAGTGGTGAGCCTATACCCGTATTTAAGACTTCTAAGGCTAAGGTTTATGCTGGCACGATCAATCAAAAAGGCTCGTTTACATTTAGAGCTGAGCAGGTGGGAGAGATGACCATGCTTGCGCACATTATTCGTTTGGTGCAGTCGGCACAAGGAAGTAAAAGCACCTGTTCAGAAGTTGGTAGATAAAATTGCTGGTGTCTTTGTGCCAACGATTATTATAATTGCGCTTCTTGCCTTTGTTTTATGGAATGTCTTAGACCCTAGCAGTGGTTTTTACTCATGGCTTGCTTGCACTAGTAACGATTCTCGTTGTTGCTTGCCCTTGTGCTTTGGGCTTAGCTACACCTACAGCTATTATTGTTGGTATTGGTAAGGGTGCAGAGCATGGTATTTTAATCAAGGATGCAGAAGCTCTTGAGACTGCAAGTGGGGTCGATGTGGTCATTCTCGATAAGACGGGTACAATAACGGAAGGGCGTCCCGAGGTGACGGACATTCATTGGTTGAATGAAGCCAATCAATATAAATCTATTCTCTATAGTTTGGAGAAGAAGTCAGAGCATCCACTCTCTTTAGCGATTGTACAGAGTTTAGAGGGGCAAGAGCTTAGTCCACTAGAAGGGTTTGAAGCTATTGTGGGTAGTGGTCTTCAAGCCTACTGCGAGGGTAAAAAGTATGTTGTCGGAAATAGGCGACTAATTGAAGAAATAGGTATTTCTATAGATGAAAATTTCTTGACGCAGGCTAATCAGTGGGCTAAGGAGGCAAAGTCGCTTGTTTGGTTTGCTTCCGAGGACGAATTACTTGCTCTTGTGGCTGTCGCTGATAGGGTCAAAGAGTCGTCAGCACAAGCCATAAAACTCTTGCAGAAAAAGATAGATGTGTATATGCTGACGGGAGATAATGAGCTTGCAGCGAGGCCGTAGCTCGTAAAGCTTGGCTTAAAAATCTTATAAGGCGGGTGTTCTCCTGATGAGAAGGCGACTTTTTGTTAGAGCTTTACGAGCAGAAGGGCATATCGTGGCAATGGTTGGCGATGGTATTAACGATAGTGCGGCACTTGCGGAGGCCGATTTGAGCATCGCCATGGGACGAGGTAGTGATATTGCTATGGAAGTAGCCAAGATGACGATAGTCTCTTCGGACTTGAGCAAGATACTAGAGGCAATCAAACTCTCTCGCTTTACTGTGCGCACTATTAAGCAAAATCTCTTTTGGGCTTTCATTTATAATCTAATCGCAGTGCCTATTGCGAAAGAGGCGTTCTTTATCCTATAAGTGGATTTTTGCTTAACCCAATGATTGCCGGAGCAAACTATGGCTATGAGTAGTGTGAGCGTTGTTTTGAATAGTTTGAGATTAAAAGGCAAAAAAATAAATGTTGAATTAAATAAGATTGAGTGTATGAAGAAAGAGTTTCGTATTGAGGGTATGAGCTGTCAGCATTGTAGGAAGCTATCGTAGAGCAAACGCTGAATGCTATCGAAGGTGTAACAGCGAGTGTTTCGTTAGAGTCAGCAACTGCTCTGATTGAGTTTTCATCAGAGGAAAAGACCCTAGATGAATTGCAAATGTCGCGCTTTTCGGAGGCTGGTGATTACAAGATAGCAGATAAGGCAAACGCATCAGATTTAGGATAATTGGATTTTTGGTGTTTTAGTTAAATCGAAGTTATAAGTGCGCGTACTTACTTTAGTGAGTGCGCGCACTTATCTTAGTAAGTATGTCGTACTTAAATTTGTAAGTACGTAGTACTTTCTGGAGACTTCAGCTGAAGTCTGTACAAACTTCAGCTGTAGTTTGTACAGACTACACGTGTAGTCTGCACAGACTTCGCCGAGGTTTTGAGTTTAGGAAACGCAAACACAATTTTATGTATGCTAAATACAGAATGAGTAAGCTCAATAGCTGAATTTACACCCATAGGGATTGGAACAAAGCAAAGGATACAAAACTCTTGGCGGAGTTCAGCGGAAGTTTATATATTTGTATTGTACTATATCTCTCATTACATACAAATTATGAATATCTTGAAGCAATCAAAGGGGCGTTTCAGGTTTTATGTAGCTTTTGTTCGTGTCATCTGCGCTTATCGCATTGATGGTTCTAACAGATACACCTCTCAATATGTCAATGTTTTGGCTAATCGTTTTTGCCCTATGTGTTACGGCAAAAAAGATGTAACGAGTAAATGTCCGTACGTGACTAAGTCGTTGGGTGGTTTCTTGGATCCATAGAAACTTGTTTTTCCTTTGGGGGCTGTCTATTCTACAACCTTCAGATAATCGCTACTCGCACGAAATATACGTAAAATCTCAGTATTACAATGAATAAAAAACTTGCTCACATACGCATTGGACTCTTCTAATAAACTCAAGCATGTTGATGCTGTGGAGAATGGTATGGCGTGTGGGTGCGTGTGCCCTTGTTGTAAGGAGAAGCTGATGGCAAAGAATGGAGGAACGAAAAGAATGCACCATTTTGCTCATGCGTCAGGTGTAGATTGTGAAGGTGCCTACGAAACTATGCTTCATCTGTTAGCAAAAGAAAGGATTCAAGATGCTTTCATGACGCATGATACCTTTAATATAGAGTATGAATATCGTTCTTATTGTAGGAAATTTAAAGAATGTACGTTCTTTCGTTATGGTGACTGCTATGATGCATCGAGGAAGATATTCAATCTGAAGAAATACTATGACTCTTGTGAGCAGGAACTTCCTATGATACAATCAAGAGACGTTCTGATCTAAAAAATTTTCTCAAAGAGTAATCCGAATTTAAAGCCTGTTTATATTGAATTTTTTTCGTCACACACGCCAGTGAGATAGAGAAACTTCATAGCGGAGAGAAAAATCATAGAAATAAAAATTGAGTCTGAGGAAGACATTGACAACATAGTTGATCATGGCTTCATAGAAACAACCAGAATAACACCAGAGGTAGAGCAAGGGTATTACCCGAAAATTGAATTCTACGGGTTCAAAAATGAAGACTACAAAGTGGAAATGGATTCAGTGATTGAGTTTGTCCGTTATGTCCTCTATCAATCCGGAAAAAGTAGATGTTACCAAGATATGTGTCTTTGTTGTGATTTGCGCAAGACTTCTAAATCTACTTTATGTGAGATATGTTTCCATACAGATGTTTCCTTCGGTATTTATGAAATGGTAAAAATACCAAGGATTCAAAAAGATTTGGCATAAAGAACTGCATATATTGCAAAAATTATGTTGAGTCATACAATGGTATGGGTATGATATGTAGGCTGTATAAGTGTTTGGGTATATCAAACAGAGATCCTCTGGACACAGCTCTTGCTAAAGAATGCCGTCGCTTTTATTGTAAATAAAGAGGTGATGCAAGCAGAATTAAAAGCATTTTGATGAAATGACACCAAACTCTTATACGGAGTTAGAATAAAAACCTAACATCTTGCTGAAATTTTAGTAATAATTGAATGTCAAAAAGTTAGATCTTCTGTGTCCGATACAATGTTTATCAAGAGTAATGTGCGGAGATAGAATAATTTTTACTACCTTTGCAGAGTAATATGGAACGGAGGAGGCTGATTACATATCCCTCCGAATTTATTATAAAATAAGACTCAAAAAAAGATGATAAGTCAGCAAGTAATAGAAACTCTCGTGGCAGAGTATATCGTCGCGAGTATCCTGCGTATTACATCGTAGACGTATTGGTACATCCTGGAAATAGGATTGTTGTAGAGCTTGGAAGCGATGAAGGCGTTGATATTGATGCCTGCGTGCGCATAACTAAGCATATTGAAGCTAATCAAGATAGAGAGGTTGAGGATTACGAGCTAGAAGTAGGTTCGGCTGGTCTTACATCTCCCTTTAAGGTGCTTCGTCAGTATGAAGTCGCTATCGATGAAGAAGTGGAAGTGCTACGTAAGGGCGGCATCAAGGAAAAGGGCGTTTTAAGTGCGCTGTCGGCTGAGCAGATAGAGCTGAGCGTTGTGCGCAAGGTTAAGCTCGAAGGGGCTAAACGTAAAACAGAAGTAGAGGAACTCATCACTATTCCTATGGATGAAGTTCTTTCTACTAAGCGTATTTTTAAGTTTTAAGAGAATAAATAATACTATATATGGCAAAGAAGAAAGAAACAACAAGCATGATAGACTCTCTAGCAGAGTTTAAAGACCTTAAGAACATCAGTAAGGAGACGATGGTCTCTGTCTTAGAGTCGGCTTTCCTTAATGTGCTAAGTAAAATCTACGGCACAGACCGTAACTTTACAGTGCTTATTAACCCTGATAGAGGAGACTTCGAAATCTGGCGTAAGCGTCGTGTGGTGGAGAACGGAGAGGTTGTAAATGAAAATGACGAAATTGCTCTTCGTGATGCTCAACTTGTAGATGCTGATTGTGAAGTAGGCGATGAGGTGTCTGAGTCTGTAAACTTTAATGCTTTTTGGACGTCGTGCTGTTATCAATCTTCGTCAAGCTCTTGCAAGTAAGATTCTTGAACTGCAGAAGGATAATTTCTTCGCTCGCTTTAAGGATAGAGTGGGGGAACTGATTACAGCTGAGGTATATCAGGTGTGGAAGCGTGAAGCTCTTCTTATTGATGAAGATGGTAACGAGCTTATTCTTCCTAAGAATGAACAAATCCCTGGTGACTTCTTCCGCAAGGGCGAAACAGTGAGAGCTGTCATTGAGCGTGTAGAGAACGAAAATAATAATCCTAAGGTTATCCTATCTCGTAGCAGTGGGGAGTTCCTAAAGCGTCTACTTGAGCTCAATGTGCCTGAAATCAATGATGGTCTAATTACGTTGCGTGCTATCGCTCGTATCCCAGGTGAGCGTGCTAAGATTGCCGTTGAAAGTTATGATGACCGTATCGACCCAGTGGGAGCTTGTGTAGGTATGAATGGTTCGCGTATCCGTGGTATCGTTCGTGAGTTGCGTGGCGAAAACATAGATGTAACTACCTATACAAGCAATACATTACTCTTTTATACAGCGTGCGCTTAGTCCCTGCTAAGGTTTCAGCCATTTCTCTTGATAATGAGAGCGAACCATTGCAAGCAGAGGTTTATCTTCGCCCAGAAGAAGTGCCTTTGGCTATTGGTAAGAATGCCTCTAACCTTAAGTTGGCATCTCTTTCTAACTGGTTATCGTATCGAGGTATTCCGCGATAACGATAATACAGAAGAGGATATCTATTCAGATGAATTTGCAGATGAGATTGACTCTTGGATTATTGACCTATTCAAGAACATCGGTCGCACTACGGCTAAGTCTGTTCTTAAGAAGAGCCGTGAAGAGCTTATCTCTGCGACAGACCTAGAAGAAGCTACTCTTGACCAAGTAATCTCTGTATTACGTAGCGAGTTCAGTGATGAAGAACTTGACGATGATGCAGAAGTGAGCGAAGAGGAAGAAGCCTAATATAAATCTTAAAGCAAAAAAAGAATGTCGAAAAATAAAATTAATAGATTTAGCCAAGGAACTCGGAGTGGGAGTCAGCTCTGTACAAGAGGAGATTACCAAACGAGGTATGCTCGGCGAGAAAGAACCGACACCTAATACTCGCTTGAGTATGCTGAGGGTGAACCAATTGCTAAAGAGTGCATTTGTAAAAGAGTCTGGTGATGGTGTTGGCAAACGTATTCTGGCTCGTCTAGAGGATAAGCCTAAGGAAGAGCCAAAGAGCGAAGCCCAAGAGCCAAAAAGCTGAAGAAGAGAAGCCTAAGCGTGGTCTGACTATTCTTGGGAATATCAATGATATGAAAGCTCCTAAGGAAGAAAAAGCCTAAGGCAGAAGCTAAACCTAAGAAGGAAGAGACTAAGAAAGTCGAGGTTAAGACTGAAGAGGTGAAGCCTACTGAAGTTAAGGCACCAGCAAAGCCTAAGCAGGAAGAGAAGAAGAGCGAACCTGTCAAGCCTGCTAAGGTAGAGGCTCCAAAAACAAGAAGTCAAGGAAGAGAGTCCAGTAGTCGTAGAGGAGCCCTAAGGCAGACGCTAAGACTGATGATGGTGTATATCGTCCTTCTACTCCTAATGTGGGTGTTGAGTTTAAGGTTGTCGGTAAGATTGACCTTAGTACGATTAACGACTCTACTCGTCCAGCCAAGAAGAGCAATAAGGAGCGTAAGGAAGAGCGTAAAAACGCCAACGTGTAAAAAGAGGCTGTAGATGTAAAGGCTGAAGTCGCTAAGATTGGTAATAATCAGGGTAAGCGTCAAGGTAACAACGCTAACCAATCGGCTAATAACCAATCGAAGAAGAATAACAACGACCACAACGGAGCTAATAAGAGCGAAGGCGGTAAGCAGAATAATAATGCTCGCCACGATAACAATAAGCAAAAGGGTGGTAATAAGAAGGACCACAAGGCTAAGGGACAACCTAATAATCAGCCAAGTGATGAAGATGTACAGCGTCAGGTTAAGGAAACGCTTGCTCGCCCTAACTGGTAAGAATAACCAAAAACAAGGGTGCTAAGTATCGTAAGGATAAGCGTGACGTCACTCAGTCGCTAAAGCAGAGCAGAAGCAGAGAAGCGCAGACGGAAGAAAGCCGTGTACTTAAGCTAACTGAGTTCGTAACAGTTAGTGACCTCGCAAATATGATGGATGTACCTGTGACTAAGGTTATCGGTACTTGTATGACGCTTGGTTTGATGGTGTCTATCAATATGCGTCTAGATGCAGAGACGATTGACATCGTTGCAGAGGAGTTTGGCTTTAAGACTGACTTCGTAAGTGCAGAGGTTGCTGAGACGCTTAGCCAGCAGGAAGAAGTAGATGATGAAGCAGACCTAGAAAGCCGTCCTCCTATCGTAACGGTGATGGGACACGTAGACCATGGTAAGACTTCTCTTCTAGACCGCTTGCGTAATACGAACGTAATCGCGGGTGAAGCTGGTGGTATTACTCAGCATATTGGTGCTTATAGCTTGAAGTTGCAGAATGGCAAGCGTATAACTTTCCTTGATACACCTGGTCACGAAGCCTTCACCGCTATGCGTGCTCGTGGTGCTAAGATTACGGATATTGCGATTATCATCGTTGCTGCTGATGATGATGTGATGCCTCAAACGAAGGAAGCTATCAACCATGCTGCCGCTGGTGTACCTATGGTCTTTGCAATCAATAAGATTGATAAGCCAGGAGCTAATCCAGACCGCATTCGCGAACAGCTCGCCGCAATGAATTATCTTGTAGAAGAGTGGGGAGGTAAGTATCAGTGTCAAGAGATTTCAGCTAAGCAAGGGCTTAACATTGACGAATTGCTAGAGAAGGTACTTCTTGAAGCTGAAATGCTAGAGCTTAAGGCTAATCCAAACAGAAAGGCTACTGGTAGTATCATCGAGTCTTCACTTGATAAGGGTCGTGGTTATGTAGCTACTGTGATGGTACAGAACGGAACACTAAGAGCAGGTGATGTAGTGCTTGCTGGTACGCACTTTGGTAAGGTTAAGGCTATGTTCAACGAACGTAACCACCGTATTACAGAGGCTGGTCCAAGTACGCCAGTACTTATCCTTGGTCTTGATGGTGCGCCTACTGCTGGTGAAACATTCAATGTTATGGATACTGAGCAAGAAGCTCGTAGCATTGCTAACAAGCGTGAACAACTCAAGCGTGAGCAAGACAGCCGTACGAAGAAGGGCTTAACTCTTGAAGAGCTTGCTCGTCGTCGTGCCCTAGGTAACTTCCAAGAACTGAATGTGATTATTAAGGGTGACGTAGACGGTTCTATTGAGGCTCTTAGTGACTCGCTTATCCGTCTATCTACTGAAGAAATTCAAGTTAATGTTATCCATAAGGGCGTAGGTGCTATTAGCGAGAGCGACGTTGTTCTTGCGTCGGCTTCTTCGGCTATCATCATTGGTTTCCAGGTCACGTCCTAGTCAGGTCGCTAAGCGTCAGTACTGATAGAGAGGGTGTAGAAATCCGTACTTACTCTATTATCTACGATACTATTGAAGATATTAAGAGTGCTATGGAAGGTATGCTCTCTCCAGAGATTAAGGAGAATGTTGTTACTAACCTTGAGGCACAACAGACATTCAAAAATTAGCAAGGTCGGAACTATCGCAGGATGTATGGTTCTTGAAGGTAAGATTAAGCGTAATAATAAGATCTCGCCTTATCCGCGATGGTATCGTGAAGTACCAAGGTGCTCTTGGTTCACTTAAGCGTTTCAAGGACGATGCTAAGGAGGTTGTTTCTGGACAGGATTGCGGTCTTAACATTGAAGGCTATAACGACATCATGGTGGGCGATATTATCGAAGCCTACGAAGAGATTGAAATCAAGAAAACTCTTGATTAAGTCTTGCGAGTATAGTCTAATACTAATTTAATCAACGAAAAGGGCTGTATCAAACTTTGATACAGCCCTTTTCATTTGCTTCGCTTAATGGAGTTGTCGTTTTAAGACGCTTTGTAGAATATGTTAGTTGTAAGAGGGTGATATGAAGGGAATGTAAGGTAACTTATCTGAATGACCAAGCCTGGATGTTGATAATAACGCGACTGAGTGCCGTATTATGCTATGGTTTCATCTCGGATTGGATTACGCATTTAGAAGCTCTTTAATAGAAAGAGGCTGCACCAAAATAAATTTGGCACAGCCTCTTCGTTTTATTCATCCTATTAGGATGATTCTGTATGTGGAAGAGTATAGTCTTAGAGGTTTAGCTTAAATCCAACATAACCACTTGCAGGCATTGTTGGACCATAGATGTAAGAACTGTCTCGGTTAGGTCCGAGGTCATAGTCATCTTGGAAGGCATTAAATATATTATTTAGCCCCATGAATAGCTGAATATCAGTCTTGCGGAAGATACGGAAATCATAAGAAACCTTAGCACCTAGGTCAAAGAATGGTTTTGACTTAATGAGCTCGTTCCATTCTGGAGTAGCTTTTCTGCTTGTTATCTTCCATAAGAGGATTGTTAGAGCATTGTTTTCTAACAGTGGCAATTCATAACCTTCTGTACGCAACTTAGTCAGCAATAGCGTTCCTATCGTTGATACCTGAGTTCTGTCCCCCATTTAACTGCGTGTGGTGCACATACATTGAACCCGTATAGGTACCAGTCAATGAGATATTGAGAGGTTTGATAGGGTTAAGGTTTAGCGTCATATAGCCGTAAACAGAAGGTGTACGCATGATGGCTTAGAAGTCATAGATACTGTCTGAGCATCTCCATTTTCATCAGTGATACCATCAAAGCTAGAGCCGTCTGCCTTAGGAACAAATGTCTTGTAATCAATGTTGGCATCGTCCTTAATCTTAGCGCGTACGCCCCATTCTTGTTCGGCATCGTACATATTGCTGGTAAGCGTTAGACCAGCTTGTAGGCTCATCCAGTGATAAGCCAACTTACCTTCTAGGTTTACACCATAAATTTTAGCTCCAGATGAAAACCTTGTTTTTTTGGTCATCAAACCCATAGTTATGACGAATAAAAGTATTTGATTCCCGTTACGAGAAACGTCCTTATAGTTGGTGAAGACATCAAGTAGGCGAGTATAGAAGCCTTCAACAAGGAGGTTAACACGGCTTTTCACCCAAACGGAAGTACATATCCTACTCAAGCTAAAATGAATGTGATATTTCTGGTGTTAGGTCATCAGCATTTTCTACTCTCTGCGCTTCACCACCCACGACTCCTACGTGTAGGTCTTCATCAAATACCTGAGGAGCACGGAAGCCCTTAGCATAAGTAGCTCTCAAGTTGATGTTCTTCGTTGGGTTGTAGCGTAGAGTAGCACGAGGAGAGAATGTAGTATTCTTAATTGCTGAGTTTTGGTCTAGACGAGAGCCCTAGAAGGAAACTAAAAATTATCATTCTTCCACTCTATCTGCGCGAATTGGCTCGAGTTGCGAATAACTTGGTGTATAGCAGGAGAGAGGGCAATAGGATTTTGACTATCATCATAACCCTTTTGGTTGCTGATTTCGGTTGTCCAGCTACGTAGAGGCATTTCGTCATGTAGTCTGTCATAGCTGTATTCAGCTCCAACTAAGAGTTGAGCAGGAGCGAAGAGCAAGCGTTCGAAGTCATGTGTATATTGAGCACCTGCAACCCAAGTAAGTCCACGCGTAATACCGAAGTTCGTACCATAGTCCGAGCTGTGTATAGGATAGCCTAGACGACCTGCTATGATTGAGCTCATTTTAATAGGATTACCATCCTTATCCTTAGTCGCTACTTCGCCTATACCACCGTAGTAACTATTACGAGTGATATGCTGGGCTGAAGCATATAGTTGGAAATGGTTTTTGTAATTACGAGAGAAAGCATCGTATTTGATGTTTCCACTATACACAGAGTGGCGGATAGACTCAGCTACACCGGCAACGGCTTCTGGCCAATCGATATGGTCACCACCACGACGAGCTTCTGAGAAGCTATGTACCTCACCTGTTAGTCTTGAAAGGTCTGTTAGTCTTAAGTAACCACGGAAACCTAACGCGCGCGAGTCAAGACGTCCAAGTTCGCTGTATTCATCACCATTTACATCGTGTTCGTGGCGATAGCGAGCTTGTCCGAATAGCATACTGCTCTACCGTCTTGACTTACGACAGAGGCATTGAAGGCCATGTTGTTATCGAGATTTTTGAAGCCTGTTGCTCCGAGAGATTCGCTAAAGCTTACACTATTTGTAGTAGGTTCTTTAGTGATGATGTTGATAACCCCAGCAATAGCCGAAGAACCAAAAAGAGCAGATCCCCCACCACGTACAACCTCTACTCGGTCAATCATATTAGTTGGGATTTGCTCTAGTCCATATACGCCAGCTAAGCGCACCTCATAATCGGACGGCTATCAATCAAAATCTGAGAATAGCGACCATCAAGTCCATTGATACGCACCCTGATTAAATCCGCAGTTTTGGCAATTATTCTCTACACGTACACCGGGTTGGAATACAAGACCTTGAGCTAGGTTGTTTGCATTTGCCGATTCAAATACTTTACCATCTACTACATTCACTAGTGTAGGTGCAAGGCGACGTAGAGTAGCTTGTCTATTGGCTGAAACCACAACCTCATCAATGTCTACATTGTCTTGTATAACCTCAAAAGTCAACCTTCTGGGATTCTCCTCCTTAATGGTTACGACACGCTCTTGACTAGCGTAACCTAGTCCGCGTAAGATAAGTGTAAGCTTACCTGCCTTGAGATGTTTGAGAGAAGTGACCAGTGTTGTCAGTTGCAGTTCCAAATGTAGTCCCTTTGATGGCAATTGTTACTCCAGGTAAATGCTCACCTGTACTCTTGTCAATCACATGACCAGTGATTTGTGCTTCGCTAACTTTTTGGGCATTTAGGCTTGTTACGCCTAATCCTAGCGTTGCTACACCGCTTAATAGTAGTACTCTAGCTTGAGATACTTCCATGATGATAAAATTATAATATTGTAATATTGATATTAGTAATGCAAAGGTACTTATAGGTTGCAAATAGAGTGCGTACCAGGTGCAAAATACTTAATAGTAGGTATATAAATGAGGCGTTTGAACTAGTTTTAATACCTGATAATATGGAGGTGATTTATTTTCATCTTCCGAGTGTGTGGTGAATCTTAATAATCGCAAGATATTTGATGTGATTAGTGAGTGCGTAGTACTTGCAGGGCAAGCGCATCAAAATTCCGAGTATTATGAGTGCCGTAGGCACGACACTTTTTCAAAGCCCAGGGTGGAATGAGGGCAAAGCCCGAAATGAAACCCTGGGTAAGCAGGGACACAAAAATTAAGAGCTCCATAGGAGCGAGACTACAACGCGAGCATTTGCCTTACGTCTCGAAGTGCCGCCTTTGGGGCTCAACACATGTATTCCATTGATTAACCCAGGGCTTGCGCCCTGGGCTCTGAAGTAGTATCGCCCTTACAGGGCTCTTTCCTCAATACCAAAATCAATGTGAGTACATCGTACTCGTTTCAGTGAGTACGCGTACTTTGATATGCCCCCAAAAAAGTTGGACATTAAATTAAATATTCATTATTCAACTCTTTATAGTATTGAGCACGGTATTGTACCGGGCTCATACCTTTTAACCTCAGTTTTATTCTTTTATTGTTGTACCACCAGATATATTGCTTGAGCTCCTTTTCAAACTCCTCAATAGAGTTGTAATGGTTCACATAGAGCAAACTCATTTTTCATTAAAAGCAAAGAAATTCTCCATCATAGAGTTATCCAAGCAATTTCCTTCCGAGACATGCTCTGTACGATCCTTTATCTTTGAGCATCTTCTGATACCTGCCGTGCTGATAATGCCATCCCTGGTCAGAGTGCATAATCAGCCCATTAATTTTTGGGCTGTTTCTAAATGCAGCTCTCAGCATATCAATAGCCATTTGCAAGTTCGGACTTCTTGATATGCTGTATGCAATGATTTCACCATTAAACATATCCATTATAGGAGACAGATAGGTCTTAACTCCTGTATGCAAACTTGCGTGACATCTGTTGCCCATTTCTGATTGGGGAGCTGATGCCTTAAAGTCTCTGGCAATCACATTGGGAGCTATTCTACCCACTTCACCTTTTATAGGAGCGATAGTGACGCTTTTTACGCGTTGCACTTATACCCAGCTGATGCATAAGTTTCAGTGCTGTCTGTGGTTGATTTCTATTCCCTCACTGCGCAATGCAGAACAGATTCTTCTGTAGCCATATCTTCCCTTACTTTCGTTGTATATGGAACTTATCCTCTGTCTGACAGAATCATATCCATCTGTTTGGTTAAGACGCCTCGATGGTAATAGAACACTGAAGGTGCCATGCCAATTCTCTTAAGCATATACTTAAGAGCATGTCCTGCCTGCCTTAGTTCTTCGATGGCACCTGCCCAATCTTTCTTAGACGGGCATTTCTTTCCTCGACTAAGGCTCTCACTTTTTAGTAAAGTGTGCTCTCTGTCTTGAGCTCCTGGTTTTCTTTCCGAAGTTGTTCCAGCTCACTGAGAGGCTTGCTATTCTTTTTAGGTCTCACCCATACTTGATGCTTTGCCTCGCTTTTTAGATCTGCCTAGAGCGGACAAACCTTCCTCCCTATATGCTTTTAACCATCTACTAATGGTTTGAGGAGTCGCCCAAACTTTAACGAGGCTACGTGTAAAGGTAAGTGCTTTTTCTACTTCAAGGACGATGTGTTTCCTTAACGCAAAATCTGCCTTGATAGATTTACCTTTTTCCAAGCCTACTGGACCCTGTTGTAGGTATTTTTGAACGTAAGACTTTTAGATGTGTCGCATGAATTCCGTAGGTAGCACTGATATGCTCACAGCATAACCAGCATCTAGAAGATGCATATACCTGAGCAAATCTGATAAAGTGTTCTTCTTTTCTTTTTAATACTCATAAGAAAACCCAAAATGTTTTTGTCTAACTTTTGGGGTGCATATCATTTCTGGAGACTTCAGCTGTAGTCTGTACAAACTACACGTGTAGTCTCTTCAAACTTCAGCCGTAGTCTGCACAGACTTCGCCGAGGTTTTGAAAAATAGGAAACGTACATCTGGTTTTTTTAGTCCCTTTAGTTCTAAATTTCGCTACGCCCAATCTATAATTTAAGACTATCGCATAGGTTCACCGAATGATGAACTTTGCTTGCTATTGGGTAGGACTCTGAAAAATTGAAGTAATCTTGTGTCGTATTAGTTGGAGGAATGTGGAATTGAGGAAAAAAATTGCGTAATCAAAAATAAATGCCTATCTTTGTGATGTGTGCAAGGAGTTTGTTCACTTATTATAACCTAATTACGCATAATAATTAGATGGTAATACGTTTGAAAACTTGTGTACTCCTGCTTATTGCATTGTTTGCCTTTTGGGTCTATAGTGCAGAAGCTAGACAGTACAAACGCAAGAAAAAGCTCCCCGACCTTGAGTGAAACCGTTCTTCAGCCTGAAGTTCAGAAACTCATTGATTATGGCAAGGAATTGCTGGGGCGCAGGTACCGTTCACACGCAGGTGGTTTTACTCTTGATTGCTCAGGCTTCGTGAATTACGCATTTTCCAAGCTTGATATTAAGCTACCTCGTAGTAGTAGTTCAATATCGAGTGCTACGCAGTCGATTGCAAAGAGTGATGTCCGTCCTGGTGACCTACTTTTCTTTAAGGGGCGCAATGCCGGTAGTAGCAGAGTGGGACACGTGGCTCTCGTGTTAGATGTCGAAGGTGACAATATCACGATGATACACAGCAGTAGTAGCAAGGGGGTCGTGATTGAACCATACAACACACCTTATTTTGCTAAGCGTTATGTGGGTGCAGGTCGAGTATCAGACTTAGCTCAGATGATAACAGACGAGATGTCAAAGTAGCTATAAAACTACGAGATTATAGTTAAATGACCAACAGCGTAAGGGCTATCGCAGATATCTGTGATAGCCCTTACGCTGTGTTTACAAATGGGACTATTCTATTCTCAATATATTTGAAGCGGAGGCTCTGGATTATTTTATGCGCCGTCTTCTTTTTGTATATTTGTATTGAGAAATACATAATAAAGAAAATGAAAAACTAATGATGGTGGCACTTTGTGCCTTAGGTTTCGCTGTAAGTGCTTCTGCTCAAGACACGTTTCGTCGTGGTGACAAGGTGCTTAATGTTGGTATTGGTGTACCTGCTGAAAAATTATGTGGATTTTTCCACCTCTATCAGCTACTTATGAGCAGTCGATCGCTGATAATATCGGAGATAAGGGGTTCTGTAGGCTTAGGGTGCTCAGGTAGAATTTATGGGTGCAAACTAAGAGAGTGTCTATCTTTATGGGACCTCGTGTCAAGGTTCCACTATGAGTTTGTAGATAAGTTGGATACTTACGTAGGTGTACAGGCTGGTCTAGGTACTTGCTAAGTCATCTCTTTCTTTTGATTGGGCTGGTGTTATTGGTGCTCGCTATTATCTAGGAGAGAAAGTAGGTGTGTTTGGTGAGTTTGGTACAGGTTTCTCTGTATTTAAGCTAGGTGCGACATTCCGTCTTTAATCATTAAATCTATTTTATGGCACAAGAAAGTTTCTTGAAAGATGTAGCAAAGCATTATTTGAGGGATACCAGTGTTCCAATATGGGAGAGGGTATTTATTTTCCCATCGAAGAGAGCCAAGACATTCTTCTTGCGCAGTCTTTCTGAACTTTCTGAAGCTCCTGTTTTAGCCCCAAGATGTACTACTGTTAATGAGTTCATTTTGGGGCTTTGCCCTACTCAAGAAGTACAGGACCGCACAGCCTTGCTCTTTGAACTCTATCGTATCTATAAGGAAATCAATCTAGATGATAATGTAGATCCTCTTGAAGAAGACTCTTTTGATGAGTTTCTTTTTTGGGGGGATACTATGCTTAAGGATTTCGACCAAATAGACCGTTATTTGGTTGATGCTAATCAATTATATGGTAATGTAGAAGCCCTCAAGGAATTAGAGAATGTCGATTATGACCATCTCTCTGATGAACTAAAATCCTTGCTTGCTCTGTACTGGGAAGAGTTTGCGTACAAACTGAAAAATAGCCAAGCTCGTCTTCGCTTTATACGCTTTTGGAGATTGTTAGTAGAGATGTACAGACGTTTCTCTGAAACTTGCGATGAGCAGTGCAAAACCTATGAAGGGCGTATTTATCGTAAGGTTGCAGAGTCTTGTGTCGATATTGTAGATGATTTAGTGAAAGCTAATCCCTTGGGTAGGGAGGGGGTAGCTTATTATGTCTTCGTGGGACTTTTTGAACTTAGTCCTAGCGAGAAGAAACTATTTAAGCAAATGAGTCAAAGGCATATTGCAGAGTTTGTCTTTGATGAAGATGTTTGTGTGGTAAGAGACCCATATCATCCAGCAAGTAAGGTCTTAGCTTCGAGTAAGGAATACTTGAAAACTATATCCTTGTCAGAAAATCTTGATGGACGTCCTCAAGATTTTTTTACCCTCAGGATATCCACGTTTATAAGTGTGTTTCTACGATGACGTGCAGATTAAGCTCTTGCCTACATTGTCGCAAGAGCTAGGTGCTAGGTATGAAGATGCTTTAGGATTAAATACGGCTATTGTACTTGCAGATGAGCAACTATTATTGCCTGTTGTTAGTTCTATCCCTCCACGTATTGAGGGGAAATTGAGCTCTGATGCTGATGTAGATAAGCCTTTAAGTCTGAATATAACCCTTGGTTATCCACTAAATAAGACGAGTATTGCGATACTTCTTAATCGATGGATGAGCCTTCTGATGTCTTCTTATAAGGGTGCATATTCTGTTTCAGGACTCATTAATCTGCTTACAATACAAACTATACTAGGCTATTTCCCGGGACTAAACTACATCGTCAAAGCATTGAGAACTAAGAAGGCTTTTTATGCTTGATGCTACGTGGATTTTGAACAAACTCGTTGAAGAAGCTAGGAAGTTTGCACCACAAGGAGAGGAAGATAAAACGAATCAAGAGTTATTAGGTACCAAAGAGTTTTTAGCCCTATTATTGTTGCCAGAGGAGCAAGTTGCTTCTGCGTCCTTAGGGAAGCCAACTTCAGCATTAGAGTTTTTAGAGCAGCATTTAATTAAGATTCTAGATAAGCTCTCTGTTTGCATGATTGATGCTTTGATGCCTCAAGGAGAGTCAAATGTAGAGTCTACGGCAGATGCAGAACCTGAAGGAAATAAGGTTCATCTTAGCTTTGATTTGAACTCTTGAAGCACTATCAAGAGTATGTAGAGCACCTACTTGAGCTGGTTAAAGATGAGCGTTATCAATCTTATGATATGAATAGAGAGTCCGCGATGCGTCTTTTAGATGGTTTGACGCAAGGACACACTATTCCATTTAAGGGAGACCCATTGGAGGGACTTCAAATTATTGGTGTTCTGGAGAGTCGCTCGCTAAGCTTTTGAGCACCTTATATATGTATCAGCTCAAGAGGGTAAGTTGCCCAAGAGTAAAGGCGTGCAGACTTTGATTCCATTTAAGCTGAGAGAGGAATTTGGTTTGCCCAATCCTAATGATATTGACACTTACGACGCCTATCGTTTCTATCAGAATATAGCAAGAAGCAAGTCCTTACATTTGATTTATAGCCTGAACGATGCTTTGGGGGGTAAGGGTGAACTGACGCGCTATTTTGACCAAATAGAGAAGTTGTATGTAGGGAAAGAGTCCTCAAAACGAATAAACATACATAAGTATTCTGTTAATGCGTCTTTGGGGTATAGGGATTTCACTTTGCCTATGCCTGAGGTAGCTAAAAATGGTAATAGCTTAGTTGAAGAGAGATTATCTGCTTGGAGCCGAGGTGAAGCTCATTTGTCTCCATCTTCATTTTAATCTGTATCTGCAGTGTCCGCTTCATTTCTACTATAAATACATAGAGCGGTTGAAAGAAGAGGAGTCCGCAGAGGCCCTATTACAGAATAATGATTTTGGAACTATCCTGCACGGTACCTTAGAGCAAATCTATAAGGAAATGCGTCCTCAGAAGGCTATAAAAGGTGATTTTGATGTTACTGAGACGCTTTTAGACTATTGGATTAAGAGCCCTCTCGAATTCAAAAATCAAGTTAGAGCACAATATGAGCTCCTGCTCAAGGCTAAAGGTGAGGTGCGGGCTGATATATCTTCTTATGATGCCTACAACATCGAAATTATAAGTCAGTACGTACGCAATGTTTTAGAGTTAGATAGCCAGATTAGTCCATTTTATTATCATAGCTCGGAAGAAAACAGAGAATTAGCTATTCGTATCAATGATGATACTGAGGTCTTTTTCAAAGGTATCATAGATAGGGTAGACCAAATAAATGATCTTGGATTAAGGCTTGTTGATTACAAGACTGGAAGTGATGAACTTAGCGCATTCGATCTTCTTAAAATTGATGAGAATCCCAAGAAATACAAAGCGATTATTCAAATTCTGCTTTTACTGCGAGATGTATATGTCCGGTAATCCTTATAATCGGGATAAGACTCTTGAAGAGCGACGAGCGTATAAGAATCCATACAGAGATGCTAAATTGACTCCCGCTCTGTATTTGACTAAAGAAATTGCAGAAGATATAAAGAATTACGACCCTTACCTTAAGAGAGATAAGGAGTCAGTTCGCCTAAGTTATCAAGATGTCCGAGAGGAGTATATGTCCTATGTAAGTCAGAAGTTGAGCGAACTATATAATATGGACTACCCCTTTAGAGCGACTGAAGATGTATCCAACTGTTCGTTGTGCTCGTTCGTTCGTTTATGTAGGCGTGAATTATATGTGGCTCAAGAAAGGCATTAGCTAGGTTAAATAGGCTAGCTTAACTGATAAAAATAATACATGCCTTTTTATGATGTAATAGCTTATGCTTATTATTGAGAGCTTTAGTAAAACATACACTACATTTGGTGAGTTATACCAATAAACAAATAAAAAAGTATATCAATGTCAAAGACTAATATCGGCCTTATCGGCCTAGCTGTGATGGGCGAAAACCTTGCCCTTAATATGGAGCGCAATGGCTTTCATGTTTCAGTCTACAATCGTGCAGAAGGAGCAGAAGCTAACGTAGTAAAGAACTTCATCGAAGGTCGTGGCGCAGGTAAGCGTTTTGAGGGCTTCACTGATCTCAAGGCTTTTGTTGAGTCTATTGAGCGTCCTCGTAAAATCATGATGATGATACGTGCTGGTAAGCCTGTGGACTACGTTATAGAAGGTCTACTCCCTTACTTAGAAGCTGGAGATATCGTTATCGATGGCGGTAATAGCAACTGGGAAGATAGTGAGCGTCGCGAAGCTTTCCTCCGTGAGAAGGGTGTCTACTTCGTAGGTGCAGGTATCTCTGGAGGTGAAGAAGGTGCACTTAATGGTCCTGCTATTATGCCCGGTGGTGCAGTAGAGGCATGGGAACACATTGCCCCTATCTTTACTAAGATTGCAGCTAAGGCAGAAGATGGAGCTCCTTGCTGTAGCTGGGTCGGTGGCGGTGGCTCAGGTCACTTTGTTAAGATGGTTCATAACGGCATCGAGTATGGTGATATGCAGCTTATTGCAGAGGCTTACGGCATGATGAAGGAGCAGGGCGAACTTTGCAACGATAAGATGAGTGCTATTCTTGCTGATTGGAATAAGGGTAAGCTTAATAGTTACCTCATTGAGATTAGTTCGGCTATCCTGGCTCACAAGGAACAGAATGGTCAGCACCTTATTGACTCTATCCTAGATACAGCTGGTCAGAAGGGTACAGGTAAGTGGAGTGTGATTAACTCTCTTGAATATGGTTCACCCTCTAAATCTCATTTCAGCTGCTGTTTATGAACGTAGTTTGTCTGCTAATAAGAATTTGCGTGTAGAAGCTGCATCGCATTCTCTCGTCGTATCGAACTCGATGCTAAGGCAGAAGAACTTGTGAATAACTTGCACGACTGTTTGTATGCTAGTAAGCTCGTTAGCTATGCACAGGGCTTTGCACTTATTCAGCAGGCTTCAAAAGAACGTGCTTGGGGTCTTAACCTAGCTTCTATCGCTCGTTTGTGGCGTGGTGGTTGCATCATTCGTTCAGGTTTCTTGGGTCAAATTGCTGCGGCTTATGAGCGTAATGGCGAACTTAGCAACTTGCTTCTTGACGAATACTTTAAGAATGAAATTAAGGAAGCTCTTCCTGCTTGGTGCAGTGTCGTAGCTACAGCTCGCTCTTGCAGGTATTCCAGTACAAGCCTTCGCTACAGCTCTAAACTATTTCTATTCATTGACGACTGACCGCTTGCCTGCAAATATGCTACAAGCTCAGCGCGACTACTTTGGTGCTCATACCTTTGAGCGCGTAGACCGTCCTCGTGGAGAATTCTTCCACGAAAACTGGACTGGTCAAGGAGGTAATACTTCTTCAACAACTTACAACGTCTAAGAGGAAATAAGGGGGCAGAGTGCAGGATAAGAAATCAGGCACTCTGTTTCTATACGATAAATAAAGACTTATTTAGAATATGAATAATACATTGTCTAAGCCAGATAGTCTTGTCCTAGTAATCTTTGGGGCTAGTGGCGACTTGACTAAGCGCAAGCTTATACCATCACTATATCAGCTATTTAAAGCAAAGGTAAAGTTACCTAAGCGATTTGCTGTGCTTTGGGGTTGGACGTACTTCTATGAAGATGCTGTTTTTCCGTCCTCATCTTGATGAAAATCTTAAGCGTTACCTTGCTGATGGCGAATATGATGCTTCTCTAGCAGAGCAGTTCTTGAGTTCTGTTTACTATCTAGCTATTGACCCTGCTAAGGCTGAAGAGTACACTAAGCTTAAGGCTCGTCTTCTAGAGTTAGATGACCTTATTGATAATCCATCAAACTATATTTATTATCTCTCTACACCTCCTTCACTATACGGATTGATACCTCAGCATTTGGCTTCAGTTGGTCTAAACAAGGAAGAGTGTGAGAATGGTCGTTGCCGCATTGATGCACATCGCGGTGAGGATGGTATTCCTCGTCCTATTCGACGTATCATCATTGAGAAGCCTTTTGGTACAGACTTAAAGACGGCTCGTGAACTCAATGAGATTTATCGTGACCATTTCCAAGAGCATCAACTCTATCGTATTGACCACTTCTTAGGAAAGGAAACTGTACAAGATATTATGGCACTGCGTTTTGCTAATGGTATCTTTGAGCCTTTGTGGAACCGCAATTATATTGACCGTATAGAGATTTCTGCGGTTGAGAATATGGGCGTAGAGAGTCGTGGCGGATTTTATGACCAAACTGGAGCTATGCGTGATATGGTGCAGAACCACCTTTCTCAGCTTCTCGCTCTTGTAGCTATGGAACCTCCCGTACAATTCAATGCAGACCACTTCCGTAATGAGGTTGTCAAGGTGTATCAGTCTTTCCGCCCTATGACGGATGCGGATATTAAGAATAATGTAATCCGTGGTCAATATACAGAGAGCGAATGGAAGGGTGAGCATCATGTAGGCTATCGAGAAGAGGATAAGGTAAATCCAGATAGCCGCACGGAAACATTCTTTGCGATGAAGCTTTTTGTGGATAACTGGCGTTGGCAGGGCGTACCTTTCTATGTGCGTTCGGGTAAGATGATGCCTACTAAGGTAACCGAGATTGTTATTCATTTCAAGCAAACACCCTCATAAGATGTTTGCTGATGCTGATGGACGCACAATCCCCTAATCAGTTGGTCATCCGTATTCAACCTGACGAAGGTATGGTCTTGAAGTTTGGTGCTAAGGTTCCTGGTTCGGGCTTTGAAGTGAAGCGAGTACAAATGAACTTTACTTATGACCAGCTAGGAGGTCTTGCTTCTGGTGATGCTTATTCTCGTCTCCTTGAGGATAGTATGATTGGTGACTCTACACTCTTTACTCGCAGTGATGCTGTGGAAGCGAGTTGGAGATTCTTTGATCCAGTACTTAATTTGTGGAATGCTGAAGATTTCCTCTTTACGGCTATCCTGCAGGTACATGGGGACCCTAAGCAAAGTGATGAGCTTTTTGCAGATAATCATACTTGGACAAATCCATGTAAGAATCTAACGACGAGTGACCTTTATTGCGAGCTTTAGTCTTATCGTAAGATAATAAATAGGGCTGTACCAAAACTTGTTTTGGTACAGCCCTATTTGTGTTTGATATTCAATGGAGCGAATGATATATACCCAAATTTATAGTTCTCCTTGTGGAAAAACTTTTTACTAGGTTCTTTTTGAGGATAAATTGTGTCTCTGTTATTGGCTGGATAATTCACAAGGGATTGTTAGCTCGCTAGAGCGGTCTTTACAAGCTAAGATGGTAATGGGTTCAAATGAAGTTCTTGAGCAGGCAATGCTAGAGCTCAATGAGTTCTTTTCTGGAGTGCGCACAGAGTTTAATACCCCCTTATTGTTGCATGGAACAAACTTTCAGGTTTCTGTCTGGACGGCATTGTTAGATATTCCTTTAGGGTCAGGTTGCAACTTATGCTGACTTGGCTCATCGGATAGGAAATCCCAAAGCTGTACGAGCTATTGGTTCGGCTAATAAAGTCAATAGGATTCAGATATTCTTACCTTGTCATCGCATTATTGGAAGTAATCAGTCGCTTACGGGCTATGCTGGAGGGCTAGAGGCGAAGAGTTGGTTATTGAATGGGAGCGACAGCTAGCCGATAAAATGCTACACGACATATATTTATAGCCTAGGGTGAAATAAGGAAATGCCCTAAATGAACACTGGGCGCACATAAATGAAAAAGAAGATGAGCTCCGACAAGGAGCAGATTATTACTAGAGTGTTTTTTTCTCAGGATGGAGAAAGTGCCGCTCTAAAGAGATTTTTTTGCGATAATACCCAAAATCAATGTGAGCACCTCGTACTTGTTCTAGTGAGTGCGCGTAAACACTTTGGTGAGTACACGTACTTATTTTTCATGAGTACGCGTACTTAAATTTATAAGTACGCTGTACTTTCTGGAGACTTCAGCCGTAGTTTGTACAGACTTCGCCGTGGTTTTTGAGAATAGGCAGTGTGCTTTCAAAGTTTGCTGTATGTAGATGTTCAATGACAAGCTAAATAGCATCATTTTATCCTTTTCAGCAAAAAATAGAGGAATATTAGATGTATTATTATAAATACATCATATTTTTTTCTGTAAATATCAATTATGAATAATTTGAATAAGTCAAAACAAACATTTAATTGATTTAGTATTGCGTTGTAAACAATTTAATAATTAAAAACTCTACTTTAACTAGTCATAATGATATATTTATTTGCTCATACGGATAGAATTTATCACATTTGTAACCATAAACTATGGCTCAGCCGTGGAATGAATTAAACTAACTCGTATCATAAATAAAATAACACTATGATCTCTTTACCCAATTTTCTCTCAGGGTCTGGATCGCGCAGAAGTCTTCTGGCTGCCGCTACTGTAGTGGTAACAGCTAGCTCTGTGTTTGCTCAGAATACCCTAACTATCAAGGGGGTAGTAACAGACACCAAAAACGAACCGCTCGTAGGTGCAACAATCAAGGTCAAAGGTACTACACATGGTGTAGCTACTGACTTAGATGGCAAGTTCACGCTCCCTGGAGTCGCTAAGACAGCTGTCCTCGAGGTTTCTTACGTGGGCATGCAATCTCAGTCTATTCTCGTTAATGGACAAACTCAGTTTAAGATTAGCCTAAAGGATAATGCTAGTCAGCTATCTGACGTCGTTGTCGTAGGTTATGGTCGCCAAAAGCGTGTAAACCTTACTGGAGCTGTTTCTAGTGTAGACTCAAAGCAACTCGCTGCTCGTCCGGTGCAGAATGTGGGACAAGCTTTGCAGGGTATGGTTCCTGGTCTAAACTTCTCAGTCGGCAACGGTGGTGGCGGTCTTGAAAGCAAGATGGGTTTCAATATCCGTGGTGCTGGTACTATTGGTAATTCTAGTTCTGCACCGCTTGTACTGATTGATGGTGTAGAAGGTGATATGACTACTCTAGCACCTACTGATATTGCGAATATCTCGGTGCTTAAGGATGCTTCTGCAAGCTCGATCTATGGTAGCCGTGCTGCTTTCGGGGTAATCTTGATTACGACTAAGAGCGGTAGAGAAGGTAAGACACACATCAACTATAATGGTAATGTGCGTTTCTCTACGGCAACTCAGGTGCCAGAAATGATGAACTCTGAGATGTTTGCCAATTATTTTAATCAGTGCAAAGAAGCTAATGCGGGTAAGGATGCTCCCTTTAATTCGGATATACTAAAGCGTATTCAGGATTATAGAAATGGAACTATATCAGACCAGTATAAGTTTGGTACAGAGTCAAACGATGATGAGTATTGGTCTAAGTACGGCTCTGGCTGGGCCAATACAGAATGGTTCGGGTACTTCTATGATAAGAATGTGCCATCTCATGAGCATAATCTAAGCGTAAGTGGAGGCTCGAAGAGTATTAACTACTATGTAAGTGGAGGCTTTATGAACCAAAAGGGGCTACTCAAAGTAGCTGATGACCATCATAACCGCTTTAACTTAACAGCTAAGGTTAATGCTCAACTCACTAATTGGCTTGATTTGAACTATAGCCTACGTTGGACTCGTGAAGAATATGAACGTCCTACGTATCTTAGTGGGTCTGTTCTTCCATAATATTATTCGTCGTTGGCCTACTAATGCTATTAAAGACCCTAATGGCTACATTATGCCTCATAACGAAGCTCTGCAACTTATAGATGGTGGACGTACTAAGCGTGAAGATGACTACACCAATCAGCAAATCTACGTTAGTAGCGCACCCAATTAAGGGCTTGACTGTTAGAGCTGAGAATAACTTTAATACAACGACTTACTTTTACTCATAGCGAAGTATTCCCTGTTTATTGGCATGACAAGGACGGCAAGAGAATTCCAGCAAAGTGGGATGACGGCAAGGCTCCTGGACATTCTTCAGTAGGAGAGCAAGCTCAGAAGGTTAATTATTTCTCTGGTCGTTATTTTGCTGAATATGCTCGTGAATGGGGTAAGCATGACTTTCAAAAGTAGTTGGAGGTCTTGACCTTGAGGTTAACAAGTATCGTAATGTTTCTGGTGAGAAAAAAATAAACCTAGTCACAACTGAGGTTCCTTCTATTAATACAGCTACAGGTGATAATCCTCTCTCTCTGGGGGATATAACCACTGGTCTACTATGGGTATGTTCGCTCGTGTAAACTATGCTTATGATAGCCGCTATTTGATAGAAGCATCTGTTCGTCGTGATGGTTCTTCCCGTTTTATTGGGGATAAGACTTGGGCTACATTCCCATCGTTCTCTCTCGGATGGAATATTGCTGAATGAAAAATTCTTTAGTGGACTAAAGGGTACTATTGACCAGCTTAAATTGCGTGGCTCTTGGGGTGCTCTAGGTAACACTAATACGAACGCTCTTTATCCTTGGTTCCAAAGTATCTCAATTGGACCAGCTAGTACAACTTCTGGAGGACATTGGCTTCTTGATGGAAGACGTCAAACGCGTACATGGTCTCCAGGTCTTGTCTCTAATACACTCACATGGGAACGTGTACAATCATGGAATCTTGGGTGTAGACTTTTCTGTTCTTCGTAATCGTTTACAGGGTTCTTTTGATTACTTCGTTCGTGATACTAAGGATGTTGTTGGTCCTCCTACCCTTTGACTTCTTTTGCTCGGAACGGCACAGCCACAGAGTAACAATACAGAGTTACAGTCTAAGGGTTGGGAGCTTGAGTTGCGCTGGAGAGACCAAATTAAGGACTTCCGTTATGGCGCTAAGCTTGTTCTTTCAGATAACATCGTAACAGTAACTAAGTATTACAACCCTACAGGTACACTTTCTACTTGGTATGCTGGAAGACGTGAAGGTGAGATTTGGGGATACAAGACTGTGGGCATCGCTCAGAGTGATGAGGAGATGAAGAACCACCTAGCTACAGCAGACCAAACAAGTTTAGGAAATCAGTGGGGTGCAGGTGATATTATGTATGCTAACCTCAATGATGATAAAAAGGTTAATTCAGGAAGTTATACCCTAAATGACCATGGAGACCTTAGTATTATTGGTAACTCCTCTCCTCGATACAACTATAGTATAACCTTGGATGCTGCATGGAAGGGTTTTGATTTCTCTGTAATGTTTCAGGGCGTTGGCAAGCGTGATTTCTTTTACGAATGAACCATACTTTGCTGGAGCTAACCATGGACAATGGCAGTCTACTGCTTTTGTTGAACACTGGGATTTCTGGCGTCCAGAGGGAGACGCTCTTGGAGCTAATACTGGCGCTTATTACCCTCGTGTAGCATTCGGTGCAGTGGGTAAGAATTTCCAAACGCAGACTCGTTACCTTCAAGATGCTTCCTATATGCGTATCAAGAATATGCAGTTGGGTTACACTTGCCTAAGGACTTGACAAGTAAGTTTGGTGTTAATTCCCTACGCGTATATGCTTCTGTAGATAATTTGGCAACATTTACAAAACTATCTAAGATCTTTTGACCCTGAAGGACTTGGAGGCGGATGGGGAGCAGGTAAACTATACCCACTACAGCGCACATGGTCACTGGGTCTTAACTTAGGGATTTAAACCTTTTAGATTAAAACGAATAATGAAAAAGATATTATCTAAAAGTGCTTGTCATCGGAGCACTTACACTAGTTGGTACTTCTTGTTCTAATGATTTTCTAGATAGAAAGCCTCTAGACCAAGTAGAGCCTGACCAATTTTATAAGACAGCAGATCAGCTTAAGAGCTTTATAATGTCTCAATATGAGGCGTTCACCTCATTTAATCAGAGCTATTCTGCAGGGTCTTGCGACTTTGGATAATGGTACTGATAACCAAGCGCAGAAGGGTAGTCCTAATAGAAGACTTTTTCTCTCAAGATAATTGGAAAGTTCCTTCTGATGGAGGCTTAGGGGTTAATACTATTCGAGATATTAACTACTTTATTCAGAAGGTTGAAGTCAATATGAAGGAACAGACTATTATTGGTCCTGAGGAGGTAATTAAGCAAGCGTTAGGTGAAGCTTATTTCTTCCGTGCATACCAGTATTTTGATAGGCTTAAAACTTATGGAGACTTTCCTATTATTACCGAACCGCTGCCAGCTGATAATAAGATTTTGCTGAACAGTCCAAACGTCAGCCTCGTAATGAGGTTGCTCGCTTTATCTTGAAGGATTTGGATAAAGCAATAGAATTGCTTCCAGCTGCTGTGGTTCGTAATCAACGTCTTACTAAGAGAGCTGCCCATCTCTTCCGTAGCCGTGTAGCCCTCTATGAAGGTACGTTTGAGAAGTACCATGCTGGTAGCGGTCGTGTGCCTGGAGATGCTTCTTGGCCTGGTAAAGACAAGGAGTGGAATAAGGGTAAGATCTTTAATTCGGCTAATGAGGTTACATACTTCCTTACAGAAGCTATGAAGGATGCTAAGTTGGTTGCAGATGCGACGGAGCTTACCCCAAATACTGAAGTAACTAACCCAACTACAGAACCTCACGGATGGAATCCTTACTTTGAGATGTTTGGTATTCAAAATCCATCGGTATATCCAGAGGTAATCTTCTGGAAAGAATACAATCGTACAGTCGCTGTCGTACATCATACATCTCAACGAATGAGTACTGGTACTGCTACTGGTTGGACTCTGTGGTCTAGTCGAAAGCTTCCTCACAAAGGATGGTAAGCCCTACTATGCGGTATCTAATCGTAGCGATGCTACAATTAAGGAAGTGAAGGAGGGGCGTGATGGTCGTCTGCAGCTCTTCCTATTTGGAGAAGGTGATGTGATGTCAATGAATAAAAAGCCATCTGTGCTTTTTCAAAATGCATCATTGTTAGCGACTGATGAAACATAAGAAAGTACTGGCTATCGCCAGCGTAAGGGTAAGAACTATGACCCTGAAAACCTACTAGTTGGGGTGCGTGACGATAGTGGTCATGTCCTTTTCCGCGGAGCTGAAGCTTATCTGAACTATATAGAAGCTAGTTATCTTTTGACTGGTAACTTGACAGCTGAAGCTAAGGGCTTATTGGGAAAAGCTTCGTGTACGTGCTGGTATTAAGGCTGGTAGCATTGATGAAACAATTGTCGCTACAGATATGAGCAAGGAAGCTGATGTCAATCGTGCATCTTACGACTGGGCAGCATTCTCGGGAGGAACTTCAATAAATGATGCTACTCTATATAGCATCCGTCGTGAACGTCGTTGTGAACTAGCTGGAGAAGGATCCCTGTATGGATGACCTTATTCGTTGGAGAGCAATGGACCAAGTTAAAAATTACCAGTTAGAAGGGGTAAATTTCTGGGATAAGATTCACGAGTACGAGTACTTCAAAAGGAAAGACAAGGATGGAAAAGGATATCCTCGTAGCAGATGCTTCAAAGAAAGCAAATATGTCTTCAAAGGAGATAGAGGGTAAACATGTTAAATATGTGCATCCTTATCAAATCGTGAAACAAAAATAACGATATGTGGGATGGCTATACATTCTATCAGGCTCACTATTCTCAGCCCAATTTCAATAATAGAGCTTCAATTGTGTTCGCCTACTAATGATAAGGATAATAGTAACCTCTATCAAAATCCAGGTTGGTCTACTACGGCTAATGAACATGCTAAGAATTAGGAGTTAAGTTATCATAAGTTGTGTTTAGCCCCTGCTCTAGATAGTCTAGAGTAGGGGCTATCCTGTTTATAGCTATTTATACTAGTAAACCCCGTAGTCTTCAGTCTTAACCCGAAATCCACATTCTGAAGAACCTCACAAGAATAAGTTTTGTTAATCTTTTTGAGACCATTGATCGGTCTCTTTTTATGCTTGTATGGAGCGTGCTTTAAGGTTGAGCAATGGCGAGAAATAAATTCTCGTATAATGAGGGCGAAATAGCAGTGAGTACACGCACTTACTGAAGTGAGCACGCGCACTCACTAGAGTTTAATATTTAGAATAAAACTATCTTTGTCTAGAACGTAGAGTTGCGTTTAAGGAGCGTCACTAAATGTCAGATGAAATAAAATAGTCATCAATTTGCTCCTGAAGATATAATTGAATCAAATTTTTAGAAACTAATAATGAGTAAAGTTATCAAGGCTATTGTCGCCGTTGCGCAAGATATACCAATGGAAATTATTGAGGTACAGCGTAGAGATGTGCGCCCTAATGATGTTGAGTTTGAAGTTTTATATTGCGGTATCTGTCATAGCGATCTGCATTCGATTAAAAACGATTGGGGTAACGCTATTTATCCCCCTAGTGGCAGGTCATGAAATACTTGGTCGAGTTCGTTCTGTGGGGAGTGAGGTGACACGCTTTTAAAGTAGGAGACCTTGTGGGTGTCGGTTGCATCGTAGGTAGTTGTCAGCATTGCGAGCATTGCCATGAAGGAGAAGAGCAATTTTGTGAGGAGGGTGTAACCTTTTCATTCAATTCTCCTGACCCTGTTGCAGGTGGTGGTCAGATGACCTATGGAGGTTTCTCTCAGACCTATGTATGTGAGGACAAGTATGTAGTACACATGCCTTCGTTTGAGCATTTGGTCTGCTCTGCACCACTGCTGTGCGCAGGGATTACGGTATATTCACCTCTTAAGCATTGGCAGGCTGGACCGGGTAAGCGTGTCGGCGTGTTGGGCATCGGGGGACTCGGTCATGTCGCTATTCGTATTGCTAAGGCTATGGGCGCAGAGGTCGTTGTCCTGACATCGACAGCCTCTAAGGCAGAAGATGCCAAAAGGCTAGGGGGCTGATTATGCCGTGCTAACCTCAGATATGGCACAACTAAAAATCCTGCCCTAAGTTGGATATTATCATAGATACTGCTTCGGGTGAGCATGATGTCAATCGTTATATGAGGTTGCTACGCAAAGATGGAAGTATAGTCCTCGTTGGTCTTCCTGCCGAGCCGCTACAAATTCATGCTAGGGCGGTTGTTCATGGGCGTAAAAGCTTATCGGGCTCTAACATAGGTGGAATAGCTGAGACAGAAGAGATGCTACAGTTCTGCTATGAGCATGGGATTGTCGCTGATGTAGAAGTGTTGCCCGCCCAGAAAGCTAATGAGGCTATGGAGCGACTTCAGCGAGGTGATGTGAAATATCGTTTTGTGCTGGATATGCAGGAGCTATAAATCCTTGAAAACTTCTTAGCATAGTCCAATATGAGATAGTCCATTCTAGACCCTATGTATGGGGGAATAAAATTTTATTAAGGTGTGTAGACACTGCCTTTAGGACTATTCTAGATGTAGTCTATCCGCCTATGTGTGCCAGCTGTCACAGACGCTTGACCTCCTCTGAGCAAGGAGTCTGTGTCTTCTGCGCTAGTAAACTAGTCCCTTATAGGTCTGAAAGATGGCATGCCGAAGAGAGGTTGTGGAGTGTACCTGCATTCCGCAACCTCTATAGTATATATGTGTACAGCAAAGAGCAAACAATCCAAGAGGCTATACACGCTTACAAGTATCACGCTTATGCCTCCTTTGCTAGAATGATGGCTCAACGTGCTACGCTTACTTTGCCTTTTATTTGAAGGAGGCTATGATTTGATTATTGTAGTGCCAACTACTTATCAACATATATTAGATAGAGGGTATAATCAAGCTCTCATCTTTGCTCAGTATATTGCTAAAGCCTTAGGCGAAGTAGAGGTATCAGACCAATATATTCTGCGTGATGAGCGAGCAAAGAGCCAAACCTTACTTGAGCGTTGGGGCAGACAGCAGAATGCTTTGGGGCATTTTTTTATTGCAATCCTCGTAAGCATGTAGATTTATCAAAAACGACATATTCTTGTCGTTGATGATGTGCTGACTACGGGAGCTACACTCTGCGCTGTGCTTAGCCTTTTTGGAGCAGTATGGAGCTAAGCATATAGATGTACTTACGGCTACGGTTGCAGTATAATTCAGTATCTTTGCTCTACAAACCAAAAATAGAAAAAGAATATGTATCCAACAAATAGATTACGCAGAATGCGCCGTACTCCAGAGTTGCGTGAACTCGTACGTGAGACTTATTTACAAGCTTCTAATTTTATCGCTCCTCTTTTCGTCGTACATGGTTCGGAAATAAAGGAAGAGATTAGCTCAATGCCAGGTCAATATCGCTATAGTGTGGACCTTCTGTTGAGCATTGTAAGGAGCTAGAGTCTCTAGGAGTAGGCGGTGTTATTCTTTTGGTATTCCAGAACATAAAGATGCTACCGGCAGTGAAGGCTATAGCGATGACGGGATTGTACAGCAGGCTGTCAGAGCGATTAAGCAAGTTCTTCCTGACTTTGTCGTTATTGCAGATATCTGTATGTGCGAGTATACAGACCATGGTCATTGCGGTATCATTCATCATCATGAGGTCTTGAATGATGAGACTTTGCACTATCTCTCTATGCAGGCCTTTGTCTTTTTGCTCGTGCAGGAGTAGACATGGTTGCTCCCTAGCGATATGATGGATGGTCGCATATCGGCTATGCGTAAGGCTCTTGATGATGCTGGTTTTACACAGCTACCTATTATGAGTTATGCGACTAAGTTCAGTTCGGCTTTTTATGGTCCATTCAGAGATGCCGCCGATAGCGCACCTAGCTTTTGGCGACCGCAGAGCTTACCAAATGGACCCTGCTAATGGTGCAGAAGCATTGAGAGAGATAGAGAGCGATATCGAGGAAGGGGCAGATATCATTATGGTTAAACCTGCGCTCGCTTATCTAGATGTTTTGAAAGAAGCTAGCTTACGCTATGATATTCCGCTTGCAGCCTACCAAGTGAGTGGTGAGTATGCTATGATTAAGGCTGCAAGCCTGCAGGGCTGGATTGACGAGGAGCGTATCATGATGGAGAGCTTACTCGCTATCCGTAGAGCAGGAGCTAAGCTTATCTTGACTTACTTTGCAGCTGATGCCGCTCGTGTATTAGCACGAAAATAAAGGATTTACTGTCGATTATGGAGCGAGCAAGGATTGTTATTTATTCTGTTCTGCCTCGTCTATGGGGAATACTGATGGAGGTCGTACCTCTAATGGAACGCTAGAGGAAAATGGTTCGGGCAAATTCTCTTCGTGGACAGAGGAGGCTTTGTCTTACGTTAAGTCTTTAGGCTGTACTCATATATGGCTTATCGGCGTGATAGAGCATGCTACCGCTACAGCCTATAAGGGGTATAGAGGCTGACCCTAGTGAAATAGTGAAAGGAGTAGCTGGCTCTCCTTATGCAATTAAAGATTACTATGATGTCAGTCCTGAACTCGCTGATGTCGTAGAGGAGCGTATGGACGAATTTCATCGTCTGATAGAGCGTGTTCATGAGGCTGGACCTCGTTAATCATTGACTTCGTGCCCAATCACGTAGCCCGAACGTATGCTTCCGATGTAGCACCCAAAGGTGTGCAAGACCTTGGACAGGCAGACAATAAACAAGAAGCCTTCTCGGCTCAAAACAATTTCTATTATTTCCCCAATGAAAGCCTACATCTTCCCACAGAAGTCAAAAAGCTATGAAGAGTATCCAGCTAGAGCTACGGGGAATGATTGCTTTAGTGCTTATCCTAGCAGGAATGACTGGTATGAGACCGTAAAACTCAACTATGGTATAGATTATTTGGGTGGGCATACATCATTTGAGCCTATCCCCAATACATGGTACCATATGTATGAAATCCTTTGCTTCTGGGCGAGTAAGGGGGTCGATGGTTTCCGCTGTGATATGGCGGAGATGGTGCCACCTCAATTTTTGGGCTTGGGCTCTGCCGCAGGTGAAAGCGAATTATCCCGTCTTCTTCTTAGCTGAGATTTATCAAGCTCATCGCTATCAAGAGTATTTGTCTGCAGGCTTTGACTATCTATATGATAAGGTCGGAGTGTATGATACTTTGAAGTCTATTGTTCGCGGAGAGCAGTCTGCCGATGCCTTTTGATATGGCGCGCTTAGCTACTCGTGAGTATCAAGAGAAGATGTGTTATTTCTTGGAAAATCACGATGAACAACGCTTTGCTTCGCCATTCTATGCAGGTCAGACCAAGTCTTTGTATCCTGCTTTGCTAGCCTTGTATCTGAGTGGTTCCAATCCATACCTGCATTATTTCGCAGGCGAGCTTGGGGAGCCTGGTATGGATGAGGAAGGGTTCAGCGGTCAAGATGGACGTACGACAATCTTCGATTATTGGTCAATGGCTTCTCTCCAGCGTCTAGGGATAGATTTCGGAGCAGAGCATTTGCATCAAGATGAAAACCAGCTATTAGATTTTCATAGGCAAATTCTTACTCTGCCAGAGAAATATAGTGTGCTTGATAGTGGACTGTACTACGGGCTGAACTATCTCCAAACACAAGCATATGATAGGCATAGAGTCTTGAGCTATCTGCGCTATGAAAAGGGTAAAGAATGGGTGCTTATATCAGTAAACTTCTCTTCTGAAGCTAAGCCTACATCCTTACAAATTAGTGAGGCTGTCTTCTGAGATAGGCTTAAAGCCCTAATGAAGCACTCAAGCAAACAAATCTATTGAGCGGAGCCTCTCAAATATCGACTCTAACAAACTATGCGCCTTACGAGTTTGTATTACCTCCGTATGGCATTTCTATTATACATTTTACTTTGATTGATACAGATAAATAATGGCTAGAATAGTAACGAAAAACAGGAGATAAGGGAACTACGGGTATATTCGGGGGTGAACGTGTCGCTAAAGATAATCCCCGTATAGAAGCTTAATGGGGCAATGGATGAGCTTAATGCCCATCTAGGTTTAATCAGAGCCTTGCTCCCTCAAGATGATGAACGAAATATCTTCTTATATAATCTGCGACTGACAGATTATGCAGATGATGAGTTTGATAGCTACACCTAGCAGTCGTCGAGGTGAGAACCCAAATAAGTTTGAGCTGGCTTTGGCTTGAGGCTGTTGAAGAAGAAACGAAAAGATTTCTTGAGACGACACCCAATAATGGCTGTTTCATTTTACCCGGAGGAACGGTTCTTTCGTCGCATATGCAGATTGCTCGCACTGTTTGCCGTCGAGCAGAGCGTAGGCTATGGACTCTTGAGTGCATAGACCCCCTTCCTGAGGGTATGATTGCTATGGTCAATAGACTTAGTGACTATCTATTTGCTCGCAGCCTAAGTGGGAGATGTCTCAGCAAGGGTGGAGTGAGGAAGTTTGGCAGGCTTTCAGCTATAAGAAGCGCAAGCAATAGCTATGAAAGTGCGTATAGAGCCTTCTTGGGCAGAGGTTTTGTCTGATGAATTTGAGAAACTTTATTTCGAGCATCTGACAGCAGTAGTACGACAAGCTTATGCTTCTCGTCGTGTTTATCCCGAAGGTAAGTACATTTTCAGAGCCTTAGATGCTTGCCCCTACAAAGAGGTCAAGGTACTTATTCTTGGGCAAGACCCTTATCACGGAGCAGGGCAGCCGAGGGTTTGGCTTTCTCTGTTCCTAAGGGCGTTAAAGTACCTCCTAGTCTAGTCAATATCAAAAAAGAAATCCTTGATGACTTAGGACGAGAGTCTATTATATCTGACGGACATCTGATGCCATGGGTTGAGCAGGGTGTATTACTTCTGAATGCAACACTAACGGTCGAAGATGGTCGGGCTGGTTCTCATCAGGGTATTGGTGGGGAGACTTTTTACCGATAGAGTAATAAGCGAATTAAATCGTAGAGAAGAACCTATTGTCTTTATGCTGTGGGGCTCTTATGCGAGGCGCAAGGGGGCTATGATTGATACTCGTAAGCATCTCGTACTAGAAGCACCGCATCCTTCACCACTTTCAGCTCATCGAGGATTTCTTGGGTGTAAACACTTCTCTCAAGCTAATGACTTCTTAGTGGCGCATGGCTTGAACCCTATTGAATGGTAATACGATGTACTTCCTAGAGTTAGTACTTCCTTTAGCTACTCCTACTACTTATCACTATCAGCTAGCTCCCCATCAGTTTAATTCAGATATTGATACGCTTGTTGGGCGTAGAGCTGTAGTCCCTTTTGGGGGCAAGCGTTTTTATACAGGCATAATCGTGTCTGTTAGCTTAACGCCTCCCGAAGGTATCGCTTCGTCTAAACTTAAGTATGTCCCTTAGTTTAGTTGATGATAGTCCTCTTTGTGCCTTCGGCGCAGATTGATCTATGGCATTGGATGGCTGACTATTGTGCTTCTCTAGGTTCTGTCCTTCGTCTTGCTGTGCCTCATGGTTTACTTCCTGAGAGTCGCACGATTATTCATCTTAATCCCGATTTTATAGCGACGACTAGTCTGAGTGCTCTCGAAGTGCAAGTGCTGGATGTCTCAGCTCAAGCTGGTGATGATGGTTTGACCCTAGAGCGTCTACAAAGTATGATAGAGCAAAGGGTTTCACGTGCCTATTATCGTTTACTTGCTTTGGGTGCAATCTCTACAGATGAAGTTATTCGGTCACATTATAAAACCCAAACTAAAGGCTTGCTTACGACTGAGTGAGTACTATCGTACAGATGAAGCTCTTGAGCAAGTCTTTCGGGATATGAAACGTGCTACTAAGCGCATGGAGGTTTTAACCTCTTTTCTCTCGGCTTTGCTCTCTCTTGAGGAGATTATGCTGCGCTTATTCCTCGAGGGCAACTTACATCGGGAGATGCGAGTATTGCTATCCACCTGCGTAAGCTGGTGGAGTTAGTGTGTTGGAGTTAGTTCAAGTGGCAGATAGTCGCCTCAAATACCCCTGATGAAGAGGACTTAAATATTGCATGCGATAAGGGCAATGAATACTCAGCATACTCTCTAACACAATCAGTAACCTTATTGCGTTCACGAGACATTGAAAGCAAAGAGAGTAGCATCATCGCTCAGGTAAAAGATGTTATTACTGCTGGTGGACAGGTGCTTTTGCTTAGTCCTTCAGCTTCGGGTGTGCCTAGAGCAGCTCATTATCTATCAGCACTGAAGCAGGCTTCCAAGGGTAAAATGTATCACTATCACCCTGATGTCAGCGAGGCTAAGCGCATAGAACTTTATAAGCATCTATCTAGTACCGAAGAGGCTTTGCCTCATTTTGGGGTAATAGGTCTGCGATATTTTTTTGCCCTGTCGTCGTCTGCAGTTAATCATCATTGACGATGAGCAGGAGTACATGTACAAGCATCAATACACAGCACCGCTTTTTCACGCTCGAGATGTAGCACTTTATTTAGCGGCTAAGGAGCGCATACCGGTATTACTTTCTAGTTGTAGTCCTTCGGCAGAAACGCTTTTCAATGTCTTGAGAGGAAAGTATGGTTCAATAGATTTAGATAAAGGCACTTTTAGCTAATAGTCCTATTCCGTCTATTGAGATTATAGACCTAAAGAAAGAGAAGGCGAAGCAAGGGGAAAGGCTATATCAGTGATTAGTCCGAGTTTACGCATACATATTGAGCGGGTACTAGCAAAGGGTCAGAGAGTCTTGCTTTTTGCAAAATAGGCGAGGTTATGCTCCATATATGTTATGCTCTGTGTGCTCTTCGGCTGTGAAATGTCCACGCTGTGCGATTAGCATGAGCTACTATGCATCTCGACGTTTACTTTCCTGCTCGCAGTGTGGTTATACGGAACCACCCCTCAGGCATGTCCCTCTTGTCACGCAACAGAGTCTAAACGTAAGGATAAACTTATTCCAGCGTTACGCCTTGTGGGTTATGGTACAGAGCGAGTAGAGGAAGAAGTTAATGAGCTATTTCCCGATGCTCGGGTGATGCGCCTTGATGGTGAAACATTGCAAACGGCTGGTCGAAGACAAGAATCTTTAGAGCGTATTGAGGCTGGTGATGTGGATATAATTGTGGGGACACAAGTTATCAAGACTCAGCCGATATGGGATAATATAGGATTGATAGCTGTAGTCCAGTTAGATGATATTCTAGGTTATCCAGACTTCCGAGCAGGTGAACGAGCTTATCAACTTCTTTATCAAATGGCTCTTTATCGTGCTAATGGAGCTAGTGAACAGGATTTCCGTATAGTACTTCAAACATCAGAGCCTAAGCATCCATTCATAGAAGCTCTTAAGATGTTTTGATTATGATGCCTATATTAAGGAGGTCTTGGGTGAGCGTCAGCGTTATCATTGGCCTCCATTTACACGAGTAAGTTATGTCGTTGTTAAAGGCTATGACGAGCACGATACGGAGAAGATGGCACATGTTTACGCTCAAGTTCTTCAGGGGAAGTTAGGCAAAAGAGTGGGTGAGTGGTGCACAAGCTCTCAGTGCAATAAAGATAGAGGGACGTTATGTGCGCCATATCGTTTGCCGTAGACCATACAATGTATCCTTCAGGGAAGAACGCAGAGTTTTTAAGGAAGCCTTAGAATGGTTAAGAGCTACATATCCTAATTATAGTCGGGTTCACATAAGTTTTGATATTGACCCTTTATAGTGAAGAACAAACTTTTGATAATTTGAAAAATAAAAAAATCCTGTACCAAGAAATAATATTGGTACAGGATTTTTATTGTGGTAGTATAATACTTTATCTTTGTAAAGTATTTTCTACTATTCTTATGGGAATAGTTATGTTTTTGTCTAATTGATAATGAATATTTTTATTTAACTCAACAAGTATCTCTTTTCCTCCACCACAAAAGCATAAGTTTAGTTTCATTGACTTATTTGCTGGAGTTGGTGGTTTTCAGTCTAGCTTTTGCAGAGCCTAGGTGGGCGATGTGTATTTACTAGTGAATGGAACCCAGCCGCAACTCAAACATATGCACTAATTTTGGTGATTACCCTCATGGAGATATAACAAGGAAAGAAGTTAAGGATTTAATTCCGGGATGAGTTTGATATTCTTTGTGCTGGTTTCCTATGTCAAGCATTTTCAATTGCGGGCAAGCAAAAAGGTTTCGATGATACGAGGGACATTGATTTATGATGTGTTTGAAATTGTTGAGAAACATAGACCGAAGGTATTATTCTTAGAGAATGTTAAGAATCTAATTTCTCATGATAAGGGGAATACATTTGCGGTTATAAAGAAAAATATTGAGGAGGTTCTTGGTTACAGAATGTACTATGCTGTTTTTAAACTCAATGACTCATGCATCAGTTCCGCAGAATAGAGAGCGTGTCTTTATCGTGGCATTTAATCCAGATAAAAGTAAATAATATAGAGGCTTATACCTTTCCTCAACCCATAAAACTAGAAAAGAGTATTCACGATTTGCTTGAAAAGGAGAGCAAAATATTAAACTTTTATTATACAGGTCATGCCTATTATGAGCAATTAGCTGAGGTAATGACTAAGCGTGATACTATTTACCAATGGAGAAGAGTGTATGTAAGAGAAAATAAGAGTGGTGTATGTCCAACGCTAACAGCCAATATGGGAGCAGGAGGGCATAATGTTCCTTTAATTCTAGATGATTACGGCATTCGAAAATTGACTCCTCGGGAGTGTTTTTAGATTTCAAGGGTATCCTGATGAGTATATTTTACCTCCTATGGCTAATAGTAAACTCTATATGCAGGCTGGAAATTCTGTAACAGTACCTTTAATAAAAAGGATAGGAGAAGAAATACTTAAGTTATTATGATTTCATTCGCGTCTCAAAATTCACAAGGGAGAGAAGAATATATTAAACTCCTTTCAGCTGTTGCTCAGCTCTCAGGATTATTTAGTGAGAGTGATATCCCCATATTAATTATAGGGTGGCAGAAAAATGTATTTTGTCGTAGCTTTTGTGCCGATAATCTATCTCGGAGTGACACCGCTTTTGATGCTCGTTTAGGAAGCCTAGGATAGGGGTTGAAAACTTTTTGTTTGTCCCAAGGAATATAGTGTTGAAAAAGATTGCGGAGTTTAATGCCTTGTCCTCAGACCTTTCTAAGTGTGAGGGTTTATCTCTTATTAGAAAAATTATCTCAAGCTCGTAATGAACGTATACAACTAGCTAATAGTCTCTATGGACTGGACAAAGGAGTTTATCATATAGTAGCTAGACGCAAACGAGAACTATTACTTTTTGAAACAGACTATTCACCGATTGATTTGGAGAACCTATCTCTTCTAAAAAGAGAAAGATAGAACTGTATCTTTTACCGATGAACATCATGTGTATAGTTACAATTATTCAAAAAGTACATTGTATCGAAAGTTTGTTATTCCTGATAATGCACATTCTTTTTCCTATTAAGATATTAGATGACCCGTATCAGTTACTTCTAAACTTATTTGTTGAAGTCAATCAGAGCTCAGTAAAGGAACATATCGCAGGACAAGATTTTGTGGTATTGCCATTGTATAGTACAGCGTCTCCATGTAAAAAGGTTCCTGAGAAAAGTGGCCTAAATCAGTGGAATGCAGGTGGTCGAGCAAGAGATTATGGTGAGATTTATATTCCAATACCGAGTGTGATACATCGCTATTTTCCTAATTTCTTCCCTTCTAGGATGTTTCTTTTTAATTTGAAGACTCCAAATCATGAAATCTTTTCTGCTAAATTATGCCAAGATGGCTCAAAAGCGTTGATGACTAATCCTAATAAAGCTTTGTCTGATTGGTTGCTTCGAGGTTTATTCCAATTAAAAGAGGGTGAATTGTTGACTCGTGAAAGGCAAGAGTTATTGGGAGTTGATAGTGTAATCATTTATAAGGATGATGATGGGTATTCTATAGATGTTCAGCCATTAGGAGCGTATGAAGAGTTTATTGAGCTAAACGCTAGAGATTAGTTACCTTTGCAGGATAAAAAGAAAAGAATATAGAATCAAATATGTCGATAATCAAACAACTTACTGAGGCAGTACAGTCTGCTACAGAGGCGCTTTATGGCTCTGTGGCACCAGTAGAACAAATACAACTTCAGAAGTGTAAGCGTGAGTTTGAGGGACATCTGACCTCGTTGCTTTCCCCTTCTCAAGCTTAGCCGTAAGAACCCAGAGCAGACCGCAACCGAATTAGGGTGAGTGGTTGAAGAGTAATAGTGCGCTTGTTTCAGACATACAAGTGGTTAAGGGTTTCTTAAATCTGACAATCTCTTCTGAGGCGTGGTTGGAGTATTTCGATGAAATAGTAGCTAACCCTCAGTATGGGCATCGTGAGGCTGATGAGCATGCTCCTTTGGTAATGGTAGAGTATTCGTCTCCAAATACTAATAAGCCTCTACACCTCGGTCATGTGCGTAACAATCTCCTTGGTTATAGCCTCTCGAAATTTTGAAAGCTAATGGTCTTAAGGTTGTTAAAACTAATATCGTTAATGACCGTGGTATTCATATCTGTAAGAGCATGCTCGCTTGGCTTAAGTGGGGCGAAGGTGCTACTCCAGAGAGTGCTGGCAAGAAGGGCGACCACCTCATTGGGGACTTCTACGTGTTGTTTGATAAGCATTATAAAGAAGGACTGAATCAACTAACGGCTCAAGGTCTAAGCAAGGAAGAAGCCGAAGCTCAATCTACACTGATGGCGGAAGCTCGTGCTATGCTCCGTAAGTGGGAAGAAGGTGATGCTGATACTGTAGCTCTATGGAAGCGTATGAACTCATGGGTATATGCCGGCTTTCGATGAGACATACAAGCGTATGGGCGTTAGCTTTGATAAGATTTATTACGAAAGCGAAACTTATCTAGAGGGTAAAGAAGAGGTTCTTCGTGGCCTCAAACAAGGTGTCTTCCAGCAAGATGAAGATGGCTCTGTGTGGGCTGACTTAACTAATGAAGGTCTAGACAGAAAGCTCCTTCTTCGTTCTGATGGTACTTCTGTGTACATGACTCAGGATATTGGTACAGCTAAACCCGTTTTGATGACTATCCAATCAATAAGATGGTTTATGTCGTTGGTAATGAGCAAAACTATCACTTCCAAGTATTGAGTAAGTTGCTAGACCGCCTAGGCTTCGAGTTTGGTAAGGGTCTAGTGCACTTTAGCTATGGTATGGTGGAGCTTCCTAATGGTAAGATGAAGAGCCGTGAAGGTACTGTCGTTGATGCTGATGATTTGATGGACGAGATGACAGAGACAGCTCTACAAATTGCTCATGAAGCAGGCAAGGCTAAGGATATGAGTGCGGAGGAGGCTAGAGAAGTTGCTCGTCGTGTAGGTTTAGGTTCGCTTAGTACTTTATTCTTAAGGTTGACCCTCGCAAGAATATGGTCTTTGACCCAGCAGAGTCTATCGACTTTAACGGAAATACAGGTTCATTCATTCAGTACACCTATGCGCGTATCCGTTCATTGGAGCGTAGAGCAAATGATGAAGGACTAATCAATCAAGATATTAAGACTTTTGCAGGTGCTAGCCTAGAAATTAGCGCTAAGGAAGAAGAGCTTATTGCGCGTCTTGGTGAGTATGCCGATGTCGTTGCAGAAGCAGGTCGTGTTTATAGTCCTGCTTTAATCGCTAACTATGTGTACGACTTGGTCAAGGAATATAATCAGTTCTATCACGACTTTAGTATTCTTAAAGAAGAGCATGAAGAGAAGCGTGTATTCCGTCTAGCTTTGAGTCTGATTGTTGCGAATACTATCCAAAAGGGTATGGGGCTTCTAGGTATTGAGATGCCTGAACGTATGTAAGATATTCTAAAGTTATTAGTTCCCCCCTTCCTAATCTGTAGCGTATATGTGCAGATTGGGAAGGGTTTTCTTTTGTCTGATTAGGGTTAGTGCAGTTGAGGTTTTGCAATGCTTTCAGTGGATTAAAATTTCCACATACAGAAAGGGAAAAATATAAGTGCCTTTCCTAAACTCAAAACCTCAGCGAAGTCTGTACAAACTACGGCTGAAGTTTGTGCAGACTACACGTGTAGTTTGTACAGACTACAGCTGAAGTCTCCAGAAAGTACTACGTACTTACTAATTTAAGTGCGCGCACTCACTAAAATAAGTACACGTACTTACTGAAATAAGTACGCGTACTTACAATCGTGATTTAACTGAAGTATGAAATAGCTTTTTCATCCCATTAAATAGACCCCAAAGGACTAGAATCACTGAGCGCAGAGCACAAACCTCGTAGTGTCGTGCTGTTTCTCATCTTGCTTTCCGTTCGTGCCATGTATGAAGTTTTATTGAATGCTCTGTGTCTCTACTTTATTTATTCAATTAAGATTAAGTGAAAACTATTATCTTTGTTACTAAGCAATCACAAATAAGACAATGAACGAATTTAAGAAGTTTTGCTACTCGTCATCTAGGGATGAATACTCTTGCTCTAGAGAATTACATGGATTTGCAGAGTAGCTATATATCACCTACTATTATTGAGGAACGCCAGCTTAATGTAGCACAAATGGACGTTTTCTCTCGATTGATGATGGACCGTATTATCTTTCTAGGTACAGGCATCAATGACTATACGGCTAACGTTATTCAGGCTCAGCTTTTGTTCCTAGATAGCAATGACCCCGGGAAGGATATTTCTATTTATATTAACTCTCCTGGTGGTTCTGTTTATGCTGGTTATGGTATTTACGATACTATGCAGTATATCGGTAGCGATGTCAGCACTATTTGTACTGGTATAGCGGCCTCTATGGCTTCTGTATTGCTTGTAGCTGGTACTAAGGGTAAGCGATTTGCGCTCCCTCATTCAAGAGTTATGATACACCAGCCTCTGGTGGTACTTCAGGACAAGCTAGCGATATTGAAATCGCTGCTCGTGAAATCTTGAAGGTTAAGAAAGAACTTTACACAATTATATCTGAGCACTCGGGCAAGCCTTTTGAGGATGTAGAGCGTGATAGTGATAGAGACTATTGGATGACAGCACCCGAAGCTCTTGAGTATGGTATGATTGATAAGGTCCTTCGTAAGCAAGCATAAGAAGATATTATTTGATGGCTAAGAATAGAAAGTGTTCTCTTTGCGGTAGAGCAGAGAGTGAAGTGCCTTATCTTATGCAAGGTGTCGATGGCTCTATCTGTCCAGATTGTGTAGAGGCTGCCCACGATATGCTGATGAAGTTTAGTGGGGAAGAGGAGAATAAGCCTGAAGCACTAGATGTTAATTTAGATACATTGCCTCGTCCTACTGAGATTAAAGCCTACTTAGATCAATATGTAGTTGGGCAGGAGGAAGCTAAGAAATATCTCTCGGTAGCTGTATATAATCACTATAAGCGTCTATCGTCTATCGGCAATGCCGAGGATGTGGAGATAGATAAGAGTAATGTCCTTCTATTGGGTCCCTACGGGTACGGGGAAGACCTTACTTGCTAAGACTATTGCTCGCCAACTGAATGTGCCTTTTGCTATTGTTGATGCTACGGTGCTTACGCAAGCTGGTTATGTGGGCGAAGATATTGAAAGTATCCTATCTCGTCTTTTGCAGGCTGCGGACTATGATGTAGATGCCGCTCAGCGTGGGATTGTATTCATTGATGAAATAGATAAGATTGCACGTAAGGGAGACAATCCTTTCTATTACTCGAGACGTAAGTGGAGAGGGTGTGCAGCAGGGTCTGCTCAAACTTCTAGAAGGGAACAGTTGTTAATGTACCACCTCAAGGAGGACGTAAGCACCCAGAGCAACGCATGATAGCCGTCGATACACAGCAGATATTATTTATCTGTGCAGGTGCATTTGATGGTATTGAGCGTAAAATCGCACAAAGACTCAATACACGTGTGGTTGGCTATAATAGTCCTGCTCAAAAGCATGGTCATTTAGAACCAGAAGAGCTCCTGAAGTATGTAGATGCTAGAGATATTAAGAGCTCAGTCTAATCCCAGAGATTATAGGTCGTTTGCCTATTATTACAGCCTTGAGCCTCTACGCAAAGAAACTTTGCGTATGATTCTCACCGAGCCTAAGAATGCGATTACTAAAGCAATATAAGTATATGTTTGTTCTTGATGGCGTAAACCTTTGAGTTTACTGATGATTGCTTGGATTATATCGTAGAGCGTACTTTGGAGCAGAAATTAGGTGCTAGAGGTCTGCGCTCTATCGTTGAGACGATTATGATGGATGCCATGTTTGGCGTTAATCAATCGGATGCTGGTACTACGCTTACGATAGATAGAGCGTATGCACAGAGTAAGTGCGAAGCAAATCTCTAAAGGCTTTTTAGATTTAGGAGATAAAAGTATCGGACGGTAAAATATTCAAGATAAAAGCGTATGGCGAAGAAATATAGTAAAGCGCATATATCTGAGTGTCTGCAAACGCAGTTCGGCTTTCAGTTGCTTTAAGGGGCAACAAGAGGCTATCATTGAGTATTCTCGATGAATGTGATACTTTTGTCTTAATGCCTACTGGTGCAGGTAAGAGTTTGTGTTATCAGCTACCAGCACTCTTAATGGAGGGTGGCAGGTTATCATCCTCCGCTTATAGCCTTGATGAAGAATCGTTGATGCTATTCGAGGTATTTGCGGTAAAGATGAAGTTGCACACTTTGTTAATTCGTCCTTGACGCGCAAAGCCCCTAGATGCGGTTTATCGTGATGTGACGAGAAGCGCACCAAATTGCTCTATGTTGCTCCAGAGACCTTTTAATAAGGAAGAAACGATAGCTTTTTCTTAAGACTATAGAGATTTCTTTTTACGCAGTAGATGAAGCACATTGTATCTCGGAGTAGAGGCATGATTTTCGCCCCGAATACCGAAAAATCCGTTCTGCTGTAGATGAGATTGGTCGTCGTCCCTTTGGTTGCGCTTACAGCGACGGCTACTTCTAAGGTTCAGGAAGATATCCTAAGAAGTCTAGGAATAGAGCATGCAACTATGTACAAAGGTTCGTTTAATAGAGAAAATTTGTACTATCAAATACGAGCAAAAACGATGATACAGAGAAAGATATCGTTAAGTATATTCTCTCTAATAAGGGGAAAAAGTGGTATCGTCTATTGTATGAGTCGGAATAAGGTTACTACCTTTGCTCAAGTTTTGCAGGCTAATGGGAATCAAAGCTCGACCTTATCATGCAGGTCTAGATGCCAAAGAGCGAGCAGAAAAATCAAGATGCTTTTTCTCCGTGAGGACGTAGATGTGATTGTGGCGACAATAGCCTTTGGCATGGGGATAGATAAACCTGATGTTCGCTATGTGATACACTACGATATGCCCAAGAGTATAGAAGGGTATTATCAAGAAACAGGACGAGCTGGTCGTGATGGCGGTGAGGGTGTTTGCATCGCTTACTACTGCCGAAGTGATATGGATTATCTAGAGAAAGTTGGTGCAGAGTAAGCCCGCTCACGAACAGACGATAGCTAAGATTTTAATTAGAGAAACTGTTGATTATGCCGAGAGTAAAGGAGTGTAGACGCAAACTACTCCTTAACTACTTCGGTGAGCAGTACAAAAGAAGAAAAATTGTGCCTGCTGCGATAATTGTTTGACAACTAAAAAGAAGTGGAAGCTCAAGAATTATTATTGAATTTGCTCGAGACGATTACAGCACTCAAGCAGAAGTTTAACGCTGAATATATCATATCTATCTTGCAGGGGAAGTCTACTCCTGAGATAGAAGAGAATGGACATGAAGACTTAGGAGAGCTTTTGGTGTAGGTCAGGAAGTAGAAACGTCTACTTGGATGGCTATCATCACAAGCTATGTCTGAGGGCTATATCAGCCAAGACAAGGAGAAGACTGTTTTGAAGGTGTCTGCCTCTGGGAAAGAAATTTATTAAGTCGCCTACAAGCTTTTAAGATTGCAGGCGAAGATGAGAACGAAGAAGTTTGACATGGGTGGCGACACTGGTGCTAGTGGAGAGGTCGCAGACCCATTGCTGTTCTCTATCATGAAGGACCTACGCAAGAAAGTAGGAGCCCAAAAACGAAGTACCTCCCTTATGTTATCTTCCAAGATTCTTCATTGAAGCCATGGCTACGTTCTATCCAATTACGATGGATGAGTTGCAGGGCATTCCTGGGTGTAGGTGCTGGTAAAGGCGCAGCGTTATGGACAAGTTTTCTTGGACGTCATTAAGCAGTATGTAGAAGAGAATGATATTGCTCGTCCAGCAGACTTGAGAGTAAAGACTGTCCCTAACAAGAGTAAGATGAAGGTCATGATTATTCAGCAGATTGACCGCAAGATTGCCCTTGACGATATTGCTATTGGCTTTAGGGTCTTGATTTTGATGTCTTGTTGAATGAGATTGAAGCTATCGTTTATTCTGGTACACGCATCAATATCTCATACTTTATAGATGAGATTATGGATGAAGACCATATGCTAGATATTTACGAGTACTTCAAGGAGAGTGAGACGGACTCTATCGCAGAAGCAATGGAAGAACTAGGCAATGACTATTCAGAAGAAGAGGTTCGCTTAGTACGTGTTAAGTTCTTAAGCGAACTCGCAAACTAAATTGTCAGCCTTTACGTTAGTTAATTATATGGTTAATAGAAGATTATTATCGATAACCTTAGCAACACTCCTAGTAGGGGCTTCGCTAAGCGCAAAAGGTACAAACACCCCAAAGAACACAAGAAGAGCGTCGTTGATGAGGTTGTTTGGCTAGTGGGTGATGAACCTATACTGCGTTCGGATATAGAGTTCCAGAAGTTGCGTCTTCTGAGTGAAGGGCATAAGGTAGATGGCAATCCCGATTGCTTTATTCCAGAACAGATAGCTGTACAGAAGCTATTCCTCAATCAGGCTAAAATCGATAGTATCACTGTCTCTGACCAACAGATAACTCGCTTCTGTAGAGGCTTGGATAGAGAACGCTTCAGCTCAGCTAGGTGGTAAGGAAAAGCTTGAAGAGTATTTCAATAAGAAAAATCAATCAAATCCGTGAAGATGAGCGTCGTGAACGTCGTAATCAGGAGATTGTAAGGTCTATGCAGCAGCGTATTGTGCAGAAGGTGCAAGTAGGGCCAAGCGAAATACGTTCGTTCTTCAATGCTTTGCCACAAGATAGTCTACCTTTTATCCCTCGTACGATGGAGGTTCAGAAGATAAGCGTTAAAGCTAAGGTGGACCTTGCAGAGATTGATAGAGTAAAGGCTCGTCTTCGTGAATTTGTTGATGATGTAAATAGTGGCAAGCGCGATTTCTCTACGCTAGCTCGTTTGTATAGCGAAGACAAGAAGACATCTCTTCATGGTGGTGAGTATGGTTTCGTTGGTCGTGCTACATTGGAAAAAGACTTCGCCAATGTGGTCTTTAATCTAAGCGACCCTAAGCGAGCATCTCAGATTGTGAAGACTGAAGAAGGTTATCATATCGTGCAGCTCATAGAGAAGAGAGGTGATATGATTAACTTCCGTCATATCTTGCTTAGACCACAAACAGCAAACAAGGCTGTTACCGATGCTATTTCTCGTTTAGATTCTATTAAGAATTACATCGCAGAGGGTAAGTTTACCTTCGAGCAGGCAGCAGAATATTATTCTGAAGATAAGGATACAAGAGCTAACGGAGGTATTATGATTAACAATAATGCTGAGAGTGAATTGTCTGGTTCTGCTAGTTTTGTCTTTTGAAGACTTACCTCAAGATGTAAGTAAGGAGGTAAATGCACTTAAGACTGGCGAGATATCTAAACCCTTCATTCTTCGTTTGCCTAATGGTACTGAAGAGGTCGTTATCGTGAAACTCAAAGAAGTGCATGAGGGACACCGAGCTAATTTGAATAGCGACTATCGAACAATCAAATCTCTTGCGTTAGCGAATAAACGTGAGCGAGAGATTGAAAACTGGATTCGTCGCAAACAGAAAGAAACACCTATAAGGATTTCAGATAGCTATGAAAACTGTGATTTCCGTTATCCGGGTTGGGTGAAGGAATAGTTGACGCTAATGCAGATAACATTAAATAAAAAGTAAATACTGCTATAGCCACCGTCCTAGTTTTCTTGGTCGGTGGTTATCTTGGTTTGAGTGCATCCCCTTGGTTTGCGTCCAAGATGCCTACGCTCTCTTTTGCGCTGACTCTTCCTCCCGAAGCAAGAGCTGTAAGTGCGAAGAAGCAGGGAGATAAGATTAAACTTAATCATTCAGACCTCCTAACCTATGATGTGGCAGTGCGTCCTGATGTGCAAAGACTTATTGGGGAATGTATCTTTCTCTCATGGTAATGTTACGATGACTTGCGATAGTGCCTATCTTAATGAGTCTGAACAAGTCTTTGAAGCCTTCGGTAATGTACATATGGTGCAAGCAGATACTATTAAGATGTATGGTCAATATCTGCACTATGATGGTAGGACCAAATTAGCACGATTGAGAAAGGACGTCAAGCTAGAGAATAAGACGACTACGGTCTTTACTGATAGTTTGGACTATGACCGTGTGGCAGACATAGCCTACTACTTTGAGGGCGGTACGGTAACTGATGCGCAGAATACTTTGACCTCGGACTATGGTCAGTTTGAGCCTAAGACGAATAATGCAGAGTTCCGTTATAACGTGAAGCTTGTCAATGACAGTACGGAGATGACAACATCGCATTTGCTCTACAATACCAGAACTCGTGTCGGTCTATACGATGGCGATACTCAGATTAAGAGTGACTCGGGACTGATTGTGTCTAAGCGTGGTACTTATGACCTGAATGCTAATGTAGGGGTATTGCTTGACCGCTCGGAAGTCTATTCGCAATCGTATGCTCGTAGGAGACTCTATTTACTACGATGGAACGGTTAAGTTTGGCGAAGCTTTTGGGCGTATGGAACTGCACGATACCTTACAGCGAGCTAGTTTGTATGGTGATTATGGCTATTTCGATGGTCAGCGTAATTATGGTTTCGCTAGCGGTAGAGCCTATGGGCTTGATTATTCGCAGAAAGATACGCTTTATGTAGGAGCAGATACTTTGGAACTCATATCGTTTAAGCGTGATTTCTTAGCTGACACTACTAACTTTATATCCTGCGCGCGTGCAAGGTGATTCTCTGATGAGAGAGCTTAGAGCGCATAAGCATGTTAAGGTTTATCGCGAGGATGCACAGGCTATAGCAGACTCAATGAGTTATGTCGGTGTGGACTCTGTCCTCTCCTTATATGGTAAGCCTTTCCTGTGGAGTGATGCCAGACAGATGTCGGGCGATACTGTTATTTTCTACTTTAGGAATAAGAAACTTGATTATAGCGATATACTAGGAAGAGCACTCGGAATAGAGCAGATGCCCGATAATAAATCCTACTTCAATCAGATTAAGGCTGATGCTATACGAGCCTATATGCAGGACTCCTACTATTCGACGCATTGAGGCTAAGGGGGCTAAAGTCGAGTCTATTCTACATGAAAGAAGATAAGCGTAAGCAGTATTCTGGAGTGAATAGAATGCTAAGTGGAGGCATGATTCTAGACCTTGATAGTGGTCATCTAAAAGAAATCTTATTGGCATGGTGAGGTTGCTGGTAAGATGTATCCCTATTGAGATGGCTGCAGCACAGAAGGCTGATAAGCTAGAAGAGTTTAATTGGGCTGTCGAGCGTAGGCCTCAATCGCCCGAAGATGTCGTGCCGAATGATTCTCTTGTCAAGCACTATACACTGGTTGATTTGCTGCAAGTTCAGTGGGATGCTATAGGCTGCATTAGATATTTATACGCCTTACGATAAGAGACAGAAAGAAAAATCGTATGGTTGCAGACAGCATACGTGCTAAGATATACGAGTCTGTCAAGGATTACGATTATCCATATATTAGAAAAGCTGAGAGATGATGCTCTTGCAGCTTATGTATATAAGACAAATGAATTACTAGATATTAAGAGATGGCACATAATCTTTTTCTCGCCCAAGGCGTCCCGCAGCTTTGACCACAAATACATTTACTGGGATGCTCTGGACGTGAAGCGCCTCGAAAGAAGAGTAGAGCGTATTCACAATGAACTCATCGATAAGGGTGAGATTGAGGAGAAAAGACTCATAAGTTTGAGGGCTACGATGGTAGCGAGACTTATGACAGTGCTAAGCGCATACGAGGTAAGTTTGTCGCAGGTACGCAACATTTACAAAAGCAAATAGATGCTGGTATAGATAGGCATGAGCGCAGACTCAAGATGATACGCCTCATGCTTATGCTGATGGGCTTTTGCTTCCTCGTTTGGTATTTCATCTTCAGATAGCAGGCTATGTCGGTAGACCGTATACAGCTACTCTCCGAATCTCTATGTAATTTGGTGCGTGCGCAGGAGGTTGTAAGCAATCCTGCCGCTGCCGTGAAAGAGCTCCTAGATAATGCTATCGATGCAGGGGCGACATCTATTCAGTTAGATATATTAGGTAGTGGTAAATCTGCGGTTCATGTCATTGACAATGGTTGTGGCATGAGTCCGATAGATGCTCGTATGGCCTTTGAGCGTCATGCTACAAGCAAGATACATACGAAAGAAGACTTAGAGAATATACAGACTTTGGGTTTCGCGGAGAAGGTCTTGCTTCCATCGCTACGGTATCTAGGGTAGAGCTCCGAACGCGAGAGAGAAGATGAGATTGAACAGAGGTTACTATTGCTGGAGGTGAGTTCGTAAAACAAACACCCGTAGCTGCGCCACTGGGTACATCTATCAAGATGAGCGACATCTACTATAATGTACCCGGTCGTAGACGTAGTCTTAAGCGTGATGCGCAAGAGGAGAAATATATTGATGAAGAGTTTACCCAATCAGCATTAGCACACCCTAATATTGGGTATCAGTATTATAAGGGTGGCACATTGTTTAAGGAGTTGCGCCCATCATCACTCAAAGAACGCATCTGGCTGTTGCGGGACGCTCTCTAGAGAAGAAGCTACTATCCATTAACTATAAGAGCCAGCTCTATATCGATAACGGGCTTTTGTCTCATCCGGACCAAGCTGTGAAGTCAGGTAAGCAGTTACTTCTTTGTTAATAATCGTTACATTCGCCACGAATACTCCGTAAGGGCTATTGAGCAGGTTTTTGAGCCCTCTGATACCCATGGTTGTCATCCTCATTTCTTTATTTACTTCACTGTACCGAGCGACCACTTGATGTTACGTACATCCGAGCAAGAAAGAAGTTCGCTTCATCGATGAACCCTTTCATATATACGCTCTTACGCTCACTCATAAGAGAGGCTTTGAGTCTGCCTGAGATTGATTGGGATAATCCTTCGACGATAGAAATACCTTCTTATAGCTCTAGATAATAAGGATGTAGAAGTTCCTTCGACGACTTTTAAGCCTTCTTCAGGTGGAGAGTCAAGCTACGTTCAGCGTGTTTTTATGAGCGGTGCTGATAGCGTTCCACGAGGTTTCTCTACGTCCTGAGACAGCAAAGGTCGTATCAAGTAATTCAATAGATTGGGATAATCTTTGAATCCGAATTTACGGCAGGGAAATCTAAAGAGGGTTTTGGATGACACAGCATACAGAGCACCAAACTTTTGCCTTTGGAGGGAGCGACTAGTGGTTACGCTTTGAGACCTTTGCAGCATGGTGTTTTCAAGGCATGATTTTCCAACGATAGGTTCGCTCATTTATAAGGGGCGTTATATCGTTTTCTACATTGCGTCGTAGTCTTGCCTTGATTGATTTACGTCGTGCGCATATGAGGGTTTCTGTACGAGCAGTATCTGCGTGAATTGAAACTGGTCAGGTAGAGTCTCAAGCTCTTATGTTTGCTGAAGAGATAGATTTCTCGTAGAAGAGCGTGAGCATGCGACTAGGCTGATAGAAGACCTTTAGTCGTTATGGATTTGTTTTTGAGCTTCAAGATGATGCTCATTATCGGATTGTAGAAGCACCGTCTGCACTCGTCAATAATGTCGTTGAGAGGTTGCAGAGTTTGCTAGCTGATTACTTGAGCATGAAGAACATAACGAAAAATGCTTTGCGTGAACAGATAGCGCTTTATCTTGCCACTGCTCAGGCTTATGCTTATGGCGCAAGGTTAGAGCGATGCGAAATAGATGACCTTATCGCAAACTTGTTTGCTTCTGTCAAACTCTAATTATGACCCTCATCAGCGTCGTATCATTAGCCCCATTGATGAGATGGATATTGATAATCGATTTAACTAGTATTGAATTATATCGTAATTATAAACTTAACTCGATTTAGATAGAACAAAATATATGATTTCAGTAGACGGACTAACCGTAGAGATGGGAGGCAGTGCTCTCTTTGCAGATATATCTTTCGTAATTAACCCCAAAGACCGTATTGCCCTTATGGGTAAGAATGGTGCTGGTAAGAGCACCATGCTTAAAAATACTCGCAGGTGTGCGTGAGCCAAGTCGCGGACGCGTGAATGTCCCAACGGATTGTCGTGTTGCCTATTTGCCACAGCATTTACTTGTCGAAGATGGACGTACTGTCTTTTGAGGAAACAGAGCAGGCTTTAGTCATCTCCACGATATGGAACGTCGTATGGCAGAGCTTAATCATCAACTCGAAACACGTACAGACTACGAGAGTGAAGAGTATGGCGATTATCGAAGAAGTGTCTGCACTGGGAGAGAAGTTCTGATGCTATTGAAGAGATTAATTACGATAAAGCTATTGAGCAGACCTTTGCTAGGCTTTGGGCTTTAAGCGGTAGCGACTTTTACTCGTCAAACGTCTGAGTTTAGTGGTGGATGGCGTATGCGTATTGAGCTGGCCAAGTTGCTACTGCGCAAACCTGATGTACTCTTTGCTCGATGAGCCAACGAACCACCTTGACATCAGAGTCTATTCAGTGGTTGGAGGATTTCTGTAGATAATAATCAAACGGTTGTAGTTATTAGTCACGACCGCGCATTTGTGGATAAGATTACTACCCGTACTTTGGAAAACTGCATGGGCGGTAAAGCTATATGACTACAAGGTAAACTATACCGAATATCAGCGTCTGCGCGCTGAGACGTCGTGAGCAACAGCAACGAGCTTGGGAGGAACAGCAGAAGTTCATCGCAGAAACAACTGAATTTATTGAACGCTTTAAGGGTACTTACCTAAGACTAACCAAGTGCAGAGCCGTGTGCGTATGCTAGAGAAGTTAGAGCTTGTGGAGGTTGATGAGATAGATACTCGGCTATTAGACTTAAATTCCTCCCTGCACTCGCTCGGGTAATTACCCTGTGATGATGTCTGATGTAGCCAGAGCTACGATGATAAGCGCATTATCTCAGGAGTGAAACCTAACTATTGAACGAGGGGATAAGATTGCCTTTGTAGGCAAGAATGGTGAAGGTAAGTCTACGCTGGTGCGCTGCATCATGAAGGAACCAGAGCATGAGGGGCGATTTGCAGATTGGGCACAACGTGAAGATTGGCTATTTTGCGCAAAATGAAGCCTCTGTGATTGATGAAAAATCTAACGGTATTCCAAACTATTGATGATGTTGCCGAGGGAGATATTCGTACTAAGATAAAAGATTTGCTTGGCGCCTTTATGTTTGGCGGTGAAGCTCAAATAAGAAGGTCAAAGTACTTAGTGGCGGTGAGCGTACTGTTTGGCTCTTCTTCGCTTACTGTTGGAACCTTATAATTTGCTCATCTTAGACGAACCGACGAACCACCTCGATATGAAGACTAAGGAGGTGCTCAAGTATGCTTTGCAGAATTTTTGATGGTACGCTGATTGTAGTATCTCACGACCGTGATTTCTTAGATGGACTTGTAGATAAGGTTTATGAGTTTGGTGGCGGTAAAGTCGTAGAGCATCTTGAGGGGTATCTATGAATTTATGGAGCGCAAGAAGTTGGAGAACTTAAGAGAATTAGAAAAGTAAGAGCGTATGGCACGATTACTCGCTATCGATTATGGGCGCAAGCGTTGCGGGCTTAGCTGTAACAGATATTCTGCAGATTACTCCGGGAGGACTTGCGACTGTACGAACGCACGAACTTATAGACTATCTCAAGAACTATATCGCCAAAGAGCCTGTGAGCGTTTTATCATCGGGCTTCCTATGAACCTTAATGGTAAGGAGAGTGAGTCAATGACTTATTTACGTCCTTTCTTGAAGCAGCTGGAAAAGGCTATTCCGAATATCCCGGTTACAATGGTAGATGAGCGTTTTTACCTCAACACTTGCTCAGCGAACGATTATTGAGGCAGGTATCGGCAAACAACGCAGACGAGAGGATAAAGGACTCGTTGATGAGGTAAGTGCTGTCATTATCTTGCAGACTATATGTCTACACCTCGCTTTTGATAGAGCTCTCAAAATAGCGTAGCGCGGGCTGCGTGATGTAATATTTTAATTGTCTTTTCTAAGAACGATATGAAAAGGTAGCAGTTGGTTATACGTATAACCAACTGCTACCTTTTATCCCTATACAAGGCAAGAATGCTCTTCGTTCTTGTAGAGATCACTCGAAGGTCTCCCAAAGAACAAGCAAAACTTGTACTTTTGTGGGGCTTTTGCAGAATGCGGTAATCGCAAGGCATTGAGACTGAAGGCGCAGGGAGTTTTACTTATGTAAATGACCAAGCCTGAATGTCGAGAATAACGCAGCGAGTGCCGTATTATGCAATGGTCTCTTGTAACCTGTGTTACAGCTATCATCTATTAAAAATAGTATCTTTGCACTTATTGATTTAATTATAAAGTATACATAATGATAAAGAATAGAATAGTAGTAGTGGGCTTAGGTCCTGGTAGTCCTGAAGATATTACGCCAGCTGTTTTGCAGGCAGTACAAACAGCAGATGTCGTTGTAGGCTATAAATACTACTTCCAATTCATAGAACAGTATTTGCGCCCTGAGACTATCTGTATAGATAGTGGCATGAAGAAAGACAGAGAGCCGAAGAGGCGTTTAACTACGCTCTTGACGGGAAAGATGTTTGTGTTATTTCTAGTGGTGATGCTGGTATTTACGGTATGGCTCCCCTTATTTATGAGATGAAGAGAGATAAGGCGCAGACGAGATTTCTATTGAAGTATTGCCCGGTATTAGTGCTTTTCAGAAGGCCGTAAGTCTACTAGGGTTGCCCTATTGGTCATGACTTGTGTATCATTAGCTTGTCTGACTTGATGACTCCTTTGGTTACGTATTGAGAAGCGTATTAAGGCGCGCTGATGCCGATTTTTGTAACTGCTATTTATAATCCTAGAAGTCAGGGGCGTTATTGGCAGTTACCTCGCCTGCTAGAGATTTTTAAGGAATATCGTAGTCTAGATACACCTATCGGTTACGTGCGTCAAGCTGGTCGTGAAGAGCAGAGAAGTTAAACTGACGACTCTAGGAGAGTTTGATGCTGAGGAGATTGATATGTTTACGGTTATCCTTATTGGTAATTCTCAGAGTTATAATTGGGATGGTCATTTCATTACTCCAAGAGGTTACTACCGTGAGGAAGGTGAAGAGGACGTTAAGATTGGGCAGAGTATCATGATTGAGAGCTTCCGTACCATTGCTGGTGAGATGAAGAACCCGAATGTACCTCTAGACCATAAGTGGGCATTGATTCACACTATCCATACAACGGCTGACTTCGATATGGAAAAACATCTTCTATACTGATGATAAGGCGGTAGAGCGTCTATACGAAGGCGTGCGTGATGGTCGTATCAAAAACGGTGATAAGTGATGTTACTATGGTAACATCGGGTATTCGTAAGGGAGCCCTTGACCGCTTAGGCGTTGAGGCTAAGTGCTATCTTCATGACCCCTAGAGTAGCTGGAGATGGCTAATCGCCCAGGTATCACACGTACCAAGCTGGTATTAGAATAGCTGTAGAAGACCATCCTGATGCAATCTTTGCTTTTGGTAATGCGCCTATTGCCTTATTGAGCTGTGTGACCCTAATCCGTAAGGGTAAGGCAAATCCAAGTGGTATCATTGTCGCCTCCCGTAGGCTTCTGTGAATGTGCAGGAGTCTCAAGCACATGGCGATGACCTTCAAGCATATTCCTAAACTTGTCGTACGTGGTCGTAAGGGGGAAGTAATCTCAGCGGCTACGCTTGTAAATTCTATTTTGACCTTAGATGATGCTGAGGCTCTTCGCCCCGGTAGAGATGTTTAGTCGGGTATGAGCCAATTATCTTTTGCTGTCGCAGGCATGAGCGATGAGGGTGAAGGTAACTTGCCCCAGAGGTCTTGCACTCAATAGCTGAAATACGAGTATTCTCGGGTGGGAAGCGTCATCAGAATTGGTACGCAATCTTCTGCCAGAGGGCTATACGTGGATAGATATAACCGTTCCGCTGCGTGCGGTCTTCGATGAATATCGCCGTTATAATGAACCTATCTTCGTATTTGCATCAGGCGACCCACTTTTCTTTGGCTATACCACAACGCTCATGCGCGAATTTCCGGGCTTAGTAAAGAAGACTTATCCTTATTTCAATTCGTTGCAGATGCTTTGCTACGCCTTGACCCCTGCCTTTATCATGATATGCGTGTAACATCGCTCGTTGGGCGACCTTGTTAGACTTTGATAAGTGCATGATTGAGCGTACCGTAAGCTAGGTGTTCTGACGGATAGACGCAATACCCCTCGTGTTATTGCTCAGCGTATGCTAGACTATGGCTATGATAAGTACCGCATGCATATCGCGTTAGACTCGGGGGAGCGTGAGGAAACTCTATTCATTGCTTTAGAGGAAGTTAAAGAGCGAGATTTCGAGCAGCCCTTTAATTGCATCATTCTTGGAGGCGACAGAGGAACTTGAATATGCAGCCCTCTGGGATTAAAAGAGAGCGACTTCCATTTGCTTAATGGTCGCTAAGATGATTACTAAGCGTCCCATACGGCTAGTGAGTTTGTCTATGATGGACTTGCACAGACGTCGCACCTTTTTGGGATGTAGGTTTCGTACGGGTTCTGTTCTCAGAAGCAAAGCTCCAATTCCCTCACCTCAATGTGCGTAGCTTCGAAATCAGAGAAGAAGGGAGGAGCTAATGCCAGCCAATAGTAAACGTTTTGGAACGCCCGGTATTGAGTATCATATTGGCGACTTCATGGAAACGGATGTAGAGTCTTTCGAACGTCCTGATGCTGTCTTTATCGGAGGGCATGGCGGACAGATGATACCTTTTGTAAAGAAGATTGTTCGTTATATTCAAGATAATGGTGTTATTGTCTTTAACTCTGTTTCCGCTGGAAACGCTTGACCTTTTTAGAGAAGGGGTGAAAGAAGTTGGTTGGGGATTAGTGAGGAGATGCGTCTTGTGGTCGATGACCATAATCCAATCACAATACTCAAAGCAACTAAGGAAGCGTAGCTTAAGAGTTTGAATAAGGAAGGAGGAATGTACTGAGATTGCAGTGCATTCCTCGCTTATTTTCTAGAGATGGCTTGGAGATGTCCTGACTGATCCTCCAAGGAGAGCTATAGAGAGACTACCCTGACGTCTTTAAGTGCGCGTACTCGCTGTAGTAAGTACGTGTACTCATTGTCGTGAGTACGCACACTTATTTTAGTAAGTGCGTGTACTTAAATTTGTAAGTACGTAGTACTTTTCTGGAGACTTGCTAAGACTTCAGCTGTAGTTTGTACAGACTACACGTGTAGTCTGCACAGACTGCATGGAGGTTTTGAGAATAGGAAACGAACAAACAATTTTTGTACGATTGATCGAATTTCTACGCAAAGAAAGGAGCATATTATTGCTCAAGCCCTGCGTGGGAAACAGTCCCAATCTTTGGAAAGTTTAAATCTCTACAGAGTGGAGAGAGTGTTATTGGCTAAATGAAATTTCTAATGAAGAATGTATCTTTGTAAAGAAAAATAAGCAGTTAGAGTAATCAAGCATGTATAAACAATTGACAATGTGCCTTTTGTATAGGCTGCATACGACTTTTGTAGCCTGCAGCAAGTAAGGATGATGGAGTGGTAGCGACTCACGGCTTAGATAAAGCTGAATCTCGCCTTGACTCCTCAGTGGAAAGTAGAGTGGACTCTATTAACGAAGGTTTAAAGTCTTGAGGTCAGTGGTTTGATGCCTCCAGAAAGGAAAATATGTAACAACTGTTAGTCCTACTGAGGATGGTTATACAATCACATTCTCAGATAACACAACGGTAAATCTCAAGCATGGTGCTAAGGGGGACAAGGGGAGCAAGGAACACAAGGTCTTACTGGTCCTCAGGGTATTCAAGGAGAAGTAGGTAAAGCTGGGCATACACCTCAGACGTAAGTTACCCAGGAAGCTGATGGCGCTTATTATTGGCAACAGACGGCAAGCTCCTTTTAGATGCTCAAGGCAATACAAGGTTAAAGCCAGTGGAAGCCAAGGTACTGGTTGGAGCCTCTATGAGCATCTGGTGCTAAGGGTGCTGATGGTGTGTGACCCCAAAATTGCGCATACATATAATAATCGTTGGGAGTGTTTTCATGAGACACAGCACATGGAATCCTGTCTCCTAATACTAAGCATCGCCTGTAGGACCTAAAGGGATGATGGTTATACACCACAAGGCGCAAACTTGCTTTAAGTCAATACAGGATAATGGCAATGTCAAATAAGCATCATTCTTTCTCGAATGGTCAGGAACCAAAGCTCCCTAAGGGTGCACGGCATACTTACCGCAGAATTTAAGGAGGCACTAATATCATTACGGCTCTGACCCTTTCTGCAAAATGAGAGAGAGTATCGATCATATTCTAGTAGGAGGTTTTATGACATTAAAGCATTACAGCTGAAGGGCATGATGGCTATCAAGCTCGTAGTACGCCGTAATTATCAAGATGGGAGGAAGCATTGAGATTACAGCTCCAGCCCAGCTGTGGGAGAGTACCACGTGTTTATTGGCGACGATGAACGCACAATTATGTTCCTCTAAAAATCAATGCAACAGCGGTTGCCCCTCAATAATCCAGCGTTACTATGAAGTATACAGCAACAGATTGAGGTATAGCCTATTCTGTGCCTTAGCATCACCGTATCCGGTAGTAAGTATAATGATGCTGATATTCAGAGTCGTCTGAGTTCAGTGAAAATCGTTTGAATACCCCTTTTGATAGTCAGTTGAATGGATATACAATGATATTAAATCTATCAAGAGGCTGGCCACAGCACTAGAGGGACGTAAAACATAGATAAACTGACAACCAATGGAGCTACTAGTACGGTTATCTTATTTACGGATGGTACTCTATTGAAACCGTAAGGGGGTCAAAGGAGACCGAGGTGATGCTGGTGAGGCTGAGCAAGGGGGCAGGAAAAGCCTACTTGTAGGGCAAGATGGCTCAGCTCCCATTGTCGGGGTTCGCTCTGTTTCGGTGTCTTTTACTGACTATCAATGGAGCATTATTAAAAGATGCTCTGCAGAGACATTGCTAAATGGTAATCACGGAGAGGCTGGTCTAGCAGGTGCCGCTGGTCTGAAGGGAAAAGATGGTTAGTGCCTCAATTGAGAATTAACCCAACAACGTCAGAGTGGGAGATTTTTATGATGAGGATAAGACATTTGAGTCTCTACATATAGTACTATGGCACTAGCGCTGATAGTTTGTGCCGGTTTGCAGGGTATTAGTTTATTTCAGAGCATAGAAGAAACAGGTTCTGATGTAACTATTACGCTCACCGATGGCGAGAAGCTGTTTACCTACAGAAAATGGTATGAGCATTAACTTTGATAAGGATGATGCATACGTTGAACCTACAAGACCTATCAAATTAAGTATACGCTAGCTGAGCTGATTTACATGTGCGAGCTATTGTGGAGGGTGCTTATACCGTAAAGTGCTGCTCCTTCATCAACGGGCTTAGAAGGCACGATTATTTCCTGACTTCACCCGCAGTAGTAGAGAATGTATTGCTTACGGTTATGCTTTGGAGATGGCACTCGTATGCTGATGAAGACAATCAGTGTGGAACGAGAAACAACTCCATGCTGGCACAGAAGCTAAACTGATCCGGATGGCTACCTCTAGATGAGAATAAGTATATCGATTTGCAAAGTTAAGTTCGGGAGAAACTACCTTTAAAATTAGCGGGCTTAATGGAAAAATATCACCATTGAGGGGTTCAACCCAATAGTGAGTGGATGCAGCAAGGGAAAGTAACAGCTATCTCACATGTACCAAATAATCTGAAAGAGGTCGAGTTTACCGCGCCGACACCAGGAGGTAAGCGCAAAGCATAAAAGAACATTGTAACACTGGCTCATTACCGCAGGTAAAATTGACAATGTTAATAAGGAGTGATGCTCCAACGACTTTTGCAAACTTCATCTTATGGCGACGTGGGCAAGTCAGTCTTATTGAAAACAAGTGATACAACCTTTGCAATATCACCACACCAAAAGTATTGGTATTTGGGGATTTCTCCAGATCGTAAGTTTGTAGGACCGTATATATATCGTACAGCTCGACGTACTATTGGATATAAATAGACTAGTAAACTTAGAAGAGTTAGGGATTACATGGACTAAACGGAGAGAGTCATAAGGCAACGCTCTCAGGTGCAGTCAATGATCTAGGTTGAAAACTTCATATTATCAGAGTCTCAGTGATGATAATTCTCTCAGTATTTACGACAGAAAAATTATCCTAATCTCAGATCTTTTGATGATGTTAGGGTGTTTATAGACAAAAGAGACCTGATATAGATTTTCATGACCATGATTTCTTAAGTAGTATTTATATTAGGTCGTACTCATATTCCTACATATCTTCGATTAGATGGAAGTAAAGCATTTAAGAAGTGATTATTAGAGAACTCGTCAGGTTGGAGCGACTGTCACTCAGTCATGTTAAATACTCGACTTTCTAGTACTGGAATCTCGTTTCCAAAATGCTAGTCCAGGTAACAATTCCTAAAAGAGTTATCGGTGAACAGCATAGGAGGGTGGACGGTTAAGACAACGGCACAGGGAATTAAGACGTTATTGTCCATCATAAGTGAAGGCGCTACTTTTGGTAGCCATAGCCTCTCACTTATTATGCGATAGTCTCTAATAAACAAGTATCTTTGTATGTACATACAATTATTTAAACTGAAAGACAAATGAAAAGAACTCGTAATGTCATTAGGACTTGCGCCTCGCGCTTGGCATGTAGCAAGTACGATGACGAAGCGCTCTTTAATGACCGCCTTGCTAAGCTAGGAGCAACGTGTCGGAGCTCATTGAAGAGAAAGTTAAAGTTGCCAATGAAGACATCAAGACGCTCAGGAGTCTTGTTTCTGCATCTACACAAGGTAAGACCATTACGGAAGTAAAGAAGACCGGATGAAGGGTATGACCCATCTTTTCACAGATAAACAAGCAATCTCCATTAAGATGGGACGCACGTAGCAGATGGTCATAGCCCCAAAATCAGTGTTGCTCAAGAGAATGGAGGTACTATTGGCAGTTAGATTGGACAATGGCTTCTAGATACAGCAAAGACAGAAAGTGCGTGTGGGAGTGGCGAGACTGGGTCCAGTTGGTCCACAAGGACCACAGGGTGCTCCGCAAAGATGGTAGTGTGGGACCGCAAGGACCACAGGGTCCGAAAGCGGGCAAGATGGTGCAGTTGGGTCCACAGGGACCCATGGGTCAAGATGGCGCAGCCCAGTACTCAAGGTACCTGGGACAAGCAGGGACCACAAGGTCCACGAGGACATAAAGGGAAACTGGATCTCAGGGTGTTGCGTGACGACATGGTAAGACGCCCGAAACCACGCATAAATGCAGGTAAGCGAAGTTTTTCAGTGAGATAATCATTGACACAGGCTGAGGTCGTTTCAGACACAGGTTGATGTATTTAAGAACACAGGAAACAGCCACTGAAGTGAGAATCACCAAAACTCGGAGATACAATAAAACTCACAGCCAAACAAGCACACCATCAATTCCGTTGAACTCAGACAAGGTTATCTCACATGGTAGGAGTGGATATTCTAAGTCAGCATCAGATATTTGGGGCTACATCAGAATTGATTTGATGTAGCTCTTATGCATGGGTAGCATCTTTTGTTCTCAATCAAATATGTTAATACAATGAATGAATATCCTAACTGCCCCCGGGAGTGTAATGGGGAGAACACTTACTTCGATGGAACCACTATATCTGCCCCTGATTGCTCGCACATGAATTTGACCTCGCAAGTGCAGAAGCGTACCGCTAATGCCTTTAGTGTGTAGAGACAGCAATGGTACTCCATTGAGTGATGGCGATGCTGTAACTGTTATCAAGGATCTTAAGGTTCGTGGTTCATCAATGGTCATCAAGCAAGGACAAAGGTTAAAACAATACGTTACTGATAACCAGAGGAAGTTGAAGGTAAAGTTGATGGTTCGATGATGGTTCTTCGTGCCGAGTTCTGCGCAAGGCTAATATTTTTTAGTAATATGAAATAAATATCGCAGTACAAAATTAATTCTGTACGGCGTATCTATGATGGAGATATTTATTCTATACAAATTATTTCTACTCTAGCTTTATGAGACCGTGCAACGGTCTCATAAAAAAAGTGACTTGTCCTTTATTGGAGCTTTGCAGAATGCGGTAATCGCAAGGC